>SDBS01000864.1_pt1 | contig 30410 bp, 24 predicted proteins | sample 2277091 | NCBI WGS metagenome assembly SDBS01 (sample SAMN10404972, study PRJNA504765) | marine sediment metagenome | isolation source: marine sediment core GS10_PC15, 163 cmbsf | place: Arctic Ocean: Southern Knipovich Ridge | collected 2010 | reverse complement strand
TGGAAGGGTGAGGTGAGCTTAGGAGACTTGGTTAAAGCTGTAGCTTTAAGGTCACTGCCTGAGAGAGCTTCCCGATAGACTTTGAACCACTGGTCGAAGGTGGTGGCTAACTCAGAGAGCTTGGTTAAAGCTGTAGCTTTAAGGTCACTGCTTGAGGGAACTTCCCAATAGACTTCGAGCCACTGGTCGAAGGTAAGTGATTTAAAAAAATCTTTACTCAACTTAGACTCATAGATTACTACAGCAAGACCGAACCCGATCTTATCCTTTAGTTCTTCAAAAGTCATTCTTGCATAACCTCCTTTTGTTTTGATGTCAAAGATGCGTTTAATATACCACAAAATCAGCTCTGGTAAAGAGTTTTTATTAATAGCCCCAACTGTGTTGAATTGTTATTCTCAAATAAAAATCCGAAGGTCTTTTAAAGACCTGTTTTTTATTTGAAAAGGAGGAATGATGGAACGGTATGAATTTTAGCTTGCTAAAATGATTGAGTGGAGTCCATTCCGACGTGGTGGAGATAGCGGGACTCGAACCCGCGACCCCTTGCATGCCATGCAAGTGCTCTAGCCAACTGAGCTATATCCCCTATTTTATAATTTGATATTTTTAGCTAAAGTCCATAAAACTGGGATTTTTCTTTTTACTCCCATAAATACAGAATAAATCCCAATAATACTAATAGCTGCAAAAAAGAGCCAAGCTACTTTATATAGAAAAGATACAAAAGAAAGAGCTCCATAAGAAAATAGTGTAACCAATAATGCTTCTATCAAATATAAAATGAACCATACTATGACTTCGGCAAAAAATAAGGTAATACCTTGGCGAATATGAAATTTTACAAAATCATCTTCTTTTTTAACTATTAAAGGAACTATAAATAAAATAGAAAAATAACTTAAAGCTGCAAAAATTTTAGAATCTAGTTCTAATTTAACAGGGGTTTCTTTGCTTACTAATTGTTGAGGAGATTCTTTTTCTTCTTCCATAATTTTATAATTTATTCACTTTTTTATTGTAATTAGATCTCAAAACCACAATAGCTATCAAAGCCAATATTGTAAACATTAATAATTTACCTTGTTGCAATGTCCATATATAGTGATCGAACAAACCCAGAGTAAATATAGCTACCCAAGCAATTGCTAGAGACCTGCTTAAAATAAATAATTTTTTCTGGTTTCTAAATATCTCTATAAATACCCCCACAAAGAAGCTTAGAAATATCAAGAATCCTACTATACCCAACTCTGATAAAACTAGTAAAAATATATTATGCACTGGATCATAAGCCCCAACCCTGCCAGTTGGATTATATGCCCAACCAGAAAAATCCGAACGATACGACCATCCTTCTGTCTCCTGATTTATCTTATATAAATATGGCACATACTGCCCTGCCCCTATCCCCAAAATTGGATATTTAACAAATACCGCTTTAAAACTATCAAATTGTTGTTGTCTAGATTTTATAGAAATTGATTCTATAGGTTGGTCTAAATTAAACCTAGATAATATGGTCTGATTTTGACTAATTATAAAAGGTGTTACAACCAAAACAACCAACAAGCTTGGTAAAACTGCTTTTCTAAATTTGTTTGGATATTTAAGCCAAACAAAAATTATCATAAATAATATGCCCAATCCAAATACTAACCAAGCCCCCCTAGAAAAACTAAATATCAAAGATAAAACTAATAATGCAAATATTGCCCAAACTAAATAATGTTTCCAAACTCTTTTAACTGCATAAAACCAACTAAATAATACTATTAACCAAACTGCCAATATCCCACCCAAAACATTGGCATGAGGCAAAGACCCATGGGCTCTTAATTTGCGCACTCCTTCTACTATCACAACTGGTATGCCAGATTTAAGAGGGTCTAGAATAGATTCTTCTACTATTTTTAAACCTATAGAATGGTTTAAATAATATTGATATATAGCCATACCACTCTGAGCCGCCAAACCCAAAACTACTGGCCAAATAATATCTTTAGTATTCTTAACAAAATTAATTAAATATAAATAAAACACTGCAAATAAAGTAAAGTGTCCAGCAAAATTAATACTAACCAAATAATCTAATCCTATGCCGTATGCCCAGATAATAGATACCCACATCCATAACAATAATGCAATTAATGGCCATAATATAAATTTAGGACCAAGATTAAATTTATTTTTTCTAAAAAATATCGGCAAGGAAATTAATAATAGTAAAACAATAAGAATATCAGTGGCATAAATAGCAATCGAGGCATATTCAACAAAATCTTCTTTAAAATACGTGGCATTAACCATGTATCTAGTTTGCCAAGGCAAAATAAACAAAACCAACCACAGCCCAAACCTATTAATTGTTTCCCAAAATCTCATTTAAACCTTCTTTTATTAAATCGCTTGCTTGTTTCCTTCTGTCATTAAAGTGTAATTTAATTATATTTTTTTCTGTAATAACTTCCGGATTTACTCCAATCCTAGTTTTGGTTTTATTAATAATGTCTAATTGAGCTTTATATAATTTATCTTCTATTAATTGACCAAATTTACCACTTAGTATTTTCTCTACTGTCCTAGCATAATAAGAAGATTTTAAATAAGTTAAATCCTTTTCTCTAGAACTGCGCCAAGCAATGGGTAAATTATTCTTAACCCAACTATTATATTTATAAATTAAATTCTTTTTGCCATCTGGCCAAATGGGCACTAAATCTGCCAACCAAAACGAAAGGTAATAATCATTAGTTAATGCAACTGGGCTTAAATTAAGAGAATTTTTTGTTACAAAAAACTCAGGCGAAAATTGAGCCGATTTTTTTACCCCACGCACACGCCAACCAAACAAATTTAGCCAAACTAATAAAAAAGCTCTGGCTGTCCATAAGCGATTGCTTTTACCTATAATTAATAAATCTATATCACTATTAGCATGCACATTATTGTAAGCTAAGGTGTTTGAAACAAAAACTTGTCTTAAAAAAGGAATATTAGAAAATATCCATCTTCTTTTTTTAACAATCCGCCAATATTTTTTGGCTAATTGTTCTCTTTGCAATCTGTCTGGCACAAAACTGCCATACCATAAATTATCTTCTTTCTGATTAATTTTTGGCATTTCATCTATAAGTTGTTTAATTTCGTCTTTTTTCAGCTCGTTCCGCCACAAATATCTACGCACCTCTTTTAATTTAAGAGGAAATTTAAAAAAGCTAAAAAAAATAATCGGCACTAATATTGATTCCTTCTTTTTGTCCATATTTTAACTTACACCTATATTATATTACAGTCACCCTTACTAATAAGATAAAACTATGATAATTTTAGCTTATATGAAAAAAATAGCCCTCAGCGGAATACAACCTAGTGGCGTCATCCATATTGGCAACTATCTTGGAGCTATTGTTCAATGGGTAGAAAACCAAGATAAATATAAAAATATTTTTTCTATTGTAGATTTGCATGCCATTACTGTGCCTCAAAACCCTAAAGAGCTAAAAGAAGCTACCTATTTAACCGCGGCCACCTACCTAGCTTCTGGGATAAACCCAAAAAAATCTATTATATTTGTTCAATCTAATGTACCAGCCCACAGCGAGCTAGGTTGGATTTTAACCACCCTAACAACTATGGGAGAGTTATCCAGAATGACTCAATTTAAAGACAAAACAGCCCACAACACTGCCAATAGTATTGGTGCCGGATTACTAACCTACCCTGCTTTAATGGCAGCTGATATTTTATTATACAAAACTAATGTGGTTCCTGTAGGAAATGATCAGAAACAACATGTAGAACTAACCAGAAAATTGGCCCAAAGGTTTAATCATACATACGGTAAAACTTTTACTATCCCAGAACCACTTATTAGCAAATCTGGTGCCAGAATTATGGGCTTGGATAATCCAGATAATAAAATGAGTAAAAGTGCTAATAATCCTGTTAATTATATTTCTTTAACCGATAAACCAGAAGTTATTCGTAAAAAAATTATGCGAGCGGTTACAGATTCTGGCAAAACTATAAAATTTGATGCTAAACGTAAAGGATTATATAACTTACTTACTATATATAAAGTATTTTCTGGTAAAACCGAGTCACAAATAGAAAAACGCTTTAAAAATAAGGGGTATGGAGACTTTAAAAAAGAACTAGCGAATTTGGTTATAGACAAACTATCTCCAATCCAAACCAAAATCTCTTATTATATGAACCATAAAAAAGAATTAGATAAAATTTTAGCTAACGGGGCAAAGGAAGCTAATAAGATTGCTAACAAAACGTTAGCTGATGTTAAGAAAAAACTCGGTTTAATAGAAATTAAATAATATGACAACTTACACTAAAATAGTTTTAGCTATTGCAGGCTTAATCTTAATCCCTGCCGTTCTTATAAATCAAAACTATATTTCAGCAGACTATTTTAATTTATCTGCAGGAACAAGTTCTATTACACCTAACCTACCAACATCTACTGGTTCTGGAAACATAAATACAACTACTCCAAACAACAATATTACTACTCCAGGCCCTGATGACCCAGCTACATCTTTTCCAAATATTATTGTAACCCCAGATGACCCAGAACCACTGATAGATACATTTCTATTTTTTGACATTAACATTTTTTCTGGTTTAAGTGATTTAATTAAAATTATTCCGATCATAGGTATACCACTACCACCAGACACATCACCACCCATTCCGCCGATAGATACCGATAATACGCAGGTTGTAACAATAACTTCTTTATACGAGAGCTGGCAAGAAATAAAAGATAAACCAATTGGAGTAGTTGTAGATGAGGATATAAAAACCAAAATTTTTGAAGAAAGAAAACAAATATTTGATGCTTGGTTTGAAAAAGAATGGCAAAAAATTACCGACCCTATTACTGGTTGTGACGACTGGTGGTGTATAGATACACCCGACTGGGTTAAAAACACTGCTTACAATCTAACTAAGTTCGATTTTAGCTACGACTGGGCTTGGGATCAATTTATTAAAGATAATCTTTAAGCTTTAGCCAAAACTAAAGACCAAACATCTTTTATACCAACACTTTTTAGAACTTTGGCACATTCTTGTAATGTAGATCCCGTGGCCACAATATCATCAATCAAGACTACCGTTTTATCAACAATATCTAGATAGTGTTTGTTTTTAAACCTAAAAGCTCCTTTGACATTAACAGAACGAATTGTTTTATTTAGACCAAATTGTGGTTTTGTGTTCCTATAACGCACTAAACAATTAACTACTTTAACATCTAATAATTTAGCAATCTCTTCTGCTAATAAAGCTGATTGATTAAACCCCCTGTCCCACAACCTATATTTATGCAATGGCACTGGCACTAACACTATATCTCTAACGCCGTATGTTTTAAAAAACTTAGTTGCCATTAATGCTCCTAGCTTACTTTTTAAAACATACAATCTTTTGTATTTATAACGGTGAATAAATAATTTCATTGGCTTTTGCCAATGAGCACATACTGCAACTCTTTTTAAGCCAGATTGTTTTTGACACTGATAACACACCTTAAATCCTTCGGATAATTTAGCGCATTTATAACAAATAGATGTATCAATAAATTTTATATCATCAAAACATTTTTGACATATCCAAAAACCATGGGCTTTGCAATTAACACATTTGGGTGGAAAAAACAGATTAAGCAAGCTAGAAAAAACTTGCTTTAAATTAGACAACACTTACATTTACTCCAGGGTAGAAAAACTTAAGAATTTGATCATAATCCTGACCAGCATTTGCCATATTATATGCACTCCACTGAGACATACCTAACCCATGGCCACTACCCTGCCCTTTAAAAACAAAGTCTGGAGCAACCGCCGAACCTGTTTTAGTTACCTCAAAATTCATACTCTTAACATAAGTACTATCGGTTAAATAATCGAATGTGGTTGTATCCATAGATACTCGTTTGCCAGTGCTAGTAACCAATGTTACAGATGCCACTCTGCCAGAAGGATGACGACTATCTATAATCACATCTGTAATAACTTCGGATACTGCATTTACTTTACGCAGTTGATCATCGAACCTATCTTGCATATAGGTATGGGTTAAAGTAGCTTCCCATTTTGATGATCTAGCCCAAGGATCGTCTATAGATTGAAGATAAGGAATATTATTACCATTCCAAACATTTTTAACTGTATCAGTAGCTCCCCCACTATCAGAATGATAATAGGTTAACGCTGGCTGACCAGCATAAACTACAGCCACACCAGTAGTGGCTGTTACAGCTTGAGTTATGCCGGGTTTGGCTATTTCGTAATCATACCCATAATAAACCTGATCTCTAGTGTCATCATAAATATCAAAAATATCAGCTTTGGGAGTTGCTATTCTGCGCATAGCAAAAGTTCTAGCAGCAACCACCTGAGCTTTTCTGGCTTCTAATGGCCAAGAATTTGGCACTTCGGCTATACCGCGAAGATATTCTTCTAATTCTAATTCGTTAACCATCCACACCCTTCCACTTAAAGATGATCGTCTAATAGTAATAATGCCTCTAAAACTATCATAATAATTACTAATTTGGCTGTTAGTTAACGATAAAATAGAATCTTTAAGTGGTATAAACCTAACAAAATCTTTAATTGTATAAGTTTTTCCCCCAACTTGTACTTGATATCCATTATTTATTGGCAATACATTTGCAGATTGATTACTAGCAATTCTAACTATTAAATCTTTATTGCTACCCCTTCTTATAACCATGCCCCGATTGCTTTTAATCACCATAGATTCTGTAGTAGCACTTAAACCAACTCTAATGGGATCTATTAATACTAATTCTTCATTAACCATAATTTCCCATTCGATATCTAAATCTTCCATCCAAGTAACGTATTCTATAACTGGTCTAACCTTTTCTTTGTATGTTCCAATTTTTTCTGGAGCTTTAATGGTAAATATAAAACGTCCAATTTCTCCTGGATTAGTTTCTTTATCTACCATAGTAATTCTATTAGCAGACAACCAAGCTCCGTGCTTAAATTTACTTTCTCTATCCAATGGCCCAGCCGTTCCTAGTTTGGCTGTTCTATCTCCTATATTTAACCAAATCGTATTACCTTCGTTACGCAAATCCACCCACACGCTTACCTCTTCTCCAGGAGTTACAACTGGATTAATTGATTTATTAACAAAAGAGGCAGAATAAATAGCTGGCTCTACTTTTATATTTAGTTGAAATTCCACACCTTCCAGCCAAGCTAATCCTTCTATTACCACTCTAAACTTTTCTACATAATTACCCACTTTTTCTGGAGCAGCAATGTTAAAACTAAACTTACCAACTCCATTTGGAGCCACATTCGCCTCGGATGTTGTTACCCTATTTCTAGATAACCAATTATTGTCATAAAAAGCACTGTATCTATCCAAAGGCCCTGCTGTGCCTATTTTTACAGCCGAAACATTAGAATTAGACCACTGGACATCACCGGTATTTTTAACTTGCACTGATATCTCATGGGTTTCCCCAGCTTTTAATGTAATCGATTTATCCGATACATTTATCAATTCTCCGGTTAAAATAGTTGGCAAAACTTCTATTTCAATAAAAAAATCAAAATTATCAAACCAAGTAATACCCTCGGCAACCAATCCAAAATATTCCCTGTGGTTTCCCACTGGCAAATTAGCTGTTACTTCAAACACAAAATGACCAACTTCACCCGAAGTTATCACTTCTTTTTCGAAAGAAGTTAATCTGTTAGAACTAAGCCAAGATTCTGTATAAAAATTGCTAGAGCTATCTCTTTTTCTAGCTGTTCCTATCTTTATGGCATTACTATCAACATTAGACCAATTAGCAGTCCCTGTATTTTTTATTTCTACCCAAACAGATTTAGTTTCCCCAGATTTCATAGAAACTTTCTGATCCTGAGCCATCCATTTAGCCGAATAATCATCGACTGCTAATACCTCACTACCAAAAGCAAAGCAACTTAGTCCCAATAAAAAAATCCCTAAACTATACCAAAAATTTTTCATAAAAATATTAACAACAAGTTATAGTATAAACATTATAAAATAATTAAACTAGTTTGCTAAATGACACCTCTATATAATGATTATGAACACTAATAAATAAATTAATGATAAAAGAAGTTTCTATTTTAACTAGACATAATCAAAACAACAACTCGGTACAATTTGGTCAAAAAAACCAGAATAATACTGACTATACCGAAGATGATTTCGAATTACCTGTAGATATAGGTCGCAGAGGACGACATCTTGTTATTATTACACCTATAGTTGGAGTAACCGCCGACGAAGTTAATATAACTATCAATGACGATGTTTTATTTATTCATAAAAACAATACTGCCACAAAAGATAAAATAGATAACTACTATACTAAAGAATGCCACTGGGGAGCAATTTCTAGAGAAATTAGATTACCGCAATCAGTGGATCCCCTGTCTGCTAGAGCAGATTTATCTAACGGAATTCTAAAAATTATTGTACCTATAATAGAAAAAAAGAAAACTAAAGTTATTAAAATTAAATAACTCTAAATGTTATACTACAATCATAAGAATTAACTCTAAATTATGTCTAAAAAAATTATTCCATATTTAACCTTAGGTCTAGCCACTATTATTATATTAGGAGCTGCCTCCTGTGGCAGAAGCAAAGATGGTGAAAATGGTGATGGAGGACCGTTTATAATTAATAAAAAAGAACCCATAACATTAGAATATGTTAGATTGTTTGATGAAGCAGATGTTTTGGACGATGTTATAGCAAGCTATCAAGACGAGAATCCGAATATAGATATAGTCGTCCGCAAATACATATTAGGACCAGACGAAACCATATATGATTACCAGCAAGACATAACTAAGCAAATCGCCGATGGTGCTGGACCAGACATGTTTATGATTCATAACGATTGGCTACCTTACTACAAAGACCAGGTTACGCCTGTACCAAACTCGCTAATGACAACTACAAATTACGCTAAAGAATACCCAAGCATAGTGGTAGATGATTTTGTAGACACAAACAAGATACATGCCATCCCATATTATATAGACAATTTAATGCTATTTTACAATACAAGAATATTCGAAGACGCTAACCTCAGCCCTCCATCAACTTGGAGCGAGCTAGTTAATTTAGTTCCTAAATTAACCACACTAAGCTCTAACAAGATTATTCAATCAGCTATTCCTTTAGGAGTAGCCGACGGCATACCAAGAGCAGCTGATATATTAGCCACCATGATAATGCAATATGGTGGAGAAATGACAAGCACAGATCACACAAAAGCAACTTTTGATTTGCCTGCACCAAATTCTAATCCACCAACTTTCCCAGGCAAAGAAGCTCTGGCCTTCTATACAGAATTTTCCGATCCTAATAAAAACACTTACACATACAACGATAAGAAAGATAGCCAAGACAATAGAGAACTTCCTATAGATATCCAAGCATTTATGGAGGGTAAGGCAGCAATGTTTATAGGATATTCTTACCACATAGCACATATTAAAAAATTTGCACCTAGCCGATTTAGATTTAATACAGCTCCTATGCCTCAATTAAGCAAAGCTAATCCAGCTGTATTAGCTAACTATTGGGGAGAAACTGTATCTAGAAATTCCGAACATCCAAACGAAGCTTGGGATTTCATACATTATGCTGCTAGTAAATCTAAAAATAACAGCTATACCACCGCTGCCAAAAGAGTTTCTGCTAGAAAAGATAAACGAGAAGTATTTGAAAATAGAACTTATTATGGCCCAGTAGCCCAACAAATAAAATTTAGCCAATCTTGGTATCGAAATGATACTACTGCTATAGAAGACATATTTGCTGAAATGATTAATAATGTTATTCATAATAATGTTTTGCCATCTATAGCTGTGGATGTAGCTGTTAGAGATATTAATCGACTAGATTAAATAGTTTATAGATGGACAATGAAGCAATAGTAATAATACAAGATGCACCAGAAGGTTTTACTTGGAACAACATAAGTAGTTTTATTGATTATATTAACACTAATCTTTTTGGCCTACTATATAATTTTTTATTACCAATGGCTGGCGGCATACTTATTCTAATGATTATATGGGGTGGTTTTAAGTATGTGCAAGGAGATACAGAAACTGGCAAAAAAACTCTTACTGCAGCCGTTATTGGTTTAGCCATAATAGCTTTAGCATTAGTAATTATTAATACTGTTATAAATATAGTTTCTACCTAATTGCTTACAATATTACACCTTTTTAATAAGCTGATTATAAAAAAATAATAATTTATGAATTTAAGTTTAAAGAATAATCAAGTATAATAAATAAGTTAAATCTAATATTAAATTATAGGGAGTGGTCTTATGACAAAAATGAAATCAATTGTTTTATCCGCATGGATGCTAATTAGCACCAGCACTGTTACTTTTGCCCAAACGGGCACTGGGGGTAGTGTTGAAGATATAAAAATTCCGCTTATTAACCCTGACACCGAATTGATTGTCATTTTGGGCAATATCGTGACATGGATAATGAGCATTGCCGGAGCTGTTGCTGTGCTGTATCTAATCTATGGTGGATTTACTTATATAACTGGTGGTGAAAAAGGAGCAGAAAGTGGTAAAAAAATTATCGTTAGCGCTATTATCGGTTTAGCTATTATCGCCCTGTCTGCAGTAATCGCTAATACTGTAATCGGTATTCTAAATTAGAAATACATAACTTATGTTAAAAACCCCTGATTACCAGGGGTTTTTAAATACAATTTTACAAATTGATTATACAAAATTACAATCCAAATTAATCAAATAAAAATCCGAAGGTCTTTTCAAGACCTGTTTTTTATTTGAAAAGGAGCAACAACGAAGCGATATAACAAAACCAGCCTCACTGGTTTTGTCCCAAAACATAAACCAAGCGCAGCTGTTTGTGTTTTGGAAAGGAGCAATGACGGAACGATATGAATTTTAGCTTGCTAAAATGATGGAGTGGAGTCCATTGGGACGTGGTGGCGCGCTCGGCAGGACTCGAACCTGCGACCTTCTAGTCCGTAGCTAGACGCTCTAATCCACTGAGCTACGAGCGCATACTATATGTTTAAACCTTTATAAATCTATTAATCTTATCTAACCAATCTTCTCCTTTATTGTCTGATTCTGGCAAAAATTTTAACAAAACATTTCTAATACTATCTTTTTTATCACTAGGAACTTTTATAGAAATAACTGTCATTAACTTAATAGTAGATATTAAATTTAATTTTATTTCTCCATCAACATCAGAAAACCAGAAAGTTTTAAGATCGTTATCATATGTAAATAACTTATCGCCTATAGTTATACCAGTATTATTAACTATATATTTAATCTGTTTTGGTTTTAGGGTGCCAGATAAATATAAAGCTACACCAACCATTATTACTACTCCTGTTAATATCCAATACTGAATATAAATAGTATAAATAATTGCCAACAGCAATACAGCTATTGCAACTACATACCACTTAGCATCTCTTGTATATGTATCAAATTCTCTTGCTTCCCAATTAATGGGTTTAATTTCTTCTGATTGTAAATTATCTTGATTCATAATTATATTGTTAGATTCTAAACTTATTTTTATATTAAAGTATATAATTTCTCTTGCTGGCGGAGGCGACAGGATTCGAACCTGTGAGAGAATTTCTTCTCAACTGGTTTTCAAGACCAGCGCCATAAACCACTCGGCCACACCTCCGTGGCGGTGAGGGAGGGATTCGAACCCTCGCGGAGGATTAACTCCCCCCTACCGGTTTAGCAAACCAGCCCCTTCAGCCACTTGGGTACCTCACCACATACTTAGTTATCTACTTATTTTTTAATGTGGAACCTATATATTATACCTTTGATAAAATAACATCAAAAGGATTAAAAGCCCACAAATATATAATCTTTATAACTACTCTTTTGACACTCCTCTTCTGCAAATGCCTCACAATCACCAGTTAGTATATTATGCATCTCATTGGTTTGTCCTTTTATTTTAGTCTCATCCATAAACCCTAGAGCATCTGCCAGAATATCAGACGAAACATCTTCGTTTATATAATTAACTCCACTTTTACTAAACACTCCATTAGCAGATACAGGCGCGTGACTAAAATGTATATCAGGATAATTTATTATTCCATCAGCTATTCCATCATCGGTTAAGACTTCCATAGCTACACCACCAACATCTACATATTTTATACCATAAGGGTAAACATCCACTCTTTCGGGCCCATTATCTAAATCATCCTCTGGAGAAAAAGTTATTATCTGCTTTGCTACCATAGTTTCATCAAAAGATGTTTCGCTAGATATAGAAACCTCTCTTGGCATTTCTAACAATTCCTTTATAACTTGGCGTATTTTATTTCTAGATTCATATGCTTTTTTAAAATCTAGATTAGTAGATTTATCCCAATTAACCATATTAGCTACCTGAGTAGCTTTATAAATAAATCTTGCTCCATTATGAATTCTTTCCAAAGAATCTTTATGTCCCAAATATTTAATAGCTTCTATCATATCCAATCTATCTATTACCGCTCCACCATCTTCAGGGCTAATTTCTAACTCATCTAAATCTACCCCATTTAAAATATTTTCTTCTAAATGTTTGATTATTGGATTTATCTGGTCTTTTGCTGATACAAAATAATTTAGGGTTCTACTATCTAAAGCGCTGGCATTAGTCAAATCTATATCTAGATAATCCTCAATCCCCAATACCCTATCTATCAACACTATAATTCTTTTTAGAATTCTAAAAGAATTCTTATACAAGCCCGAACTTCCAGATATCCTAGCGTATGCTAACTTTTGCTCCACACTAGATGCATTTCCATAACCTACTCCCTGCTCACTATCAAATAAATCCTTAAATGCCGGAATATTTCTATCTAGCACGCCTACATCAAAAGCAACCTCCTCCCATAAAGGTCTTATAGCTTTTTCTAATAAAGTTTTTTGCCATGATACGGCAATTGGAGGGGCTTCTCCAGAAGGAGGTATTAATTCTGGTATTTCTGTTCTATCAACAGCTATAATCGCAAAAGCTTGTCCAGTACTAAAAGCAGACAATGTTTCTAATACTATTGTTTCGTCTTCACCGCCAGTAGCTTCAGAATCTATTACCACATTATCTCTAACTAAATCAGGCGAATCAGTATACAACATGCCTATTTCAACATATTCATGCAAATTTGTTAAATATTCTATAGCTTTTAACACCCTAAGATCTAATTCATGATCCATAATAGTTTCACCAGTTTCTTCATTTATAACTATTTCTTTCCATTTTAAATCATCCAACCCAGGTCCACGTATAACCAAACTTGGGTTACTTCCTTCAGTTTTGGCTAATAAGCCATCTACTAAATCTCTATGATCTTCAGACTCATAACTAATTCCTATAGATTTTGATCCACCACCTAAACCAGCAATTTCTTCATTCTTATCACCCATAAACAATACAACTATAATAATAACTGCTATAACTACAAGTATTATCCAACCAATTGGATTAGAGATTAAAAATGCAATCACCTTAACTAAAACCTGAACTAAAAGCTGAGCTATTTTTGCAGCGATCTTTACAGCTTGCTGAACTAATCTAGAAACAACCTGAGCTACCACTCTCATAGTATTAACAGCAACTCTACGAGCCAGTGCCCTTGCCGGAGCTGTAGCCCTATTTATAGCTTTCCCACTTTTTTTACCAATATCAGCTAATTTTTTACCAGACTTTTTAATATCCCTAGCAGTTTTTTTAGCATGTTCTCTAGCTTTCTTTAACCTCTGCTTAGCTTCCTCTATTTTTTTTCTTTTTTCTTCTAGTTTCTTTCGCGGATCTTCTAGTTTCTTTTTCTTTTTTCTTCGTCTTCTGTTTTGTCTTCGATCATCTTCCCGTCTTTGTTCTTGTTCTTCTTGTTCTTGTTCTGTTTGATCCGAATCTTCATTTTGATCCGGTGTCCACTGTTCAATACCATGTATTTCATCAGCCATAAGTTTCTATTAATTAACCTGCAGGCTTAATATTCTACCATCTTCTACAACATATAAAATTCTGTCTAACACAGAATATGCCAATTCTTTTGGCACCATATCTCCCAAAGAACTAATAAACTGAACTGGCGCAAGCTTGTTGTTATTAAAACTCCAATACCATAAAGAATTGTCTGTTTTAGCTAAAATAATCTCGTCATCAGTTTTCCATACATATGCTTTTATGTCTTCATCAAAAACATGGCTTCTATTTCCACCAACTATATCCCAAACTCCCAATTTACTGCCTCCCTCTATGTCGGCTATATATAATAACTTAGTGCCATCGGGCGAACCAAGAATGGCTGTATTCTTTATTCTGTCAGGCACTACTTCCATAAAATTGCCAGATACATTATCAAAAATCTTATCCTTTTTATCATTATCATCAAAAATTAAAACATATTGTTCATCACTTAACCATTTTAATTTAGGATTACCTAAATCTATATGTGTAACTATTCTTTCCCACTCTACTCCATCAGAATTAGCTATAACTAAAGATTTTTCTCCTTCAGCAGTTTCATAAAAATACATTATTTGCCCACCATCAGGAGAAAATGTAACTCCCCTAATGCTTTCGTTAAGCAAAACTGGTTGCCAGCCATTGGATGTTTGTCTAGCTTCATCAAATAACCAAGTGCTTATACCATTTCTAAATGCCGCTCCCTGGGCGGGGCTCTCACCTAAAGGAATATATCTACCAACCACATCTCTGTTATCTAATGTGTTAGATAGATGCGGATATCCTACAATCTTTACTATAGCTCTAGGTTCTCCAGGCGACCAAACAACTTCTTGGATATTCGCAAAACTACCTTTAAACAATTCTATATCTTCTAACCCTAAATCTAACCTAGCTGCACCAAACGATCCATCCTTTCTTAAATATACAGGCGTCTTGCCGTTAGTAGCCAACCATACAAAAGATGCCGAACCATCCAAAACTACTTCTGCTTCCGGAATAGTTTTTAATTCTATATACATATCAGATTCTTCTCCGGGAGCTAAATAAAATTCTCTTTCAAAATCTAGATACCCTTCTTTAAATACACGCACATCATGATCACCCGATTTTAATTTTATAGACAAAGAATCTATAGATTGCTTATTAAAAGTACCATCTATTACAATATTTACTTCTGTAGGATCAAAACTAAATTCTATTAATGCTTTATTAAAATTTATACGAGTTAAAACAAAATAAATCGTCATAGCCAAAAGCATAATTACAAAAAACCCTCCTACAATCCACACCCACAATTTTACAGAGGTATTAGAACTGGCTAAATTTCTATCAGAATCTTTAGACAAACTATTGTCTATATCGGTATCTTTTAACATCAACCCATCTTCTTCTATATTTAATGTTTTTTTATTAGTTGGCTTAACTTGTAAATCATCTAAAAAATCGCTATTACTATCAATATTTTGTTGATCTAGATTACTATTGTCTAAATCTGGCTTAAATGAATCTTTATCTAAATTATCATTCATAGATTATTTTAATACAAAACAATAACAATATAACTATACCATATCCTATTATTATATCATATATTTACCTATTTGTAAAGCATTGCTTTATTAAACATACTTACCCACCTTAAACGGCCAACCACCTATATAACTCTTGACTAAAATGATTTTATTTGATATAATTAAATAATATATTAGTGGTTAAATCGTTGTGTATAAAATACAAAAACAAAATGCAAAAACAAAAAATTATAAAACTACTTCTTGCCATTTTTCCATTTCTAAGCTTACTAACGTCTGCCACTCCAGTTAGAGCTGCTTTTGATTGGAATGCTGCCAATTCTGGCCTTTTCTTTATATCAATGGGTAATCCTGCATTTGCACCATTTACTTTGGGGTTTTCTCTGTGGAATGCTATAACTGGTATAGGTGCCTGGATAGGCGGTGCATTAGCTAAATCTATAGCATCTGTTTTAGGATTATTTTCTAATATACTTGGAGATATTGCGTTTAAAACTTTTCTTACTCCATTTTTTAAAATAATCCAATCAGATCCTAATATATTAATACACCACTCAGCTGCTCAAGCAATATGGGCAGCATCTTTAACAATAGCAAATGGTTTATTCTTGCTAGCCCTAATCATAGCTTCCGTAGCTATTATCCTAAGACTTAATACTGGCATGTATAACCTTAAAAAAATATTAAGTGGTTTTGTAATAGCTGTTATTTTAAGCAATTTAAGCTTCCTAATTGTAAAAGTTTTAGTAGAACTAGGTGACAACTTAACAACTGCTGTAGTTAGTCTTTATTCTACTATAGACAGTAGGTTAACAATCGACACAGTTCACAACTTTATTATTGCCTTAACTGATGTACGAGCACCGTTTTTCTCGAAAGGAGCAGAAGCAGTGCCTTTTATTGGAACTGTTTTATTGGCTGTAACTATCATGGTGATAATGATATGGATTTTAGTAAAACTAGCAATAGTATTGCTAGAAAGAATATTTTGGATATTTATACTAGCAATTTTCGCTCCTTTAATTTTTGCTATGAGCTTGCTCCCAACTACTCAAAAAGTAGCAACTGACTGGTGGAATAGATTAATCAAATGGATATTAGTTCTACCTTTTGTAACTGCTATTATAAGTATCGCTGTATATTTTCTGATGCTTAGTGTACAAATTGATAAAAACACACCTATAAATCTTGTACAATTCTCAGAATCTATAACTGATCCAACAACTTTTTCTCTTCTGATGACTACTGGAAGCAGGGGTCTTTTGTTTATTGTAGGTTTAGTTATTTTATACCAAGCTGGACGAGTTCCTAACATACTTGGTGTTGGTAGTGTAGCCGGTGGCTTTGTGGATACACCTAAAAAACTATTGGGACAAGGTAAGGTAGCTTATAAAGCTATTGCTGATACAGCAACTGGAAGAAATCTGCCAGGTAAAGTACTACAACGAGCTAGGGGCTTGAGCGGAGGTATATTAAATAAAGGTGGTGAGTTTGTAGCTAATAGATTACCTAAAAACAAATTTGCACAAAAACTTAGAGGATTAGGTACTCAGTTAGGTGGGGCTCCTGGCGTATATGGAGCTTGGCAAGATTCTATCAAAAAAGACAAAGACCGTAAACGCAAAATACAAACCAATAGGTTGGCCCAGCTAGCAGCCGAAACAAGCATAGGAAAAATGTTAGATCCTGACGCTAGACAAAGATTGTTAAATAATAGAGCGCCAGATATTTATGGAGAAATTGGCAAAAGAACAACTACTGGGTTTGAAAATGATCGTAATAATATAGAACAAACTAAGAGTGTTGATGAATATATTATAAATATGGGGATAATGTCTAAAGCTGCTTATGCAGTAGGGTTAAGTGATGAAGAAAGACAGCAGTATGCTAGCTACATGCAAACTCACCAAGACTACAACAAAGCTGCTCAAACACCAAAAGATAAACGCACACCAGAACAAAACAAACTAATAGATGATTATGCTTTTTCAGACGAATACAAAGCAGCTAAAGCAGTAAAAAATCCTACCGATAAACAAAAACAGCTGCTTAAAAAGGCTTCTAAACTATCTGATATAACTCAGTTTGAAAAAGAAAGACAAGCATCTATATATAGAATGAAAGGTTTTGATAGCCCGCCACCACAATCAAAAGATGGAAAACAAGACATTAAAGCTGTTAATTATATCGACTACATGAAATCTGGGCAAAATATTCCCGAATATAAAAAAGCTCTTGTGCGAAATTTTAATAAATTAAGTGTAGACGAATTTAATGTAATAAAACAAATCACCGAAGGTAATTTAACCCCAGAAATAGAAACAGAGATAAGAACTAAATTGGAAAACTTAGGCATTACAGATATAGAAGAACAAAACAATATTATAGAAACTGCAAGCTCTCAAGATACTAAAGAAGCTATTACTGTTAGCGAAGCTACTCAGGGAGTTAAAAGAGATAAATCTCACAATCCTAAAACAACTAAAGCGCTGATTAATAGAACAATTAATGTTTTAACCCATATCCAAAAATCTAGAAAAATTATTAACGAAATGGAAACAAGCCAATCTCATATAGATACTGTACAAAATGCTAGACAAATAATTACTAACCAAGTATCTAATAATACCTTAAATCAACCCCAAGTTAACGAAATGCATACAAATGCTAAAGAAGTATTAACCAGAATAACTACAAAAACAAGACAAACAAAAGACATCTCAAATGAAAGCACTGTCCGCAACTTAGATCTTAGCGGAAAGGATGCAGATATAATAACAAAAACTCGAAAAGTTTTAAATGATTCGGGCTTATTTGTAGGACGTGGAGTTGATACAGAAGAAGAAATAAACAACTCAAAACTAAACACAGTTCTAAAACATTTATCCACCATTCAGGATGCCACTGAAGGCACCAGTGGCAATTCTAGTACAATATAATAAAAAATTATGGCAATTAAAATACCTCAAAACATAGACAAAGAAGATAAGTTAGTGGGCCCACTAACTCTAAAACAATTTCTCTACATTTTAGGAGCAGGATCTTTAATATTTATAACCTATCAATACCATACAGATGGTTATCTATATTTCACAGAGTTTATTATAATTTCTATTCTAATAGCCGCTCCGGCCCTAGCTTTAGCTTTTCTAAAAATTAATGGCCGTCCTTTTATTACCTTTTTAGGTAACGTCTTATCTTATATATTTATTCCTAAAATACGTTTTTGGGTACCAAACAATAAAACTAATCCGGCTAAACTAAAAATTGCCGATTTAAAAATTAAAACTCGAGCAAAATCCAATAAAAACAATGGTCAAGATCATGGCAAAGTAGAAAAGTTAGCCCGTATATTAGATACCGGTGGTAAAATAAATAGAGAAGAAGCAGATGAAGAGCATGAGATAGATACGATTAAAGAAAAAAAGATTAATTCAACTGATACAGAAAAAGCTTTAGACGTAGAAGATATATTAGCCGATGTAGAAAATTAATATAATCATGAGTAAAAAATCTAAAAACAAGAGTACTCAAAAATTCTTACCTTTTAAGTCTTTTAAAGATGGGGTTTTGGTTATGAAAGACGGTAGTTTTAGGGCTATATTAATGATAAATTCTATTAACTTTAATTTAAAATCTCAGGTAGAAAAACGATCTATTCTTAATTCTTATAAAAACTTTCTTAACTCTATCACCTTCCCTATTCAAATTGTTTTACAATCTAGAATATTAGATCTAGATAATTACCTTAAAAAATTAGAAACTATTCATAAAATTCAATCTAACGAACTATTGCAACTACAAACCAAAGAATACACTTCGTTTATTAAAGAATTAATTGGTGTTGCTAATATTATGAGTAAAACTTTTTATATCGTAGTTACATATAATCCACATATCCAATTAAATCAAGGTTTTTTTGCTAGATTATTTAACAAAAAACCTATTACAGCCAAAAGTAAATTTAAAGAAGCTAAAAGCGAAGTGTTAAACAGAGCCCAATTAGTAGCTACTGGGTTAGCCCCAATGGGCCTAGATAGTATTTTGCTTAACACAGAAGAATTAATTGATTTATTCTACACTACTTATAATCCTGACACAGCCAGACGTCAAAAATTATTTGACGTAAGCAGGGTTGATGCAGATATTATTACCACTTTAACTAAAGACAAAAAGCTAAATAAATAATTATGTTGTGGTTTAAAAAGAAAAAATTAACTAATCAAGAAATCAAGCAAGAACAAGCTCGTCAATTGCTTGAAAAGGGTTTAATTTCTGTAAGGGATCTAATCGCCCCTGCTCTCTTAGCTATAAAACCTACGCATCTACAACTTAATGGTAGGTATGTTAAAACTATATTCGTTTTAACATATCATCAATATATAGAAGCTAATTGGTTAAGCCCTGTAATTAATTTTGATATCAGTTTTGATATCTCTATGCATATTTATCCTGTAGATAGCCAAGGTGTTATGAGAATGTTAAAAAGAAAAGTTACAGAAATGGAATCCAGCTTGCGCATAAATGCCGAAAAGGGAGCTATTAGAGATCCCGAATTAGAAATTGCTTTCCAAGATGCTGAAGAATTGAGAGACAATCTTCAAAGAGGGTTAGAAAGATTTTTTCATTATGCTTTATACTTTACTATCTATGCTAAAAGTCCAGAAGAATTAGAAACCGCTACAGATAGAATCGAAACTGCGTTAGGGGGAGTTTTGGTTTATACCAAACAAGCCATAATGCAAATGCAAGATGGTTTTATATCATCTTTGCCTATTGGTAAAGACAGCTTAAAAGTTATCCGAAACATGACTAGCGGATCTTTAGCTACAACCTTCCCCTTTGTTTCTTCAGACTTAACTACTAACGAAGGTATTTTATATGGAGTTAACCGACACAATAATAGTTTAATATTGTTTGATAGATTTAAATTAGAAAATGCCAATATGACAGTTTTTGCTAAATCTGGTGGAGGAAAAAGCTATGCCGTTAAGCTAGAAATATTACGTAGCTTAATGTTTGGCACCGATGTAATTATTATAGACCCCGAAGATGAATACAAACCTTTAGCCAAAGCTGTTGGTGGTAGCTATTTATCTGTTAGCTTAAACTCTGAAAAACGTATTAACCCATTTGATATGCCAAATCTAGGCCCAGATGCTGATGGGATAACTAATCTAAGATCTTCTATTATTTCTTTACTTGGTTTAATGAACTTAATGTTAGGTAAATTAACTCACGAAGAAGATGCTCTTATGGATAGGGCCATTAGAGAAACTTATGCCCTAAAAGATATCACAACAGATATTAAGAGCCAAAAAAACCCTCCTCCTACTATGCAAGATTTATATAATGTATTACAAAACATGGAAGGAGCTACTAGCTTAGCTCAAAGATTAGATAAATATGTTTCCGGAACTTTTGCCGGCATATTTAACAAACCCACCAACTTTGATATAGACAAAGGATTAATGGTTTTTAATATTAGAGACCTAGAAGAAAGTTTACGACCTATTGGTATGTACGTAGTTCTTAATTATATTTGGAACAAAATACGTTTTAATAAACGTAAACGTTTACTAGTTATAGATGAAGCCTGGATTTTGATGCAACATGAAGATTCTGCTAAATTTTTATATAGCATTGCTAAACGTGCTCGTAAATATTGGTTGGGTCTAACCACTATAACCCAAGACGTAGAAGATTTTCTTAGTTCTAAATACGGGAAAGCTGTTGTATCTAACTCTTCTTTGCAATTACTGCTTAGACAATCCCCTGCCTCTATAGATATTGTAGCTAAGACATTTAATTTAACTGAAGGTGAAAAATTCTTGCTCTTAGAATCGGCTGTTGGAGAAGGATTATTTTTTGCCGGAACCAAACATGCTGCTATTAAAGTAATTGCTTCTTATATAGAAGATAAAATCGCCACATCAGACCCAGAACAACTAGCCCAGCTTGCCGCACTTAATAAGTTAGAAAAATAAATCTTATGAAATTATATTCATTAGCACCACTCTTAGTTTTTGGCACAGTGGTTGTTGGTCTTATAATCATAGCCACTATATCTACTTTCTTTCAAAGAACTACTACATTTATGGAAGAAAAATATAACCACAGATCATCTGCCCAGATAGACGCTTTATATAGCAACCCCTTAAAAAATATTAAAGAATTAGAAGATCTTAAAGCTCGCCTTACAGAAGTCGGATTGTTATTAGAAGAAGCTATCAACGGAGGTCCAGAAATGGCTGACTCTATTCCCGCATTACAAGAAGAAATTTTATATTTAGAACAACAAATAGCAGAAGGAGATTTTTATAGTGATAATATTTTATATGCTGGAAGTTTTGTCCCACCCACCCCTTGCATTGATAACAACGAAGATGATGATAAAGATGGCTTAACTAATCAAGAAGAAATTATTTTAGGAACAGATTGTCGCTCTCCAGATACTGATGGTGATGGAGTAGCCGATGGAGTTGATACCAATCCTCTAGATTTTAATATTGGGGGTATTAGTACAACATTTTCTTTCGAACCAACACCCACTCCAAACATACCGCCACCATTAACTAGACAATTAATAGTAAAAGAGTTTTATAAAAACGTTGCTAATATAACTACTGGTGAACTTCAGTGGCAAAATTATATTCAAGCTAATACGGGTAATCTATTAAAATTCCTTATTCACATAACTGTAGAAAATACTAATCTTACTGAAACTAAATCTGCTACTTTATATGACATATTTCAAACTAACGAGTTTATTTACACAGACAATCTGCAATTATTTATCAATAATATAGAACAACCTTATAGCCCACTGTTAGATCAGACTTGGTATAATGGTTACAACATATCTGTTTTGCCCACAGAAACTAAAACCTACGAACTATATTTTACTGCTACAGTTAAAACCGTTTCATTTACCAGAAAGATTATTAGCAACATAGCTAAATTAGATCTTAACTACAGAACAGTAATTGATCAGATATTTGTTAGTGTGCTTTAATAATACATATAATGAACAAAAACTCAGACAATTTAGGGCTGTCAGAAAACGAATTAAAAAAACATAAACTTAATTTAAAAAATAAGTCTGTTTTACCTACAGATAAACTTATTAAAGACATAAACCGTAGAAAAGAAGAAGAACAAACAGAAAAACTGGCTACAAAAATATCCCTACCCTACTTAAATTTAACCAACTACCAACCAGATGCTAATGTAGTAGATATAATTCCTAAAAAAATAACTTTAGAGGGTAAAATATTTTCTTTTAAAAAAGTTGGACATGATGTGTATGTAGCTATTAGCGAAATTAAAAACCCAGCTACAATAAAAGCTTTAGAATATCTTAAAGACAAAGATAATTATAACTATATTCCTGTAGTGGTTTCTGCCTCTAGTATGGATTATCTTTTATCTATATATGATATATTTGCTCCAGCCAAAAGAGAATATAAAGATATGGAGCTTAGCCAAGCCATGCAAAAAGCTGCCTCAAATCAAATGGATAATTGGAAAAAATGGGCAACTAAATTAAAAAAAATATCTACCAGCGAATTATTCGAAACCATCCTTTCTGGGGCTACTTATGCCGAAGCTTCCGATATACACATAGAGCCTTCTGAAACTTCTGTGCATATAAGATTTAGAATAGATGGTATCTTACAAGACGTAGTGGATTTAGATATCACCATTTTAAAAAAACTAATATCCAGAATAAAATTTTTATCCGAGCTAAAACTTAATATTACTAGCTCTGCCCAAGATGGCAGATTTAGCATTAAAACCAATAAAATAAAATACGATATAAGAGTATCTATTCTACCTACCGTTTGGGGAGAATCTGCAGTTCTAAGACTATTGCCACAAGAAGGTAATATTATAGATTTAAATAAATTAGGATTAGTCGGAAATAATCTAAAAATTATAGAATCTGTTATTACACAACCTAACGGATTAATTTTAAATACTGGACCAACTGGTAGTGGTAAAACTACCACCCTATATTCCATATTAGATAAAATTAACACCCCAACTAATAAAGTTATTACCATAGAAGACCCTATAGAATACAGAATAGAAAATATTACTCAAAGCCAAGTAGAGCCAGATGAAGGATATACATTTTCTAACGGCTTGCGTTCTATTCTTAGACAAGATCCGGATGTAGTATTAGTAGGAGAAATCCGTGATAAAGAAACTGCCAAGATAGCTATTAATGCTTCTTTAACCGGACATTTAGTTTTATCTACCCTACATACAAACGATGCTGCAGGCGCCATACCAAGATTAGTAGATCTAGGGCTAGAACCACAACATTTTATAGAAAGTATTTTGGCTATTATTGCCCAAAGGTTAGTTAGACGCATTTGTCAAAACTGTATCCAAGAATATGCCCCAGATAAAACCACTATGGCTATGATTAAAAAAGAATTAGATGCTCTGCCTGCAAATATCAAAGCGCCAATTTTTCCTAAAACCTTAAAAAGACCTGATTTAACTAAGGTAGCTGATTGTTCTAAATGTAATGGTACTGGCTACAAAGGACGCATAGGTATATTCGAAATACTTCAAACTAATCCAGATATTATCAAAGCCGCTCTGGATAGTGCTACTGTAGGAGAAATTAAAAAGTTAGCTATAAAAAATGGTATGGTTACCCTAAAACAAGATGGTCTATTAAAAGTACTTCAGGGACTAACCACTCTAGAAGAAATCAATAGAGTTACCAAAAAAGAGTAATTTACATACAATTTAATCATTTTTTTGATATAATTGTATCGAGGGAGGTGAAGTCTGCTGGAAAGTAGATTTAACCTTTATTATTTATGCCTCAAATCCGTAACTTAGCTATCATTTTTCTAGTCTTAGGCGTTATTATGGCCGAGTTTTTACCTAATATAAATCCAGCCACCAACCTTACTGCCTATTCTCAGATAAACACATCGCCTAATCAAAGCGAGGTTTTATTAAATTTCTTAGATGCAGCAGAACAAGAAGCCAATAACCCTACTTCAATTAAAATTGCTACCAATTCTCTAGAAAATTTCAGCAATGCTCCTACTGGTTTAACAGAATTAGCTACCGATATATCAAATGCCTTATCATCACCCACCCCACCCCCCGTCATTCTGGGGAACAAAGCAACTCCAGAATCTACTCTCCTACCTACACTAAATCTAATACCAGAAACAGATCAGCCATTTATTGAAAATGTTATCCCACCTAGTAATACTCCTCTGTCCGAAGCCTATCTTGCCGGTGGTAAAGCTTGGTACACAGAAGATGGAAAAGTTATAGTTAAATGGCCAGATAAAGAAATTTTTAAAAGCTTTGATAAAGCTACCGGCGAAGAAATCGATTGGTTACAAGACAGATTAAGTTACGAACCACTCGATTCTTTTAATGCCTTGACTAATTATGTTAATAACTACCACGGAGAAATAGTAGCAGAAACTAAAACTTGGGCTTTTGTTAAATTCCCTTCTGGTGGTTTTATAAAAATAGCTAAATCAACTGCTTCAACTATTCCATTTCTGACCCAAGAGTAGTCCGTCTTTTTTATAATTAATCTCCCAAGCAGCTTCTGTGGCAAACGGCACAAAAGGATGAAGCATAATTAGGGAGTTTTTTAATATATAGTGTAATACTGCTGCTGCAGAGTTATTGCTTTTTTCAGTCAACTTGGGTTTTAATTGCTCTATACATTTATCACAAAAAGTATGCCAAAAATAATCATATAACACCTCTCCCGCTTTTGGCAGTTGGTATTTATCCATATATTCTGTGATTTTTTGGGACACTGCATCAAATTCTTTTACAATTTTTGTTTCTTCATTAGTTAATTTAACTTTTTTAATATCTATAAACTTAGGTGCCATCATATTAACAAACCTTGTTGCATTCCAAATCTTATTTGCAAAATTACGATATCCACGAATCTTCTCTTCCGATACACTAGTGTCATTACCAGCTGCTGTTCCCATTAGCAAACCTAAACGCAAGGCATCGGCTCCATATTTATCTACCATATCCAAAGGATCTATAACATTACCCCTAGATTTAGATATTTTTTTACCATCTTTATCCCTAACCAAACCGTTAAGATAAACCAAAGAGAAAGGCGGCTTGCCAGTACAATATAAACCTAACATTATCATCCTAGCTACCCAGAAAAATATAATATCCCAACCAGTTTCCATTACAGTGGTTGGATAAAAATATTTAAAATCAGCAGTTGCCTTTGGCCAACCCAGTGCAGTAAATGGCCACATACCAGAAGAAAACCAAGTGTCTAGTGTGTCTGGATCTTGCTCTGCTTTACCACCAAGCTTTTTCTCGGCTTCTGCAATGTTTTTTGCTACTACAAATTTTTCTCTATCTGTTTTAAGGTAATAAACTGGTATCCTATGCCCCCACCATAACTGCCTGCTAATATTCCAATCTCTGATATTTTCCATCCAATTAAAATAAACTTTTTCAAACCTCTTGGGTTCAAATTTTATTTTTCCGTTTTTTACTGCCTTAATCGCACTGTCTGCTAATGGTTTAATTTTTACAAACCATTGCTTAGATAAGATTGGCTCTATTATAGATTTACATCTTTCACAATGTCCCACATTGTGTTGATATTCTTTTTGTTTTTCTATTAAAGATAGCTTAGCTAAATCTTTTATTACTTGCGCACGGGCTGCATTAACTTTTAACCCTTTATACTTACCCGCCTCGTCCGTCATTTTCATATCTTTATCAATAATCTCTATTGATTGTAAATTATGTCTCTGGCCAATCTCAAAATCTATGGGATCATGCGCCGGGGTTACCTTAACAGCACCTGTTCCAAACTCCATTCCTACCGCCATGTCTGCTATAATCGGCACTTCTCTATTTACCAATGGCACTAAAACAGTTTGGCCTATTAGTTTTTTATACCTCCTATCTTTTGGGTTAACTGCTATGGCTGTATCTCCCAACAAAGTCTCTGGTCTTGTAGTTGCCACTGTAATATATCCCTTTTTAGATTTAAAAGGATATTTTATATATGTTAAAAACCCAGATTTTTCTTTATGCTCTACTTCTAAATCAGACAAAACCGTAGCACACCTAATACACCAATTTGTAATTCTTTTTCCTCTATAAATTAATCCATCGTCATACATTTTTTTAAATGTATGTATAACAGCTTCACTAACATCGGCATCTAGAGTAAATTTTTTACGAGACCAATCACAGCTAGCACCCAATCTACGCAATTGATACTCTACAATTTCTTTTTTTTCCATTAAAAACGCGAATAGTTCTTTGTTAAATTTTTCTCTACCTAAATCGTGCCTAGTTAAACCTTTGGTTTCTTTTAATTTCTTTTCAAAAAACACTTGGCTAGCAATCCCAGCATGATCAGCCCCCGGTAACCACAATGTTGGTTCCCCTTTTAGACGATGGTATCTAATCATCACATCTTCAATAGCTACAAACAAAGCATGGCCAATATGCAATTGATCATAAGCGTTTGGTGGAGGCATAATAATTACATACGGCTTTTGTTTAGGATTTATTTTAGGAGAAAATAAACCAGACTTTTCCCATATTTTATAAATCTGCTGTTCAGCTTCTTTATGATTAAATGTTTTGGCTATTTCTTTTTTACTCATTACACATACCTAACACAATAAAACACTATTAGTTGTAACTTTTATATCATACCACCGGTTATTTTGGTTATCGCGTAAATAATATGCAGCTAAAGCTATCATGGCAGCATTATCCATGCAGTACTTTAATTCTGGCAAATAATACTTTATATTTAATTCTTTGGTTAGTTTTTCCAACCTTTCTCGCAAACATATATTAGCTGCTACCCCGCCAGATAATATCAAAGCTTCTGGTCCGTATCTTCTAATTGCTCTTTTGGTTTTGGTAACCAAAACCTCTACCACTGCTTCCTGAAACTCGAAAGCTAAAGCTGGTGCTGGGATTTTATTTACAACTTTAGATAAGGCCGTTTTTAGGCCAGAAAAACTCATATCCAAACCTTGGGCAAGCATTGGTCTTGGCAATTTAGCTATATTACCTTCTTTAGCTATCTTAGAAATAGCTGGTCCACCAGGATATCCTAATCCCATAAGTTTTGCTGCTTTATCAAAAGCTTCCCCAACTGCATCATCTCTGGTTCTGCCAACCGATTTAAATTTATTTTTTCCTTGCATTAAAACTAATTCTGTATGGCCTCCACTAACAATAACGGCTAAAACAGGAAATTTTTTAGGCAAACCTTTATCTAAAAAAGCACTATAAATATGCCCTATCAAATGATCTACTTCAATTAATGGTTTGTTCCATAAATATGCTAAAGTTTTAGCTGTGTTAACCCCAACCAACAAAGACCCTAATAATCCGGGTTTATTAGTTACGGCTATAGCATCTATTTTGTTTTTAGATAAATTGGTTTGTTTCAATAATTTATCTATTAACGGTAATATGGTTTCTAAGTGCTTGCGCGATGCTACTTCTGGCACTATCCCACCAAACTTTTGATGTATTTTAGTTTGCGAAGCAACTAAAGAACCCAATAAATCTTTACCGTTTTTAACTAGCGCTATGGCGGTATCATCACAACTAGTTTCTATACCTAAAATAATCATATTTAAAATATATCACACCTGTAGCGAAAAAAATCACAATAAAGTATAATGCAATTACCATGAAGCTTATAGTTAACCAAGGATTAAACGAAAAAAATTGGGATAACTTTTTGGCAGAACACCCAAATAGCAATATCTTGCAAAGTTGGGCATGGGGGGAATTTCAAAAAGCCCTAGGCAATACTATCTGGAGGTTTTCTGTTATAGATAATAACCAAACTATGGCTCAACTTTTAGCTATAAAATTATCCATAGGTTTTAAAAAATATATTATATATGCACCTAGAGATATTTTAATCAACAAATTAACTCCAGCCCATCACCAACACGAGGCCATTAAATTGATTATCCAAGAAATTAAAGAATTAGCTCCAAAACATAACCTAATTTTATTTAGAACCGAACCATCTATCTTAAAAAACGACAGCACTAGTATCTCTATCTATAAAGAATTAGGGTTTAGAGTTTCTCAAAAAACTATGCAACCAGCAGATAATTTATTAATAGATATATCTAAACCTGATATAGATATTTTAAACAATATGAAACCTAAAGCTAGATACAATGTTAAACTAGCTGCTAAAAACCAAGTTTCTGTAAAAATATCTACAAAAACAGAAGATCTTAAAATTTTTAACCAATTAAACAAAGAAACTATCAGACGTGGTCAGTTCAAATCACACACTAGCTCTTATTATATAAAACAGCTAGATACACTAAGCCAAGTCAATGCCATGGAATTAATAATTGCTTACTGGCAAGACACCCCTCTTTCAGCACTTCTTATAACTTTTTATGGCAAAACAGCTACCTACCTTCATGGTGCTTCTAGTTGGTTACATAAAGACAAAATGGCCAGTCATGCTGTCCAGTGGTCTGCTATCATTAGAGCTAAAGAAAAAAAATGCACCATCTACGATTTAGGTGGCGTTAACCACAACGATAAACATCCCGAATGGGAAGGTATAACTAGATTTAAAACAGGATTTGGTGGAAAAGTTGTAGAATATATAGGTGCTCTAGAACTTCCCTTAGATACCACTTGGTTTAAACTGTATAAATTTATTAATTTATTTAAAAAATGATTAAAAAATTAAAACAACTAGTTAAACCTCTATTACTTAAAGCACCTGCCCTGCTTAATGCCTATCATAAAACCAAAGGGGTTTCAGCTGCTATTCTACGCGGATTTCCTTCCGCTAAAATGATTGTTATTGGTATAACTGGCACTAATGGCAAAACTACTGTAGCTAATATGCTAGGACATATTTTAGAAGCCAATAAAGACAAGGTTGGCTTAGCCACTACTATTAATATCTGGACAGGTAATCGCAAATGGATTAACGAAACTAAAATGACCACCCTAACCCCTTTTGCCTTGCAAGGGTTGCTTCGACAAATGGTAAATCAAAAATGCAAATATGCTATTGTCGAAACCACCTCACACGCCCTGTCCCAACATCGTACTTGGGGCATATTTTATGATATAGCTATATTTACCAATCTTACTCACGATCATCTGGACTACCATAAAACCTTAGAGAATTACAAAATTGCTAAAGGTTTATTGTTTAAAAACCTAGCTACTAGCCTACGCAAACCCAATATGCCTAAGATAGCTATTATTAATACCGATGATACAGCTAGTGATTATTTTAAATCATTTACTGCAGATAAAACCTATACTTTTGCTATCGATAATATAGCCACTATTAAATCTCCAGACCAATATATTTGGGCAAGCAACATAGTTCTTAATAAAACTTCTACTAATTTCATTCTTAATACCCCTACAGGCACAATAGATATTGGGCTAAAACTATTGGGCAGATTTAATGTCTCTAATGCTCTAGCAGCGGTTTCTGCTGCCTATAGTTTAGGTATAGGTTTATCGGTTATAAAAACTGGGTTAGAAAGTATCTGGAAAATCCCGGGACGCATGGAGCATGTCGCCAATAAATTGGGTTTAAATATTATTATAGATTATGCCCATACCCCCGATGGCTTCACTAAAGTTTTAGAATCAGTTAGACCAATTACCGACGGTAATTTAATAGTAGTTTTTGGAGCTACTGGTGATAGAGATAAAAGCAAACGTCCAACCTTGGGCACAATTACATCTCGTTTTGCAGATTATATGGTGCTAACCGAAGAAG
>SDBS01000863.1_pt1 | contig 30444 bp, 48 predicted proteins | sample 2277091 | NCBI WGS metagenome assembly SDBS01 (sample SAMN10404972, study PRJNA504765) | marine sediment metagenome | isolation source: marine sediment core GS10_PC15, 163 cmbsf | place: Arctic Ocean: Southern Knipovich Ridge | collected 2010 | reverse complement strand
ATTGACTACGAGGTGATTGAAACCGACCTTGATCAATGGCAAACCAATTTCTTGATCGAGGAAGTATGTTATGATCCGTTTCAGGCTACCCAGTTTGCTACCCGCGCGGACGGCAGGGACTTTACGATGGTAGAGGTAGGGGCTACCGTCAAAAACTTCTCTGAACCGATGAAAGAGATGGAGGCCAGCGTGATTGACGGCCGATTTCATTTCAATAATGATCCGGTCCTGGCCTGGGCCGTTTCCAACGTGGTCTGCCATACAGACCTGAAAGATAACGTGTTTCCTCGTAAAGAATTACCACAAAACAAGATCGACCCGGTAATTGCTTGTCTAATGTGCATAAACCGGGGGGTCGTAGCCAAGCAAGAGGATGGGGAGGTAGCTATAAGCGTGATATGAGTGATGATTATGATTATTCCGTAGACCCCGAAAAAGAGGATACCAGTCTGATACCAATGGGTGTTTTATTCAATAAAGCTTTTGCGGATATCAAAATTATGAAAAAACGGATCAGGCATCTGGAAAAGAAAGTATTTGATTTGCCTGAAAATTTTCATATTGATGTAGGGGATGGTGATTAATGCGAGAAATAATACTTAACGGAAAAAAAGGAAGATGAAATGAATGGGATTTTTTAAGAAGAAAATCAAAAGGGATTATTGGCAAGAAACTCTCGACTTTGAGACTGAATTACAATCTGACTTTAAGAAATGTGAAACAGAGAAAGATTGGGAGGCTGCCATGGAGAAGGCATATTATTTTATGATAGAAGGACCTCCCTCTGAGTTGCCCGAAACGGATAAAACCATGGCCCAGATGAGCGGTAACGAGTTTGTTGAAACAAGCGCTATTCATCTATTCAGAATTCAAATGTGTTGTAATTTTGACGGTGGAGAAGCCTATGTCTGGGTTACGAAAGGAAAATAAATGCGAGAAATAATACTGGATGGTAAAACGGTCAACGATGAATCCGACGCCTACGTGATCGCGGAAATATCCGGGAATCACGGGGGCAATCTGGAATTGTGCAAGGAAATGATTGAATCGGCCAAAGAGTGCGGGTGTGACGCGGTCAAGCTGGTGAAGCGTACCAACCGGGAACTCTACACGGACGAATATTTCAACAAGCCGTATGACAACCCGAATTCTTTCGGAAAGACCTACGGGGAACATCGAGAGGCCCTGGAGTTTGATTGGAATCAGTATTGTATTCTTCGGGCTTTCTCTGAGGACATCGGGATTACCTTTTTTGCCACGCCGTTTGATATTCCGGCCGCCGATTTCCTGGAAGACCTGGGGGTGCCCATGTTCAAGATCGCGTCCGGGGATTTAACGAATATCCCGCTAATTCAGTATGTGGCTGGATTCGGGAAGCCGATGATTATCTCAACCGGGGGCGGGACGTGGGAAGATATTCGCCGAACATACGTATATCTTCAAAGGAAAGCAGGGGTGGCGTGGCTTCAATGCACGGCAGCATATCCAGCTAAAATCGAGCAGATGAATTTAAAAATTATTGAAACCATGCGAAAAGAAATGTTTGACGATGTAATCGGCCTCTCTGATCATTACGGCGGAATTCTTTCCGGCCCAATCGCCTATATGTACGGGGCCAGGATATTCGAGAAGCATTTTACTTTCGGTCACGCCATGAAGGGCACTGACCATGCCTTCAGCCTTAAGCCCGACCGGATGAAACGGTTTGTAACGGATCTCCGGCGGACGAAATGGGCTATGGCCGATGTTAAAAAAGAACCGCTGCCGGAAGAGGCTGAGCCTATCCGGAAAATGGGAAAGGCGGTTTATTTGAATAAGGATGTTGTCAGGCATTACACGGTTAATCGAGAAGACCTAGTTCTACTCTCCCCCGCGGACGGGATACCACCTTATGAACTGGAATCCCTGATCGGTAAAAAGACCTTGCGGGATATCAAGCGGCACGAACCTTTAAAAAAGGAGTATTTCAATGATTAGCTTTTCGATTATTTTAAAGAATGCGAATTCTTATAAATTTTCAAGAAAGGATTTGTATTTTCACGATTATATAGAATGCCGTATCGTTAAAAAACGGAGAGATGGAAAATATTGGCTTCAATGGAAGAGAAATATAAATGCGTCATGGGAATATTTACACGAAGACGATTGGTATCACATGATTTACGTAGCTGAGGATTATTGGCCTTCTCAATACGAAATGAAAGAAGCTGTCCAGCCAAGGAACCGATTGGAAGATTGTATAAAATTGATGGAAAAATGGGAAAAAGGTTTTCGGGTTTGGGTGCGTTATGCTCGCGGTGAGCGGGCCAGATTGCGAAATATTTACGGATACGTAATGTAATGCTTTGAAACAATTCTTAAAAAGGAGTATTTCGGATGAAATGTTGGAGATATGAGTCTGAAGATAATCTGATTTATAAGGACCGGATTATAAAACTTTATTTGTCCACCGAGCCAGTGACCTTGGGCCATTGTATCTTGACCACGGCTGTACATTGGCCTAATATTGAAGATATAGCGGAAGGCGATTATTTGAAGGTACAGAGCTCGAGTCAAGCCGGGTTTTCGTTATAATTATACGTGGTTCGGTGAGCGGGCCAGGGAAGTCAATGCCCGGTCAAAAGAACAAAATATGGCGGATGCTAATATCGCCCGGATTGCTTTGAAAAGGTATTCCAATGATTGATAAATTAATAGTAGAATTACTAGAAGACATAGCAGAGCGTTTAAATTTCAACGATAAGCGCATTAAACTTTTAATGGAAAAACAGATAGAAACTTTAAAGCTGATGGATAAAATGGCTGATGCGTTTACTGAATTACAAACTCAATACGAAATACTTAATAAAGCGATGCTCAATTTCATTCCTGAAAAAGACAGGAGAGGGAATCAATTAATCCAATGACTAACCTCGATTTATCCGGCCAGACGGCCATAGTAACCGGGACTTCGGGCAACCTGGGGCCGATATGGGTAGAAGCCCTGGAAGAGACTGGATGCAAGATTCTCGGTTTTGATTTCCCGGTTTATGACGTTACCGTTCCTGGAGAATCACGAATTTTTGCTATGACGAAAAAAATAGATATCCTCATCAATAACGCCGGGATCGACAACCCGCCCGGCACGGATTCAACCTTTTTCGGGAACTGGGATGAGATCATGGCCGTAAATCTGACCGGGGCCAAGAACATGATTGAGGCCGTTCTGCCCGGAATGATCGAGCGGGGCCGTGGTCATATTATAAACATCGGGTCGATGTACGGCCTGGTCAGCCCGGATAAAAGGAATTACCTGGATGGATTCGAGAAACCGGCGGTCTATGGCGCGTCCAAGGCCGGCCTGATGCACCTGACGCGGCTTGTAGCGGCTCATTACGGTGAATACGGTATAAGGTGTAACAATTTGGTCATAGGGGCCGTGGGCAGCCCGTCACACGCCCCCGAGTTTAAGGAAAAGATGGAGGGTTCTATTCCGAGCGGTCGGATGGCGAACCGAGAGGATTTAAAAAAGGCTTTGTGGGGGGTGCTGTCTTCTGATTATGCCAATGGCGCTAACTTTTTACACGACGGAGGGTATACGTGTCTGTAAGAAAAAAAGAACCTGTTTTCGTTTGGTCTGAAAAAATTATGTTGCTGTGTTCTGGTCTCTGCGTTGCCGGGCTTCTGATTATTCTGGTATTTTTCACCGGATGTAGTTCCGAACCTTCGGATAATCCCGTTGTCGATACCAGGGCCTGGCTTTTTGACCCGGACCCCTGTACTGATGGCGGGACTCATTATTACGCTACGTTTATCGAGGCCGAGAACGAGGATCAATCTTTCCGGGATAATTTCGTGTTCAACGGCGCGACCTGGTATATTTCGGGCGGCCTTACGGCTTTCCGGGGATGGTGGGCCGAGATTCATCCGGATATGCCGCTTGAGCCGTATGTCGGGGCTATGGCTGTAATTTATCGTGACGGCAGTACCGAATTGTGGATAATGGGTAAGAAGATCGGCGGTAAAATCTGGCTCGATCCCCGATCCCTGTTTGAGGAAATCGCACACCAGTTTAATTTTCGGGATCCGGACCGTTTCGCTAATCCTCACGACTGGTACGAAAAACCTCAATTTGGATTTGGTAAAAGCGTATGGTGGCCTTAAAAGGAGAGCAAAATGGGAGAAAGTAAATGGACGATCGATGGTCCTAATCCAGAAGGCGAAAAAGTTCCAGAATATTTAACTATCGCGAGAAATCATTGCGTTTGGGCCGACATCATGAGTCGAATAATCTGTTTTATCCCGGCGCGATCCGGGTCAACCCGTTTGCCCGGCAAGAATATCCGGGAACTTGGTGGCCATCCCTTGATGGCCTACACCATAGCCGTAGCCCTGGACTCCGGTATATTCGACAAGGTTTACGTAGTATCCGACAGCCGAGAATATCTGGATATCGCCCGGGAATACGGGGCCGGGTGTATCGGCGAAGATTCGAACAAGGATTGGACGAAATCCAGGGACTATAACTGGATGAAGGCGGTGGCCGATGCCGGATATTTGAAGCCGGATGATTTCTGGATGCTGCTGAGGCCCACGAGTCCGTTTAAGACGGTCGCGACAATTATAAGGGCATGGGATTCGTTTGATAGATACCGTAAATCTGAAAATAAAATTACCATGAGAGCCGTTAAGCCCTGTTCGGAGCATCCCTTTAAATCCTGGCGAGTTATTAAATTCGATAGTCATGAAGGGGCTTATCAGATGCACCCGTTTATTCCTCAAACATATCACGGTTCGCCTCCGTTTGAAAACCAGACACAGCGACTAGGGCCCGTCTGGATTCAATCAGCCACCCTGGAAATCGGCCACGCTTCAATTCTTGAGGATGGAAATTTAAGTGGTGATCGTATAGTTCCCTATTTTTGTCGATATCACGAGGGCGTGGACATAAATACCGAAGAGGACTGGCTTTATTGTGAATTTTTAATCGAGAAAGGACTGGCTAAATTGCCGGAAGTGAGGAAGATATGAAAAAGATTCATCCTGAAGACGTTTGGTTGATTTTTGTATTTATTGTTGGTTTCGGGGCGGTATTCCTGATCGTGTCGGGGGTGATAAAATGAATCTCTATTATGTGCCGATGGATGAAATTGAGAATGTTTTACGGGTTGGTGAGCGTATTGAAAAACCCCATGAAATTATAATACATAATCCGATAAAAAAACTCGCCAACATCCACCGTATAAACGCACTCTACATGATCCAGCAGGCCGGGGCCGGTCATATCGGGACCTGCTTCAGTTCAGCGGAAATCGTGATCCTGCTGCACCACGAGATATTGGAGGCAGACGATATCTTTTTTTCAAGCAAGGGTCATGATGCTCCGCTGTTTTATTCCTGTCTGATTGCCAGGGGAATAATCCCGTTTGATGAAATTCACAGCTTGAGGCGTCCGGGCGGGCTGCCCGGACATCCGGATATTCAGACTCCCGGAATATTTGCCAATACCGGGTCGCTCGGCATGGGTATTTCCAAGGCAAAAGGCATGATACTCGCGCGGCGCCTCAAGAATCAAACGGGAAACGTGTTCGTCCTGATGGGGGACGGGGAACTCCAGGAAGGTCAGGTATGGGAATCCCTGGCCGGGGCCGTCCGGGATAAAATGAGTGAGTTGGTAGTCCTGGTGGACATGAACCATATTCAATCTGATCTGCCGGTCATCAAAACCGCCTGGATGGGAAAATACGCTCCGAAGTTCAAAGCCTTTGGCTGGCATACCGATTTCTGCCAAGGCCACGAGATAGACCAGCTTCGGGAAAAGATTAATGAGGCCATTGAATATGAAGGTGGTCCCAGCGTGATATTCTGCGAGACGGTTAAGGGTAAGGGTGTGAGTTTCATGGAGGGGATGCAGGATAATGAATTCTATCCGTATCATTCGGGGGCGTTAGGCATGGACCCGATGGAGGTAGTTGATCTTGAGGGCGCAACGGTTATCAATAAATACGAAAAAGCAATTTATGAACTTCGTGGTGATTTAGAATTGGTTCAAATTGAAAAAAACGAGGATTACCGTTTTCAGAATCACGGAGTATACCACAGAGAGTTGATGTCTTCTTATGAAACAGAACTATGGAATGTGTCTCAAGATGATAAAAAGGTATTGATTTTAGATTCAGATTTATTGCTTGACCATCATTTAGCGTTACAAAGAGATCAAGAAAGCAGCCGTTTCTTTGAATTCGGAATAGCCGAGCAGGACATGGTCAGCACAGCCGGAGGCCTGGCCCTGGAGGGATTCATCCCGATCTGCCATAGCTTCGCCTGTTTCCTGACCCGCCGGGCCAACGAGCAGATTTATAATAATTGTACGGAAGGCACTCATATTATTTACGTGGGCACCCTGGCCGGGGTACTCCCGAATGAGATCGGCGCATCCCACGAGGCCATGCACGATATCGAATTAATGCGGACCATGCCGGGAATGGAAATCTTAACCCCGTACATCGGTGAAGAGGTCCGCGCGGCCATTCGTTGGGCCGTTTTCAATACCACCAAACCAGTTTACATCAGAATCCCGGTCATGCCGGATGTGGAAAGGATAAGAAGATGCCGCATATACCAATGAGTGAATTGTGGAGGCTTTTAAGAGAGGTTAATTATCAGGGGAAAAGGGGAAAGCGAATCATTGTTTGTGATAAGAACCCTAATTTTAGCGCTGCGTCTGATGGGAGCGCACAATTTATTAAAGTTTATGACAATGGACCGAGAAATGCTACGGAGTCATGGTAATGATGAAACCACTACCCTTCAAGCAAATCCAGGAAACCAAGTGGGAAAAATGGCGAGCTGAGACGTTCTGGACGAAAGAGCCCGAGACTTTAAAGTGGATTGAATCGTTCGAGCCTAATTCTAGTTTTGCGGATATAGGCGCGAACATTGGCCAGTATAGTCTTTATGCTGCGATACAGGGTCGGGGGCATGCTGTCTATGCTTTTGAACCACAACCGGCCAATTACCAAGTCCTGCTTCGGAACATCGGTTTGAATAAATTGCATAAACAGATAATTGCCTATCCATTCGCCGCAACTACAAGACGGAAAATAGGTATGATCCAGATTCAAGAGAAAGATATCGCTGGGGGTTCTGGAATCCAGGTCCAGCAAGCCGGGAATTATTTTGTTCAATGTATTCAGCCAACAGATGCAATGATTTTTAATTATATCAAAATTGATGTAGATGGAATTGAGCTTGATATTGTAAAGGGGATGACTCTTGATTTGAATTATCTCAAATCCGTACTCATTGAGGTGTCTTTTGATAATATAGATAAAATTGCAAAGATATTTATTGACCATGGCTTCAAAATAGATGATCGCTTTGAACCTGAATCAATCGAGAATCATTCGACAAATCACCGGAAGGCTTCGGGCAGCCCGGTCCGGAATATCGTTTTTACTCGTGGCGAAAGAACCTGAACTCATCTTCTATCCGCCCAACCTGTTAGACTACGTGGGCAATGGCGTAAAATGGGAGGACATGATGGCCGATAATTTTTCCACTCATACCGACTGGGGATTCCTGCAACAGACAGATTTGACCGGCCGGGAGCAGAGCGTGGTCAAGCTTAAATTCGGGAAGGGCCTGACCAGCAAGCAGACTTCTCAAGAGTTGAAGGTGACTCGCCGGACGGTTACCAGGGATTTGGCGAATATTAGAGAAAAATTAAAGGACGGGGGGGGGTGATGCAATGATAACTTGACTTTTTTAAACGAAGGTGTTTTAATTTCGTAACTTTTAATTTTCTCTAATTTTCTTAGCTAAGTGGAGGACAAAATGAAGCGACTGTTAAATGCAGCACTCATCTTTATGATTCTCATGCTTTTTATGTTTATCGGGGTGAGTTCGGTCATGGCCTTTAACGCAGCCGTGGCCGTGAATCAGAGCGGTAGTTGTGTTAACGTGGAGCGTCTATTACAGAATTCCGCGAACACCATGATTTATTTAGAGACGGCGAATCCCATCGATTATAAAAGCATGGAAACCAACGCCTCGACCTTACCGGAACCGACCTTTCACATCGGCAAGATTCAATTTTTAATGGTTTAATAATTTGAGATGGTAATCCAGCAGCCCCGGTTAGAAATGATCGGGGCTTTTTAATTAAAAATGTCCCCGGCCTGAAAATAATTTCCAATCATATAGATAATCAAAGCAATTCAAAGCAATTCAAAGAACAATTTGGGATTTAGGGGGTCTAATCGCCCGAGAACATATAGAACTGGTCTATACGGAGATATATAGCCCTTTTCTCGCTTTACAACCGTTAATATGTTTAGTATTATAAGGACAAGATGAAGACAAAAACAAACATAAAGGGAGGCGGGGAAATGAAAAAGATGATCGAATTGACCGACTCGGAAGTTGTTCGTGAAACCGAAAAGGCTATTTTTGTTGATGTCACAATCGACACGGCTACTGGATTAAAAGGTTGGAAGATTTGGTTACCAAAAAAGTGCATAGAAATTACCGAGGCCGGATTGGTAAAAGTAGTTGATTGGATGCTTGATAAAAAATATGATGAAATAGATGAAAGTTATCGTGGGTCTTTTTACGCAATTCTAACAAACTAGGGGGAATAAAATGAAAAGAATAAACAGGAAAAAAATTGTATCTTGGAACGTGGAAGAGCATACCGGAGGTAGGAAAGGTGTTGGGAAGGGCTCGCGTACCGGAAAATATTTAACTGAATCTGATGTTATTACAGCCATGTGTGAAGCAAAGGTCGCTGGAAACGGCGTAACCTGTATCGCCAGAAATGTTGATAGCGAAGGAAAGGTCTGTAAATTAATGCTCGGAAAAGCTTTTAGCGAAATATAAACAATGCCTAAATTCAAAAAAAAGCACAACCTCAACATAAAAATTGACCCTGAACTCTGGCGCAGGGCCAAAGTTCAGGCCATTATTAATGGGGACTTGACGGCCCCACAGGTTGTCGAGGAGGCTTTAACCCTTTGGTTAAAGAGTAAAGAGGAAATGTCCCCATGACTAAAAAGATAACGATAGAAGAGGCTGGAATGGTGTGGATGACTGAAGATGATTTTAGGCGACTGAAAAAGATTCATCCAAAACATAGCTATACCTTTCCCATGGCGGCGACGCCAAGATTTATTGAATATCTAAAAAAAGAAGTGGAGAAAATGTCCCCATGATTATTTACATAACTTATTAAAATTTAATATCTTTTAAATATAATTGTCCCACAATCCCGTATAAGTAGAAGGGAATTTTTTGCTTATATGGGTTTTTTATCTCGTAGAAGGGAAAAGCGGTTTGGCCTGAACGAAAGTAATTTCATTTGGCAACTGCTGAACCTAGGGACAAAGACTAAGGCCGGGCAGAACGTCACGGTTGATACCGCCCTTAACGTCACTACAGTATACGCCTGTGTCCGGGTGATCGCTGAGTCTATTGCCGGGACCCCGTTTTTTGTCTATAAGCGCACGAAAGACCCTGAGACTAAAAAAGATATCAAGCAGCGGGATACTAAGCATCCGTTATCCGATATCCTTCGGGTAGCTCCCAATAAATGGACAACGGCTTTTGAGTTCAAGGAATTTATAGGATATTCCCTGAGTCTCTGGGGAAACTTTTATGCCTTCAAGATTCAAAATGGACTGGGCCGGATCATGGGGCTTCAGCCACTTTTACCTGGGTCGGTTAAGGTCGAGCGCAAGGATGGCGAGATTTTTTATACATATACGCCGGAAGGAATAACTAAGCCTATTATTTTCAGGCAGGGCGAAATCTGGCATATCAAGGGTCTTTCTACGGACGGCCTTGTGGGCCTTTCTCCGGTCCGGCTTATGCGTGAGGCTATCGGCCTGGCCATGTCCGCCGAAGAATACGGGGCCAAGTTTTTTGAAAATGATGCCCGGCCTACCGTGGCCCTGAAAACGCCGGCGAAGCTGGATAAAGATACCGAAAAAGCCTTAAAGGAATCCTGGAATGATAGCTATAACCGGACTGGTCAAGGGCGGGGAACGGCTATTCTTCAGGGCGGCTGGGATATTCAGCTCATCGGGATGCCCAACGAAGATGCTCAATTTCTGGAAACCAGACAGTTTCAGGTATCGGATATCGCGCGGGCTTTCCGGGTTCCGGCTGTAATGATCGGTCTGGACGATAAGACTTCCACCTTTGCGAGTGCCGAACAATTCTTTCTATCTTTCGTTACCTACACCATGCGGCCATGGCTAATCCGGATTGAGAATTCAGCCAACTTCCATTTACTTTCTGAAGCGGACCGCAAGAAATTTTTTACTGAATTTCAAATCGGTGCCTTGATGAGAGGTGACTTAAAATCCCGGTATGGCGCTTACGCTATCGCATTACAGAGTAGATTTATGAGCGTAAACGAAGTCCGGGCCCTAGAAAACATGAACCCGATTGAAAATGGGGACGTGTTCGAGAATCCTGTTATAACACCCGGTCCACCTGATGACGGGAATGAGCCGGACGATGAGGACATAGACGATGAAGAATAAACTTGAACGCCGAGTATTTCCGTTTGAGCTGGAAGTCAAGGCGGATGATGAGACCGGGAAATTTGTGGGCCATGCCGCGGTATTTGATGAGATCGGTGAAGGCATGTTTTTCCGGGAAAAGATTTCGCCGGGGGCTTTCAAGGCTTCCATAAGGAAAGACGATATCCGGGCCTTGCGTAATCATAATTCAGATTATGTTTTAGGTCGAAACAGGGCCAAGCCAACCCCTACTCTTAATTTGAAAGAGGATGATATCGGGTTGAAGGTCACTATTACTCCGCCTGATACTCAATGGGCCAGGGACTTACGGGAATCGATTCGGCGCGGGGATATCAATCAAATGTCTTTTGCTTTTGAAACCCTGAAAGACTCCTGGGACGAAGAGGACGAACTGAGAACATTGGAAAAGGTTAAGTTATGGGAAGTATCAACCGTAACATTTCCATTTTACGAGGGGACGGACATAGCCGTCCGGACCCGTGAAGATATATGGAATCAGAGAAAATCTGAAAAAGGCAATAACAGGCTGTGGCAGATTGACGCTCGCGGCCGTGAAATTGAACTTATGAGAATGAGGGGGAATTTATCATGAAGAAAAAAATTAAAGAATTCCGTGCGAAAATAGAGGAATTTTTAAAACGCATGGACGAAATACACCAATTAACCATAATCGAAGAAAGGAAATTGACCGAAGAGGAGCAAGCGGAATATAACGGCCTCAAGGTCAGGGTTTCCGAAGTCGACGAGGAGATCACCGAGCTGGAAGAGGCCGAAGAGGAAAGACTGGCGCGGGCCACCGAGCTGGCCGCCGAACGGGAAAGAAACGAGAGGCCTATTCGGGAAATCACGCTGCCGGATTCCGGTGGACGAAGTTCGGTAGAAGAGCCGAACGAGTTTCATGGATTTGGAGATTTTCTCTACGCAGTAAGGTTCAGGCCGCAAGATACCCGGCTTTTTACTGTCCGGGATACCATGTCCCCGGATGAACTCAGGGGATATGAAATGGCTCTTTCTCAAATGAGTCCGGATAGGCGCGAACAATCCATGGGCGTGGGTGTCGAGGGCGGATTTGCGGTCCCGACTCAATTCCTGGATACTTTACTCCAGGTAGATACCCAGGAGGCCATAGTGAGGCCACGGGCTACGGTAATCCCGGCCGGTGATCCGCCTGATGCTTTAATCGCCATTCCGGCCCTTAATCAGACCGCCGCTCAAAATGTTTATGGCGGGGTAACGGTAACTTGGATCGGGGAGGGTGCGACCAAGCACGAAACAGACCTCGAGCTCTTGGAAGTCAAATTGACCCCGCATGAAGTGGCGGGATGGATCAGGACAACCGATAAACTTCTGAGGAACTGGCGGGCTGCCGGTCCGTTGCTCGAAACACAGTTACGGGCGGCCCTGATAGCCGATGAGGATACCCAGTTTATCTCGGGGACCGGCGTTGGTCAACCGACCGGTGTAATTGGCTCGCCTGGCGCAATTGCCGTTGCCAGGGCCGGGGCCGGTGCAATCGTTTACGCCGATATAGTCAATATGATGATATCAAGGCGGCCTCGAACGTCCTACATCTGGGTAGCTAGCCCGGACATTGAAGGCCAGCTGATGGGTATCGTCGATCCTGGCGCGGCGGGAACGCTTATTTGGCAGCCGAACGCCAGAGAAGCATCTCCGGCCACACTAATGGGCCTGCCGTTGGAGTTCAACGAACGTCAGCCCACGCTTGGAACTCAAGGGGATTTGATCCTGATTGATTGGACCAAGTACCTGATCAAGGACGGGTCCGGTCCATTCGTGGCGATATCGAGCAACGTCGGCACGGATTTTATCGAAAATAAAACAGTGGTGAAGATTTTCAGGCTCGTAGACGGCGCACCCTGGGTGTCGGCTCCGATACCGCAGGAAAACCCGCTGGCCACGGTCCGTTCACCTTACGTTGTCTTGAATTAAGGAGGTAAATATAAAATGAATAGACTACAAGAAGCTTTAGGATTCACTGGTTCAATCATTACTGTGACCAGTAATACAACCAATTATTCTAGACCCATGAACGTTGAGGGCGTGGACGATGTTTTATTCGTCCTGGGAATGGGAACTGCAATTGGCGGGATCAATTCAAGCATATTGATCAGGCAGGCGGCCAACGTGACGGCCTGCGAGTCCACGAACGGGGCATTGGTGACCGGCGCAACTGCTGTCCTTGGCTCCACGGCGGCTAACCGGATTGTTAGCGCTGTTGAGGCGATAATTTCAGTTACCACAGCCACGACAGCCGAGACAATATCAATTAATGGAGTAAATTTCACTTACTCCACGTTAAACGGTGCCGCCACTGCGACGACAGGCTTTGGTTCAACCATAGGCGCTACAGTCGCCGGAGGCCTGGAAGCGATGATGAATTCGTTAAGTTCCAAGATTAACAATTCAACTTTTGCGGCTCATGCCGGCATTACCGCTTCCACTCCGTCTACCCTGGCCGTAGTGCTTACGGTAGACGATACGGCCAGCACTACCGTCAACTGCACGAGCACGGCGGCCAGTCCGATATCGGCGGCTTATTTATCGCAAATGGCCCAGATATCTATTCCGGTTGATATGCTGAATGCCACTTCTCTTTATGTCTGCGCTGAATTCAGCACGGCGGCTACGTCCGTTTTAATGGGAGTCGCTACCATTAAAAATAAGACTTACTGGAATCCGCCGCCTCCGCATGGAGTGGTAACGGTGGCCAGAGCAACATAACCCGGCCTGATTGTCAGGCAAATAAAGTGTTATTTCAATAATCGGGGGCCTGATTAGGGTCAGGTCCCCAAATTAGAAAGGAAGGCAGAATGGAAAAGGAAGGCAGAGAATCAACAGATACATTGGTAGATAAGGCGGCCACGTCATTAGAAGGTAGTAAATCAACAGATTTGCTCCCTGAAGCTGCAATCGATTTCGAGGACCTTAAAGGTTTCAAAAAGTCAACTACGTTTGATGAGGAAAATCCGATAAGCGAAGTGGAAGAAAAACATTCAAAAGATGAGCTTGCGAAGAAAGTAGCGGAAGACATCAAGATCAATGTTGTGAGTTCGTCAACCGAGATCAATTTTGAGAATCCGCAGGGTAAGACGAAGCCCGAACAGGCACATCCTCAACCGAACGTAATAACCCCGGCCTGGCAGAAGGTGGCCATACCCCAGGGATTTAAGAAAGTGGCTATCGTGGGCTGCGCGGACTCGCGGGATCAGGCCCCGTATGACGATCCGACTTTTGAGATATGGGGTGTCAATAATCTGTTTCTGCAGCTTGATTTAACCAAGCTGGCTGGCCGTCTGCGCTGGTTTGAGCAACATACCTTTAGCTTTGACGGCCTGTTTTTCAGAAGGCGTGGTAAGAAGGATTTCAGGGGTACGCCGGTGGTGCAGTATATGTCGGGTCTGGCTCAAATCGGATGTCCGGTTTATATGCAACAGCCCTGGCCCCAGGTTCCAAACGCCGTTCCATATCCGTTGGAGGATGCGATTAAGAAGTTTGGCCGGTATTTTACGAACACCATTTCGTATGAACTGGCCCTGGCTATCATGCTTGGGTTTGAGGAGGTCCATATTTACGGTGTGGATATGGCCGTGGCCGATGAATTCATGCAACAGCGGCCGAGTGTGGAGTTTTTTATCGGTATCCTGGCGGGCATGGGCAAAAAAGTTTATATCCCGGACGAAGCCGATTTACTCAAAACTCGTTTTCTTTACGGGTATGAGGAACCGTTTACCGATCAATTTAACGCGAAGATCAATAAGACTCACGCTCAAATGGCCGTCCGGCACAACAAGGCACAACAGGAAATGGAAGCCCAGAAATTGAAGGCCGCCGAGTATCGGGGTGCAATGGGATTCGCCAGGGAATACCAAAAGATTTGGGGTGAGTGTGCTGATGATGCCGGGATAATTCCGAATCCGCAATACGACATCAAGTTTAATTTCGGCGCGCCCGAACCCGAACCGATTCTGGCGGATATCCAGAGTGATAAAGAGGTTAAGCCAAAGGAATAACGTATGAACTTACAACTTGAAAGCGTGTCTAAGGTCGGGGCGGGAGATATTTATGCTTTGACGGTTTATGATCCAAACCTTGAAGCGCGGTTTACGGTCAAGATAAATAAATCAAACAAGAAAGAGGAGTTGCTTGAGAAAATGAAAGCGGCTCATTCAAGGATAATTCAAAAATCCGCCAAGATTCAGGCTATTGAAAGCTTACTTCAACCCTATATCGACAACATAGACAGTTCGGGGTGGTGATATGGCTTCTACGAGTGAAAAAAATTGGGCTGCCGTCTCAACCATATTGACAGGCATTGCGTTAAACGGAACTACTGAAATATTTTCAAGCGTGATTGATTTTGTCGCCATTGGTTTTGAAGGCGGCCATTTTACAATCGACACAACCTTTAATAGTTCGGGCGTCTCGGGGATTACGGCCAACCTTTACGGGTCGATTGATTCCGCCAATTTTGATGACGTTCCCTTGACTGCATTACAAATCGCTATTTCGACCGCGGCCCCGCAGCAAGTAAGTTTTATCATTCGGGACATCGCTTATGGCCGCTTCAGTTTGGTACATTCCTCGGCCGAGACAAAGATGGCCGTGGCTACTATTCAATATAAACCCTGGACCTGGAAAACTTAAATGTTTTTGAAACCATTCAGGGGAGCCAGATTAAACCGAACTCATCCATTGGCGAGAGGTTTGGTTGCCTGTTATCTAATGAATGAAGGGGTCGGTAATCAGATATTTGATATCGCTGGTAACCATAATGGAATATTTGCAGGAGATACAACTTGGATTGCCGGTAGAGATGGTCCAGTATTAACATTTGATGGCGCTGGTGACTATGTTGACGTGGGAACTTTTCCAGGTTTAGATTTCGCTACCTCTCACTTTTCAATAACTGCGTGGATTTATCATGCAAGTGTATTTGCTAGTACGTGGCCAGGAATTTTTTTGGTATCCCCCTCATTTGAAATGACGTTCGGTATTGATCAAACTTCTGACAAAATTGAAATTTGGACAAACAATGTCAATAATGCTTTTTCCAATTCTGCTATTCCGGCTAATGTGTGGTCATTTATAGGTTTAACCTACGATCAAACGACTTTTAGGTTTTATATAAATGGTCAACCCGATGGTACTTCGGTTATAGCTAGCCCCGCTGGAGCAGAGGCAACTGCTTATATTGGTGGTCTTGGTGTAGCTAACACTTATTTTAACGGGCTTATAGGCGAAGTGTCTATACGGAATAGGGTTTTATCGACTCCAGAAATGGCTCAATTACATCGTGAGCTGTATGCTTTTATTGAACGCCCCCAATCGAGAGGGGCTTTGTTTGAAGAAATTGTGGCGGTTGGCATTGTCCCTATTCTCGAACACCATTACCGAATGATGAGAAACCAATGAGCAAACCCTTACAGGTAGGCACTACGGCCAGTTTTCCCTTCGGCACGTTTATTACCACGGCGGGCGTGGCGGCTACCGATTTGACTATAAATGCTTCCGTGGTTTTTATCAGTAAAAACGGGGCAACTCTAGTTAAGTTGAATAATACCGGCACATCATTAGCCCACGATAAAGACGGCTGGTATGACTTGACGCTTGATGTAACCGATTTGAATACCATTGGCCCCAGCGTAGTCGAAACGAACAGTGCGTCTGCCCTTCACGTCTGGGAAAATATTCAAGTAATGACGGTGCCTGGATATAAATTCTTGTTTGGTTCGACCGGAGCCAGCCATGTGGATCAGATGTTCGAGGATTTATCCAGCTTGTTGAATGAGAGTTCTTTGATAATTACGAAATTAACGAGCGTGGAAACCATTTTGTCTTCTGTTTCAACCGGGGTTACCCGCATCCTTGAAGATACAACGATTATGAAAGTCCAACTTTCTAGTTTATTGAATGAATCGTCCGCACTTATCGGGACCCTGGATTCGGTTGCCACTCGGGTTGAATCGCTTCAGGAAGATACCACGGCCATGAAGCCGATTCTTTCTTCAATTTCAACCGGGGTCACTCATTTACTTGAAGATACCTCTTCAATCAAGGTGAGCGTGAGTTCACTTTTGAACGAATCGACATTTATCATCTCGGCCATATCGTCTATACCCGCAACGGTTTTGGGCGTGATTAACGACCAAGTAATTGATTCAACTATTACCGATCTTGAACGCCGGCGAATTACATTAGCTGGGCAGGCCGGATTAACTACGGGGGCCGGGACTACGAGCATGGGCTTTCTGGCTGCGGGAACGGCTTCAACGAGAGTCCGGATCGCGGCTATACTTACAACCCTTGGCGAACGGACGGCGGTCGTTTTAGATGGCACTACCTAATAACGGATGGTGGGGCGGATTATACTATGCTAACTATTATGGAAATGATTTCTGGCCGGACGCTCCATCAGTGGCAGTCAGTCCGAAAAGGCATGGCCGCCGCGGTAAGCCCAGCCGAATTATCGAAAACAGCTTGCGGGTCAGCAAACAGGGAATTAATGCTTTCCGGTCCAGCAGGCAGGGCCGGAACAGGATGAGATAATGCCGCTCAGAGAAACATCCAGGACAACGGTTTTACCGGTCAGCTTGGCCGATCTCAAAATTCATTTGAGGATCGCTACGACTCATGAGGATGAGCTTCTTTTGGGATACGAAAGGGCGGCCGTTTTACGCGGTGAAAACTTAACTCGGCGGGCCTGGCAGCGGACGGCATGGGAATTGACCCTAGATTCTTTCCCCACGGGCCAGTTGGTGCTACCCAGGCCGCCGCTCACGACGGCTTCAACCGATATCGTAGTAGGTTATATCGATGAGTCGGGGACTACGCAGACGCTGGGCACTACGGGCTATGGCATTGATGACCGGTCCGAACCCGGAAGCCTGGTACCGTCCACCGAAGCGAATGAGGACTGGCCGGATACCAACGATGTGATTAACGCGGTGACCGTGAATTATTTTTCAGGATACGCCACGGCTACCGAGCCGATTCCGCCCCCGATTGACCAATGGATAAAGATTCAGGTGGGCCAGATGTATGAATTTCGGGAGCCGGTGATCGAAGGTCCGCTTAACACTCAGCGGCGGGATTGGATAGACGGCTTGCTCGATCCATATTTAGTCGATATAGGAATTTAAGGAGGGCGAAAATGAAATGTGATCTTTGTGGTGAGGAAGTAAAAAAGAAGAATCCTCACAATACCAAAAAAGAGGGCGGCCAGTGTGACAAATGCTGGGACCTTTACATTAAACAAAACCGTCAAATGTCAATAGAGACGGCGGTTTATCAAACAGCAGGAGGACATCATGCCGGACAAAAAGCGAGTTAGAAAGAAGTGGGATGGCAAGGAAGCGGTTGAAAACATTGATGAGGCCAGAGAGCTTTTAAAAACTATTAAAAACGACCTAATATCAGAGGATGAAAATCATCTTCATCATTCAGAGGACGAAGGTCATTTTCATTATTATGAACTGATCGGAATCAAGATCGTTTATGATGTGGAGGAATAATGGTCCAGGCCGGGAAGTTAAGAAATAAGCTCGCCATTCAGGAATCGACTTCAGCGTCCCTGAAAAGCACGGCCACGGGTGAGCCGCTGACTGTATGGACTACCTTTACGTCCAACGTCTGGTGTTCGGCGGAACCGCTTTCCGGATCTGAATTTTTCAGCGAAGATCAGCGTTATACCCGGAACACCTTCCGGTTTAATATCCGGCACAGCTCGGCGTTTCCCGTAAACCAGGGAATGAGAATTGTATTTGACGGCTTAAATTATAATATCATAGAGGTGATTAATCCCGATGTTCGAAACAGATTATCGGTGATCACCGGGGAGTTAGTGACATGAGGATAACTGAAAAAAATTCAACCAGAGAGGGGAGCGTTAAAATATCAGATAAAGACGATAGCACCATCCAGCTCGTCATTGACGCAAAATCAAGGTCTGCGGGGGTTATAGATGCTTTACATCGGCGGATTCACAACGGGGATGCTTTTGAATATTCCGTTTCCACTTCGTTGGCCTCCTCTACGGTAGTCGATGGATCAGACGCTTACAATGTGACCTTGAGGACCGGTGCAACCAAGGAAGCTCATTTGACTTTCTCGGTTCTGGTCGGGGCTTCGGCGGCCATAGAGTTATATCGGGGCTCTTCTATATCCGGAAACGGGACGGCCGTTACTCCTGAAAACCTGGACGAAGGAAGCACAAAGGTTAGCTCCTTGACCGTGCTTACCAATTCCTCTTCGACCGGGACAACCGGCCTGGGGACCCAAAGATTCATCCTGGGAGTTCCGGGAAGTATTCTGACGGGAAATAGGTTGCTTGGCGGCGGCGGAACGGGCCGAAATGAGCGTATTATTTCGACTTCATCCACCAATGTATTCCGGGTTTCCAATCAGACCACAGCAGCCACTACATTGACCATTGGTTTATCCTGGTATGAGGTGGAAACCACTTAAATGGGGATCGTAATCGACATAACCGGGGATAAGGCCCTGATCAAAGAGCTTAAAAAATTAGGCCCTGCGGTCCAGGCCAAGATTGCCCGGAAAGCGGTGCTGGCTCAAGCCAACGTGGTCAAAAAATCGGCCAGATCCAGGGTTCCGGTTAAGTCCGGGACATTAAAGCGGGGTATTGTTTCGAAGTTTGCCAAGCCGGGGTCAAGGCTTTGGCGAGGTTTACCGATAAAGCAGCGGCGGGATTTTACGGCGTATGTGACCGGGGTGTTTCACGCCAAAGGGAAAGTCGGGAAAGCCTGGTACGGGCGGTTCCTGGAGTCCGGGACCAAAAGACATCAGATACCGCGTAAGAACAGGAAGAACAGGGGCTTTGTTTCGCTAGGGCCGGGCGGCCGCATAGGACGGTACAGTCCGGATGAACCGCTCTGGGTAAAGGGCGTTACCAAGCGGCCGTGGCTTGAACCGGCGTTGAAGGCAACCAAGACAACTCAGATAGAAGCTCAGAATAAAGCTATTGGAACATGGCTTAAGAGATGGAAGCAGGGAAAATTTAAGTAATGGCTCAGATAGAAAACGAAGTCTTTAAGGTGCTTTCAACTACGGCGGCTATAACGGCCCTGGTAAGCACCAGGATTTTTCCGGCTTTCATTCCGCAGGCCGCGACTGCCTTCCCGGCCTTAGTGTACGAAAAAACGGGTGGAAGCCGGATCAACTCTTTGAGCGGTTACACGGGCTTACAGAATCCGATCATCGAGATCAATATATACGCCGAACGAACTACAACTTTACAGGCCGTCTCGACTGTAGTCCTGGCGGCCATGGACACTTCGACATTGTTTAAATCGCATGCACTCGATGAACCATTTGACAGTTACGATGACGATGTGGAAATAAAAACCCGAACATTAACTTTTTCAATTTGGAATCAAGGATAAGGAGGATATATCATGGCTTTTGGAGCTAAAAACACGAAACTTTTCTGGAGTACATCCACGGCGGCTTCAACTTCAAGCAGCGCTTTGGTCGGGGGATTAATGAGTTTTGACGGTCCTGCTGGTTCAGTTCCGGTAATTGATATTACTAATCTGGCAAGTACGGCCAGAGAGAAACTGGTAGGCATTCAGGATGAGGGCCAGGTCAGCGGTGAGTTGCTTTTTCTGCCAACTGACGTTGCTCAAATTTCACTGAGGACCGACAGGCAGGCCGGTTCAAAAAAGAAAATGAGTATCAAATTTACTGATGCCTCAACTACCGTACAAGAAGCAGATGCCTTTTGTACTAATTTTGCCGTATCTTCACCATTAGACGATGCGGTCAAGGTTGCCTTTACTCTGGAAATAACCGGCGCGGTGACTCATACAACCGCTTAATCTGGAGGTGATATCATGGCAATAGGCACAAAGGGCATGACCCTTAGGTTGTCGAATAGTAGTGATCTGGTAACGGTTCAGAGTTCGGTTATACAAGTAACCACATCTGGGGGGAATTTTAAACTTTTTGTTAGTTCCGATACGGCGGAGGTCGATTTCGTGTCGCTTGGTTATTCTGCGGGTAATCGTATTACCATTACTTCTCTGTTAAATACGGCAGTTTACACTATATTCGATGTTATTTCCAGCAGGATAAGGACGAAAGAGCTCGAAACCGACGGTACCGCAGATGCTTCGACTAATTTATCTATTACTCAATATTCAATGGAAGATATTGGCGAGATTGTTTCCATTGACGGCCCTTCTGGATCGGTGCCGGTTATCGATATTACAAACCTTGGCTCAACTGCCAGTGAAAAATTAGTTGGTATTCAAGACGAAGGTCAAGTCTCGATGGAGGTTCTAACCAATTTCACAACAGGATCGACCGGAGTCAATCAATGGAAGCTACGCGAAATGCGACAAACCGGAACGAATGGATTTTTCGACCTGATTTTTACAGATGAGACGAGAAACGCTACTACCGAACCTTCAGCCTATTTTTTTGATGGGTTTATCATAAACTTTTCACCCGGTGCGGCCATTGATGATGCTGTAAAAACAGCTATCAGCCTGGAAATTACCGGCCAGGCCCATTTTATAAATGCAGTTTCATCTTAAAAAGGAAAACGAATAATCAGGAGGTGATATTATGGCAATCAATACAAAGGGGATTCAAATTAGACTCGGTACTACAAACGCTACGGCTGCATCATCTGTAATTAGTATCACCACTGGCGGACTTAGGGGGGTTATCACTTCTGGAAATACTGCCATAATTGATTTTATTAGTCTTGGGTTTACGTCTAGCATGCGGCTAATTACAAATTCGAGTAATAACACAGGGGTATTAACAATAAACGGGGCTTCGAATGCAAATCTTGTTTTGAATTCAACGACATTAATAAACGCCGATCCTTCAACAAATCTTTCTATTATTGGATATCAAATGGATAATATTGGGGAAGTGGTTTCAATTGATGGTCCCGCTGGTTCGGTAAATGTGATTGATATTACTAATTTAGGTTCAACTGCCAGGGAAAAACTGGTAGGTATCCAGGACGAGGGTCAACTTTCCATGGAAGTTCTGAGTAATTTTACCACCGGATCGACCGGGATAAATCAATGGAAATTGCGTGATCTGCGTCAGGCAGGCACTAAAGGAGTTTTTGATCTGGTTTTGACGGATCAAAGCGCTACATTACCTACCCCTTCGGCCTATTTTTTTGAAGGTTTTGTAACCAATTACGCAAATGCGGTGGCCTTAGATGATGCGGTTAAGGCTTCAGTCGGTCTGGAGATTTCAAGTCAGGCCCATTTTATAAACAGAGCTTCATAACAGAAGGGAAGGCAGAAATGGAACTACTAACGAAAGAGCAGATTTTATCTGCTAATGACCTGGATTATGAAGAGGTCGAGGTTAAGGAATGGGGCGGCAAGGTCCGTATCCGTTGCATGACCGGGACGGAACGGGACGCCTTTGAGTCGGCTATCTACAAGATCAAGGGTGATAAGATCGAGGCTAACCGGGAAAACTTCCGGTCGGAGCTTCTTTCCCGTGTTTTGTGCAATGATAACAACAAGCTCCTGTTTAACCCGAAAGAGGTCCGGGCCTTGGGCGGGAAGTCTGGCCGGGTTATAGACCGGTTGTTTGAGATTGCCCAAAAGATAAGCGGCATCGGCCAGTCGGATATTGAGGAAATGACAAAAAACTCCGAGAGCGAGGCTTAAGACAGTTTACTTTTGACCTCGCTCTAAAGCTCGGCAAGACCAGGAGGGAGCTGCTGGCCGGAATAGATTCAAAGGAATTGTCAGAATGGATGGCTTACTTCATAATCAGAGCTGAACCGCCAGAAAAATCAGCGGAAGCCTTGGAAGCAAAAGTGAAATCTGAATTTGAAATGTATAACATGGGCGTGAAATAATGGCGGCTGTAACCGGAAGTCTGGTAGTCGAACTCGGCCTGAATACGGCCAAGCTTGTTACCGGTATGAAAAAAGCCGAACGCCGGATATCTGATTTCAGTAAAAAAGCCAAGGTCATGGCTAAACGGATAGCCAAGATCGGGGCGGCGGCTACTGCGGCGGCGGCGGTCGGGCTGTTTGCCCTGGCTAAAAATGTGGCTAATATTGGCGATAAATTCCAGAAAATGTCAATCAGCCTCGGGGTTTCTACCAAAGCACTTTCGTCTCTGAAATTCGCGGCTGAATTATCTGGCGCAAGTATGCAGGATGTTGAGAAAGCCCTAAAAACTGTGGCCAAGAGGGCTAACGATGCTCAGGCTGGATTATCGACAGCAGTTCGATCCTTTGAACAGCTTGGAATAAGTATTGAAGATACCGAAGGTAATTTAAAATCCGTTGACGTTCTTTTGGTTGAATCGGCGGATGCCTTTGCCAAAATGACGGACAATACAAAGGCCGCCGCTCTGGCCCAGGAACTTTTTGGCAAGTCCGGAGTTAATCTATTACCCTTGCTCAAGCAAGGCTCTAAGGGCATTAAGGCCATGCAGGAAGAGGCGGAGAAGCTGGGTATTACCTTTAGCAAGGCCGCCGCCGATGATGCCGCTCAATTTAACGATCAGATGCTCAGGGTTCAAAATGTTATCCTGGGTATTAAGAATCAAATCGGTCAGGCCTTGATACCGGTCATTACCGATTTGCTCGATAAAATTCTGGCCTGGACTTCAGCTAATCGCGGATTGATTGATGTTAAAATAAAAGCGTTCATTGAGGATGCTGTCCCGGTCGTAAAGGCATTGGCCGAAGGTATAATTTTTGTTACCAATACAATCGGGTCAATGCTTGTAGCCGTCTCGGATGCCGCGGCTTTTTGGGGTGAATTTTCGGTTAAGGTCGAAGACTTTGTGAGGGGTACTTTCAAGGTTACAAAGACTTTTTTGGTAGATAAATTTTCAGCCGTGGTGAATACGATTAAAAGCCTGTTGAATACAACCATCGGTTTCTGGAAGTCATTTAAAGACAACGTTGTCCGTATAGCCATGGAAACATTTATGGGAATCAAGTCATGGCTGTTGGATAAGTTTACCGGCGTGGTAGACGGGGTTAAAGCCGCTTTGGATAAAATGATTGGATTTTTCAGCAATTTGAAAGAAAAAGTTGTAGGGAAATCTATCATCCCCGACATGGTGAACGCGGTCATAGCTGAAATTCAAAGAATGGATAGGGGTATGAAACAAGCCATATCCGGATCGAATAATTTCTTTTCATTGTTTGAAGGAATGACCAGCAGCTTGGAGAGCGGGTTTTCCAGCACGATTGATTCTGTCATAAACACGGCATTAAGCAGCCTGGGCGGTGGTTCTAAATTTGGATTAGTCGGGGATTTATTCAATAAGGCTGTTGATTTTTTCACCGGGGGCGATAAAGTTTCCGCACCCGTGGCAAACGCTCAGCAAATTCAAAAGACAGTGGAACAGCAAAAAAAATTACTCAAAGAAAATGAATTACAGGCTGTTATTTTAGAAAATATTTCGGTTTCATCATCGAAAATCGCCGAAAGCATGGGACTCCTCACAGAGACGTTCACGAATACCGCTTCTCCGTTTAGCCCCGGAGGATTTTCGGCGCTGCTGGATAGTATCGGCCGGGTTGTTTTGACCGGTATACAGAAATTCAGCTTACCCTTGTTTGGGATAGTCGCCCCGCTTGCATCGTTTATAGCCCAGAAGGGATTGATTGGAATTGACGAGAGAAGGATTGACAGGGCCGTTAAGGGTATCGCCGAAGGATTAAAAAAGGTTGAGGATCAGGTGCTGCCCAAAGAATTTGATAAAATATCCAAAGAAGTTATTACTATGGGCGAAAAAATTAATAATGTGATCCAGCCTTTTGGGGGTAAAATTATATCATTCTTTGAAAATATTGAAAGGACCATTGTCGGAGCGGGCGAATTTCTCTCGGATAAAATTGAATCTTTTTTCAGCAGTATATTTGGAGGTGGCGGACCTACGGATATATTGTCCGCTTTTGGGCAGCCCGGAGGTACTTTTACAGGGACAGAGCCCGGATTTATTGGGCCTGCCGTTAATCCAAGCCAGGTAATTATTAATGTGGAGGGGAGTATTATCACTGAACAAGATTTAGTCCAAACGGTTAGGGATGGGATCGATATTTTGAATGAGGACGTATTTGACGCTTCAAAGTTCGGGGAATTCGCCGGGGTAACTTAAGTGACCAACTTCCGAATACTTTCAAATAACTTCATTACCAGTTCGAGCATGATTAACGCGTCCCTGCAAAAGACCGGCGTGGTGACCAATCCTATTAAGGATGGGACCGGCACGGCCTCCATGCTGACTACCGGAGCGTATACGCAGGGTATTGATAATCAATATAAGATACAAATTGAATCTTTAAGTAGCCTCGGGATCGGGACAGCTAAATTCAGATGGTCGCGGAATAATACCGTAATTGCTTCAAGCGTTATTACAAGCACGGCTCCAGTCGCCATAGAAAACGGGATTACAGTTCAATGGAGTACGATTGCGGTAGGAGGTACGGATGCCTTCGGGTCTACGTTAGATCAATGGACGTTCGAGGGGAAAAATCTATTCGGCCTTAACCAGATGATTGACCGCCGAAGAAATACCCGGTGGAGGTCGAGCACGCAGGGGATTGAATTGCATACAGACGCGAATGCCATGGCTGATCCCGCTGGAAATGAAGCGGATTCAACTGGATCGTGGGTGGGTGCGGGAGTGGCTCCAGGTGCTTTTGATTCAACTGATTCAACGGCTTCAGTAGGTACTTATTCTTTCCGCTATCAAGGAACTAGCGCCGGTCCAAGTACAATATCTCTTGGAATTAACGGATTATCAACTCGTTTTTTAACCGGATATAAATTAACGTATGATATTCATACTTATATAATTGTAGGCACACCCGGTCTCAGAAGCAGAATTAACGGAGTAACTTTAAAGGAATTTACATCAACAAGTATTGGATTTGAACCACAAGAATTTAATATAGTATTTCAGGGATCGTCTGTTACACTGAGTTTTCAACAACCTAGTACCTTATCAGTAGGAGCCTTTATAGATAATCTTTCGCTTCGCACGCTTCCAGGTATCTTTATTGATTTTTCCACAGCAAAAGAGGTAAGCGCGGTCATACTACAAGACCATAACTTGACCAGCAACGCTGAAATCACTCTCAAAGGGCGGGGAGATACAAATTGGGAATTAACCACAAGTACTTCGGAACCGCTGGAAGAAAAGATCGACTGGCAAGACAATAAAATTCTTCATTATATTTCCAACACTTCCAACACTCAAAGACATTGGAGATTAGATATTCTAGATGCAGACAATCCGAGTTCGTTCATCGAGATCGGGGATTTATTTTTAGGCCCGGTTGATGAAATGGTCAGGAACGCGGCCGTTGGATTTACCCAGGTCGAAACGGTCATAGGTTCTCGGAATATAGATGTCTACGGGGTAGAGGATAATCGCTTTCGTAATCGTCAGAAAACCTGGCGGTACACGCTTCCGGCCTCAACAGACATTCAGACACTTGAAGGCATATTCGACACTATTTATTCGTCCACCGATGGTAAATATGACCCGGTCTGGATTAATCCGACATCGGCTTCAACCGATTTTCACATGGTATTTTTCGATTCAATTCCGTTGGTTCATAATTTCCGGGATCAAAATACTATCACCCTGAATTTCCGAGAGGTATTAAAAAGCAATTAATGCTTCAGCTCGACGCTACATGGCTGGATAATATTTCAAACAGGATATGGCCTATACCTCTGCTGGTGGTCAAGGCGGCCGGAAACCGGGTTTATTCCAATCGGGATGTATCGGATATTACCGCTTCGGTATTCGGGCCAACGGAGGAGCCGGTCATTTCGTTCGAGAATCGGGTGAAATCCTTTGGGACGATTGAAAAAAAAATATTTGATTTTACTACCACGATAGTCCAGGGATTCGGCAAGAAAAATTTACAGGCTTCAACCATAGTTCTGAATAATTCCGATTATGAGATTTCGGCCCTGGTAAACAGCGAGAGATGGCACAATAAAACATTTGAGATTTATCTGGCTTACGCTGGCTCTACCGCCAAATTAAAAATATTTGAGGGTGTTATTCAGGATATATTTCATTCCCTTTCGGCGGGGACTATTACTTTGAAGGCCACTGAATCAGGATATGATCAGGTTTTTACCCCGACAACTATAAGCGATTTAACCTCAAGTACAGACGGTAATGGACCGATTAATCCTGCCGCTTTCACTCCGACCGTCTATGGAGATTTAAATTCTACTCTTATTCCCTTATCAGTTCCGGGCGTGTGGAAATTGCCTCATATAGAACTAAATATCACAGATGGAGAAGTATACTGCTATGCGGGGCATGGGGTAATGCCAACTTTAGGAGGTAATTTAGTTCGAATTTGGGCGGACGACATAGAGACGACTTCGTTTGTTTTAAATTCAAATGATACAAGATTTGACGTTAATCCTGTTGCGACAATAGCTTTAGCGGGTAGGTCTTGCGTTCAAAATGTAACTGCTAGGGGTGCTGGTATTTCGTTGGGAAATTATGCTACCGATATAGGCGGGTCTTCCAATGTGATCGAAAATTTGGTTGATATTATAGAAGATTTTATACAGAGAAAAAACAGCAGTGTTTTTGAGATTGACCCTACAAATAGAATTGACTCCAAAACGTTTCTTGATTCGACAGTCTTTACTCCAGCGCCGCCTTCGAGGTTTTCCGGAGTGATTACAAGGGAAGTATCCGTTTGGACTCAGATACAGGAGATGCTTTCGGGGTTGGGAGGCACTGCTTTTCTATCTTCGGATAATGGAGAATTAAAATTTGTCATAGATGAATTTATAAAAATTCCAGACAATTCTTTGATTATCTCTCGCGGTGATATTTTAAGCACCCAGGCAATCAGCAGAGTTAAGAACATTTATAATTCCATTAATAATCGACAATTCTGGTCACCAGCTCAAAATGAATTCTTTAGAACAGGTACGACTATAACAAATTCTGTGTCTATAAATACTTATGGGATTAGAGAATTAACGCTTGATACCAAATGGTCTTTCCTTGGAGATGATGTAGTTTTTTTAAAAAGTGAATTCCAGAATACTGTTGACCGTCCGCTTGATATTATTACCTGCATCATAGCTAATCCGGTAATTGTGCAGATTGAGCCGGGCCTGGATTATTTGTATTTGACTTTTGAAAATCTGATCGGCACAGATGGAGAGGTAAGGATTAACGAATTTTGTAAGGTACTTTCCATAAAATTTTTGCTCGATAAGAACAAGGCCGAATTAACCGTGATGGATACCAATCGTTGGAAAGTTACAGGGACGGGACAGTGGATCAGCGATAGTTCGCCGCGCCACATGACTTTGTATTAGGATTATGAAACCGATGGAAAGAATGCGTAAATATATTAACGGTGAAAGCGGGTCATACATAAAGGTCGGGGCGTGGGCCTTAATTATCGCCCTTGTTATTCTGGCCGGATGGTGGATTGACCTTCAGGGCAAGGTAGACGCCAGACAGGATACTCAGATTGAACAGAAAGTCGATAAAGTTCAATACTGGCGCGACCAGGATCGGATGTTTCAGCAATTAGACCGAATTGAAAAGGCTGTAAAATGACAGACGACCAGATTAAGGCCATGATCCAGGGCCATGAAGGATATGAGGATCACGTCTACCTTGATTCTCTGGACAAGCCTACCTGTGGGTGGGGCCATCTATTGGCCGTAGGCACGAAAGTCCCGTCAGCGGCTTCTGAGGCATTCTTTGATCAGGACTTTAACGTCGCCAAGGCCGATTATCTGAGCATGATGCTTCAGTATGGCCTTGATCTTAATCCAACGCGCCGGGCAGTCCTGGTAGACATGCTCTTCAATATGGGATTAACCCGGGTGCGACGATTTGTGCTGATGATCAAGGCGCTTCAGGCGGAGGATTATAATCTGGCCGCTGAAGAAATGGTTGACAGCCGATGGTACCGGCAGACCAAATCCAGAGCCAAAGAGCTTGTGAAAATGATGAGGGAGGGAGAATAAATATAATGAACTGGAAAAAAGTATTAGGGGGCCTGGCTCCCACAATCGCCACGGCGATCGGCGGTCCTTTCGCCGGAATGGCTACTCGATTTGTTTCTGAAGCCCTCCTGGGCAAGCCTGATGGGGACGACAGGGCAATCAACTCGTATCTTAACGCGAATCCGGATAAGATCATCGACCTCAAGATCGCTGAACTGGCCTTCAAAAAAGAGCTGGACGATAATGAGATTGATCTTGCGGAAATCGACGCTCAAGATCGAGAGAATGCTAGGGCCCGGCAGATTGCACTCAGAGATAAAACCCCGAATTATCTGGCCTATCTGTTATCGTTCATGTTCGCGGCCGCCTTGACCGGTCTTTATTTCGTCACCATACCCGACGCCAATAAGGCGACAATTTATCTAATGCTCGGGTCCTTGGGTACGGCCTGGATTGGGGCCATGGTCTATTTTCACGGGTCGTCCGCCGGATCAAAGGCGAAGGATGAACGGCGGGATTAGGTCTGTGGAGAAGGTGGCGAAGGTGATTAAGGGTTAGAGTGGTTAAGTGTCAAATCCCCAAAAAATTATTTCAATCCACCAGAATAAAAAACTGAATTCAACGGCAAGGCCATAGCGCCAACTGACCCGTACTCCCCAATGGGCCATCCAGCGATTACCATACCTATTTGCCTTAATATTCATATCTCACTCCCCCGGCCAGCTGCTTCTAATAAGTCCTTTTTGATGTAATAGGATTTCCCGTGTAACAGCCACTTGGCTTCGACCAGAAATTTTTTCCAGTCGATAGCCTTCTCGATTTTCGGGAAATGATTAATCTTGCCGATCTTCCAGTGATCGACCATGCCATCGAGTATTCGGATCAGATGAAGGGCGTTTATAGGACCGATGACCGGTTCTAACGACACCCAGGTGCGGATGCCTTGATCGCGGGCCGTTCTTATGGCTTTTATCCGGTCCTCGGATTTTGCCGCTCCCGGTTCCCAATTCCGTTGTAAATAAGTATCTTTAAATATTATCGTAGTTCCAAAACTCCAATTATTCCGGACTAGGATATCGAAATCCCGGATCGCCCGGGTCCCGCCCTTAGTCAAAATGGTCACCTTCATTTCGTATTTTTCCAGAATTAAAAGGGCCTGGCGGGTAACATCGTCAGACGGGAACATAAAAGGCTGATACGGGTCAGTCATAAAACAGAGTAGGATTTCACGCGGATCTCTTTTCATTTTCCGGCAATCCTTTTCGAGTAAGTCCAAAATATTTTTTCTCGGCTTGACCGCAGTATGAAAAACAGACCGCTTTTTTCGGGCCACGCTCGGTGCGTAACAGTATCCACAAGAATGAAAGCACCCGGTGTATAGATTTACAGCCAGAGGTGCGTATTCGGCGGCCCTTGCCTTTGGTTCATAGATTATGCTCATCGCTATGTCATTCCTCCTGCGGTATCCACACTTCACCTCCATGCCTCGACCCTCCCATTTCCCTTAGAGCCCACCCGAAGGCCATGGCGCATCCTGGGGGACCGCCATGCCAAGGATAATTCCAGGCACCCGGGTATTCATTTTCCGGAAAAACAAGGCTTAACAGGGCGTAATAGTGGATACCGGGTTTATAATGTTTCCTAATGCGTTCCTTGATTTTCATTCCGGCTTCTCGCACTGTTCAAGCGTGTAGGCAAATACCCTATCGTCCCGATCCCAGGCGTCAGGGCCATGAATGGAGTTCCAAAGCTGAATAAAATTTGTCGTACAGGGAAACAGTGCGTCCATCCGTCCTCCATAGTCACCCGTCAATTTATTACTACATCCTTCCGCCCTCGCATCCTCCTCTGAAATATCCTGAATCCGCTCGGCGCGCACGTCCTTGATTAACCGGTAGGTCCGGGCTAGTGAACTG
>SDBS01000862.1_pt1 | contig 30446 bp, 30 predicted proteins | sample 2277091 | NCBI WGS metagenome assembly SDBS01 (sample SAMN10404972, study PRJNA504765) | marine sediment metagenome | isolation source: marine sediment core GS10_PC15, 163 cmbsf | place: Arctic Ocean: Southern Knipovich Ridge | collected 2010 | reverse complement strand
TTCTAAAAATTTTGAACTAAATTCGTTTGATATCTTGATCAATTCAGAATCTTTAATGTCATCATGAGCATAGACAAAGAGTATGTTATTTACCATTGAAAAAGAAAAGATTTCCTCATCTAACACTAATTTTTTCAAATTTTTATGTGAGATTTCTAGTGCTAATTGATTTATTGCTGTGAGAAAAGCCGATAATAGCTGGCTTTGCTGATAGCTTTTACCATATTGACGTGAGAAAAGACAAACTCCTTTATAAATAACGAATATGGCTTGAATCATGAGATTTTACTCTTTTTTATTTTATTGAAACAGAAGTTTAATACTTAATTATATATTTTCAATAACTATCTTAACTCTATTATTATTGTCATTATGGATTACGTACTATTTAAAAGTAACTTCTATCTTTTATTTCTAATGGTAATAGGTTTTATTGGTATTTTTCAGCATGATGTTATTTTTTAAAACTAAATTTATGTTCTAAATTAATTTCTATACTTCCAACAAGAGAGATTTTTACAATTTATCACAGATAAATAAAAATTACTGAATTGGCATGATACCATCAAATTAATTCAATAAAAAATTCATGTGTGAAAAATCATGTCTGAAGTAGTTGAAAGTGAAAAAAAACCCGAAGTTGAAGAGGTAGAAGAAAAGCCTAGAAAAGGTGTAGTTTCTCCATCTATTTGCTCTTGGACAAATGATGAGGGTACAGGCACTATTGTCGAAATCTATTTACCCGGTGTAGAAAAAGATACAATCAAATTAAAGATGGATAAGGATAACATTTTTATTGCTGGCGAGACAGATAATCTTAGATACATAGGGGGTTATGGATTATGTTGCCCTGTGGAAGCGAAAGAGGCTCGATCTACCTACAAAAACGGACTCTTAAGGATTGAAGTTCCATTTATGGACGTCACCTTAGAAACCGTAGATGTAAAAATTGAATAAACCTTTTTTTTATTTTTTTTTTAAAAAATTAAAATTTCAATTACAATTAATATAGAACTATAAGATTCAACTAATTAATAACATTAAATCCAAATAATTAATTTGCCATAAAAATTTTACTACTATAACAGGAAAATTTTGCTAAATTTTAGTCAACTCTAATGAAAAACAATTCAAAAAATTTAAAACTAGCCCCTCAAGTAGAATTTTCCCCTGAAAAGGATGTTTTCATAAGAGCTCGTCAAAAAGGAACAAGACGATGGATATTAGCACATCTATTTTATAAGCATAATAAATTTTCTATTCTCATTATTTTATCTCTCACATTAATCACGGCAAATCTAAACGCATTAACACTTATATTTTTAGGAATAGCTATAAATGAATTCGTCGCTGGTATCAGCTCAAATTTGTTATTTTATGTAAGTTTAATATTAATTTTTGGAGTTTCTAGTCCAATTCTAAGATTTTGTAACTCCATGCTTAGAGAAGTATTAGCACAGAGGATTGAACGAGACGTACGGAAGGAGTTCTTCGCCAATTTATTAGGTAAAAGTCAATCTTTTCATGATAGGCAAAAGATGGGAGAGGTTATGGCTCGGGCTACTGATGATGTTCGTATGCTTAATTTTCTTATTAGTCCTGCGGTATCTCTTATTATTGAATCTTTTACCGCATTAGTAATCCCAATCATTTATATAGCGATATTTTTGCCATCGCAACTGCTCATAGCTCCCATAATTTTCGTGGTGATATTTTTAATTTTATTGAAAGATTATGTTCGAAAATTAACTCCCGCAACAATGATGATGAGAGCAAAATTTGGTGAAATGAACGCGGTACTCAATGAAACATTAACAGGGATAGAAGTTGTTAAAGGAAGTAATCAAGAAGAATATGAGATGAAAAAATACTATAAGAAAATAAAGAGTTATAGAGATGCGTACGTTAAACAAGGGCTCATTCAAGCAAAATATTTACCCATTTTATTTTTAGCGGTAATGATTACTATTGGATTAATTCACGCGATTTATCTATTCACATTAAATCAAATAAATATTGGACAAATTATTACCTATCTTGGTTTAATGGCAACGTTACGGTTTCCTACATTTATTTCAATTTTTATATTCGCTATCGTAAAAAATGCGAAGATAAGTTCTGATAGACTACTAAACTTCATGAACGAAGAGACGTTAATTGATGAGAATCCTGAAGGAGTAGAAAAATTATTGGAAGGGAATATTAAATTTGAAAATGTCTCCTTTTCTTACGCTAAGAACGGAAGGCCTGTATTACAAAATGTATCATTTGAAATTAAACCTGGGCAAACTGTAGCGATAGTCGGTACAACAGGTTCAGGAAAAACAACTTTAACTAAGTTATTATCTCGTTTATATGATGTGGATAAGGGAAGAATATTAGTAGACGGAGTTGATGTCAAGGATTATGCTTTGAATTCCTTAAGAAGCCAAATATCTTATATTGAACAGGATGTTTTTCTTTTTTCAGATACGATCTTTAATAATATTTCATTTGGAAGGACATCCTCATTAGAAGATATAGTTAAGGTGGCAAGAGGAGCTCAAGCGCATGAATTTATTTCTTCGTTTTCTAATGGATATGAGTCTGAGGTAGGTGAACGTGGCGTTCAACTCAGTGGTGGAGAAAGACAGAGAATAGCAATTGCAAGAGCCTTTTTGACTGATCCTAGAATTCTGATACTTGACGATTCAACGTCAGCGATCGATTCTGCTACAGAAGATAAGATCCAAGAAGCGATTTCCAATATCCTTAAGAACCGAACAACTATTTTAATAACTCATCGTTTAAGCCAAATTAGATGGGCAGATTTAATTTTAGTTTTAAAACGAGGAGAAATTGCCGCCGAAGGAACACATGAAGAACTACTTAAGACTTCTGAAGAGTATAGGAAAATCTTTGTAAAAAGATTTGATGTTTCACTTGACCAACTATTAAAAGGAGAAGAAAAGGTGTAGAAAAGAGTGTGGTATGGATTAGAAGCTGAGGAATATCAAAAAGAGTACAAGGATATCGATTTATTGAAACGCATTTTTAAGTATTTTCGTCCTTATAGAAAAGAGTTTGCTATCGTTACATTTTTTCTTACTATTTCAGCTCTCACTTATGCTTCAATACCTATTCTGATTTCTATAGCGATAACTAATATGGAGGCTAACGTAGAGCCAATATATATAGTTTCTGTAGTTGTCCTAATTTTTTGTCTTAATTTTTTAGGTTGGATCTTTAATTATTTTAGACAAAAATATGCCGCGATTGTAATAGGTAATATTGTTTTAGATGTGCGGCAGAGTGCTAACGCAGCTGTAATTGACAGAGATCTATCCTTTTTTGATAAATACCCGATTGGAAAGATTGTAAGTAGGGTAAATTCTGATAGCCGCGATTTTGGGAATACCGTAGAGCTAACTATGCAGGTTATCTCATCTCTTTTTATTATTCTATTCTTATTGATCGTTATGCTTTTCATTAATCCATTTATAGCTTCAATTTTTATGGTATCCATTCCTCTTTTTTTTGTTGTTGCTCTTACATTTAGAAAAGTAGCTAGGCGTCTAACTCTACTCGGGCAAAGAGCTTTGGCATCGGTAAACGCATATGTTAAGGAAAGTTTTGGAGGGATCCAAATTGCAAAAACATTCAGGCAGGAAGGCAAACTCTATAAAAAATTTAAAGAAGTAAATAATCAATCTTACAGAGTGAATTTAAAAAGAGGAATTTTTATGTTTTCAGTTTTTCCGGCCTTGAGTATAGTACAGGGAGTAATTTTTGCACTAATAATTTACTATGGCGGCACTTTACTTATTGGAGGTCAAATAAGTTCAGGAGAATTATACTTATTTATTCAAAGTCTTGCATATTTATTTTTTCCACTATTAGTAATCGCTGCTTTTTGGCCCCAATTCCAACTCGGTTTGGCAGCCTCTGAAAGGATATTTACATTAATTGATGAATCACCTGCAGTTGTTCAAAGCAATGATATCAAACCGAAGAGGTTAGAAGGCCAAATTGAATTTAAGAATTTAACATTTCAATATGAGGAGAATAGGAAAATTTTCGATGATTTTTCATTAACGATCCATCCCGGAGAATCTTTAGCAATAGTCGGTCATACTGGAGCAGGTAAATCCTCATTAGCTAATTTAATAGCAAGATTTTATGAATTTCAAGGAGGTGATATTTTAATTGATGGAACTTCAATTAGAGAATTTGATCTTAAGGAGTATAGAAAACAAATTGGAATTATACCTCAATCGCCGTTTTTATGGGATGCATCCATAAAGAAAAATGTTAAATATAGTCGTAGAGATGCTACAGATACGGAGATTAACGATGCCTTAGATCAAGCGGGAGGAGCTGATTGGGTTAAAGATTTAAATAATGGTATTAGAACCAAGGTAGGTGAAAGGGGAAATTTAATTTCAATGGGACAACGTCAATTAGTAGTTTTTGCCCGTACTTTGCTTGAAAATCCTGCGATACTTATTCTCGACGAAGCTACTGCCTCTGTTGATCCATTTACAGAAACTCGGATTCAAGATGCCCTTGAAAAGACTATTAAAGACAGAACTTCAATAATTATAGCCCATCGTCTTTGGACAGTACGTCATGTCGATCGAATCATTGTCTTGGAACAAGGGAAAATAGTTGAAGAAGGTAGTCATGACTATTTAATGGCCCAAGGGGGTACATATGCTAACCTCTATAACACATATTTCCGTCATCAATCGCTTGAGTACCTCGAACGAGTGAAAGAGATAAAACAACAATCAAGTTAAATTGAATTATTTAACTTATGTTTCTAATAAGATTTTTTAAGTCCTCTTAGTATTTACATATTCTCTCAAGATTTTTTGTTAGATACTGTGAAAATATTTATATACTACTTTTATCCAATTGTTATTAATTAACATAGAAATTTAATTTTCAAATATTAAAAAAACAAAATTTTAATGATAAATATGACGGAATCAGAAATTGAAGCAACTGGTTTAGATAGAGATTATACACCACCTTCAACAAAAAAGATTGTTGCTTTAGCAGCAGGAGGGATGTTTACGCAGGTCATGTTCTTAGCTGCATTTAGGATACAATTATATGCACTTAAAGTATTAGGGTTAACAGCACTCTTAGTAGCAGTTTTTATGGCAATATTCAGTGTAATCGATATTGTTAATGAATATTTGGTTGGGCATTATTCAGATAAAGCTACGAGATTTACGAAGAAATGGGGAAAGCGATTTATTTTTATTATAGGGGGGGCAATCGGAACAGCCCTTACATTGATTTTAGTTTTTTTGCCAATCTGGGAAATTAAGCCCGGAGGTGGATTAGCAGATCCAGGGCAAACCTTAATAGTAATAATATGGTTATGCATTGCCGTTTCAATATGGGATACTATACAAACTCTAGAAGAACTAAATTCTAGAAGTTTAGTTCCTGATTTAATTCGAGATCAGAAAAGTCGAGCTCGGTTACAGCTAGCAGGGACTATTGTGGGTACTATCGGTTTAGTAATTGGAATAATATTGATACCGCTTTCAATAAGCATGTTTGGAGGAGAAACCAATCCTTATGCTTTTTTTATGATGGCAGTAATAATAGCAATATTATATCTGATAATTTTACCTCTTCGTGCCTATGGCATCTGGGAACCTCAAGAAATGCGAGAATTTAGGCATGAATATGATCTCATAAAAAAAGAAAAAACACCATTGTGGGGTGCTGGAAAAAGAGCTATAAAAAGTAAATCTTGGATGGCTTTCGTTGTAGCCTATTTCCAATACGGCCTAGTAGTACGCTCGTTAACATTAGGATATGATTTATATGTTGTAGATGTACTAGGCCTTGACATTGCTTTTGCTTCACTACCCTTGCTTGGATTAGTGATAGGAAGTTTTATATTTGGGATCATCAGTTATAAACTGTTAAGATTATACGGAGCAAAAAATACCTTCTTGATTGGAATTGTTATATCCTCTATTGGATTTTTCCTAATGATATTTTCTATTGATATTTTGACCTTAACTCTGTTTAGTTTTATTGTAGGTCTGGGTATTGGTGCTCAAGTTACTGCCCGAGGTCTAATGAGTGCCCAAGCTATTGATAAAAATACTTTGAAATATGGTAAACGCGAAGAAGGTCAGTATTATGCTATAAATCAGATATTTAGTGCTACAACAAAAACTTGGTCGGCTGTAATATTTGCTATTATTGTTGCTATTTTCTTGTATGACCCACTTAAAGGAACTCAAAATACAGACTTTGCCAAATTTGGACTACTTGTTTATTTATCCATTGTTCCCTTGATAGTAACAATTATATCAGGTTTTCTTGTCTGGAAATTATTCGATATAACTAAAGAGGTAGCAATTGAGAATAAAGAAAAATTAATAACATTAGGACATTAAATTTTTTTTTTTTTTTAAGAGATACAATTCCATGAAGATTTCATCCTCATATTTTCCATCAATCTTAACTTGTCTTGTTAGGACTCCTTTTGGGACAAACCCTAAATTTTTGTAAAATGCTTGAGCGTTTTTATTTCCAGATCGTACATAAATTATAAGTTTTTCATATCCATTTTTACGTGCGAATTCAAATGTATAGTCTGCCAATTGAGAGCTAATTTTCTTACCTCTCCATTTTGGAAGGATAAATGTCCCAATAGCCCCAACATGATCAAAGGAATCAGAATACTTAGCCCACATATCTAAGGATTGAAATCCTACAATTGTATTATTTATTATCGCTAAAAAGGTACCCTCTCGATCAGATAGAGATTGGATATAACTTTGCACCTGTTCAGGTGTAAAGGGTCGATTTACTGCAGTGTAAATGCGCTCCTTACAAATAATCTTTCAAATATCTGAAATTGGTTTTGCTTCTTTTGTGGTAGCCTTACGAATAGTAATTTGCATAAAAATCGAATATAAAACCTAATTTAATTCTCTGCTGCATCAGACCACTCTATTTCAACCATTTTTCTGCCATCTTTTTTGCTTGGTCATGAGTATAAGTCCTTCCATGCTTAGCATCTTCCAAACCTCTTAAGATTCTTTGTCTCACGTAAAGATGGTACATAATATCATCAAGAGAAACATCATCTGGAAGCTCTATTATCATTTTTATGATGTTTTCCTTTTCTGTTGCCATTTTTAATTACACTAATTATATTATCTATTATGTAGTATAAAAATTTTAAAAAATTTAAAATTTAAAGTCATTTTGCCATTTCCTATATCCTATTTTCCAAAGTTTAAGTCTAGGCTTATTTACCTGATTATCTACTTCAATTCCAGGCTGGGGATCGTCCATAACTTTACGATAACGAGCGAAATATTCATCTGCGCTAGGATTTTCTTGAATAAAATTCAGAATTGCTTTTTCAGTGAAATATAAAATCAAGTCAGGTTTAAGATCTGGTTTTTTTTTAGTCATTTCCAAAGTATTTTCATCCTTCTTGACCAAATAATATTTTAATTTTATATTTTCATCATTGGTGGAATTTTCCATGATTTGATATTCCCAACATGCATTTACGTGAAGATATCTCATTAAATCTAGATTGTTTGGAAAATATTTATTTAATTCTTTGTATATCTCCTCGGAATTCATGCTAGCATATTCCTCTCTAGATTACTTGATCTTATCGAGATTTAATGGAGTTCCATCATAGATATATTTACTGTAAACTAATTCTTGTGGATAATATTTACATCCTGGAGGATATGCAGAATCCTTAATACCACCTAAAGCGACAGTTATATCCATGAGCATGGGTCTTGCATTGACATATATGTTTGCTGCTTCTAATTCATTTTTAAATGTCTCGATATTTTGCAGATTAGAGGAATAAACTACTGCTCGCATTCCATAATTACTTGCATTAGCTAATCTTATAGCATCTTTTAAATCTTCAGCCTTGGTTATAGAACGAACTGGGCCGAAAGCTTCCTCTTTCCACAAAAATGGGGCTTTAGTTAAATCTTCACATAATTCCGGTTTTATTTCAACTAAGGTTGGTGTGTAGAATAAACCATAGTCTTTCCCGGTATCGATTTTTTCGCCACCTGTATAGATTTTAACACCAAATTTTTTAGCGTCTTCAACCATAACCTCCATCATCATTAAAATCTTGCGAGATCCTAACGGACCAATATCCACATCAGGATCAGTTGGATCTCCATATTTTAATTTCTCTATTTCTTTTATCAAGCATTCAATATATTCATCATAAATATTACTATGAACGATAATTCGTTTCATAGAGAAACATTGTTGACCAGAATTGGTATAACTAGCCACCGCATTCCATTTTGCGACTTGTTCTAAATTTACATCATCCATGACTATACCTGCATCATTTCCGGCACATTCAAAGAAGAATTGTTTGAAAGGTTGAGTATACATAGGAACGCCCATTGATCTATCTATAGACTTAGTCAAAATCCTCCCATATCTGGCTAAAATGTCTTTTGCGGTATGAGATGAAGTAACTGTCATTATTATCTTAATCAATTCAGAGCGAAGGAACTCATCTACTGCCCATTCTCCGGGTGCAATGACTAAATCAAGTGCATCTATAGCGGGTAGCTCCATTTCTTTCAGCATCGAATATGCCATTAACATAGTTAATGGACAAGCTGTAGATGGTTTTACAAGAGCCCCGTTCCCAACCAAATAATTTGCACCCCATTGATAAAGAGGGAGGCTTATAGGTGTGTTTCGAGGTGAAATACAAGCAGATAATCCATGTGGGATATGTCTTATTCTAACTAATTGTTCTCCTTCTATACTTGTTAAAGCTTTTTCTTCAACAAATTGATAATACCAATCACAAAATTTAAAACCATTCATTACAATATTCAACTCCCACTCCGAATATTTGATTGGTAATCCCCCCTCTGCGACAATTAAATCTTTAAATTCCTTTTTTTTAAATCGCGCTTTACTTGCAAACTTGGAAAGAAGTTGAGCTCTTTCAAAAAAGTCCATTTCTTTCAATAATTTCTGATTTTTATAAACTTTTTTTATTTTTGCTTGAAGGGTTTTCGGTGTGTCTGCTGGGATTGTATCTATAACCTCACCGGTATATTTGTTTTTTATTTCCAATTCTTTTGATTTTGACATGATATTCTTTTACCTTTTTATATGAGTGTTATTTATATTTCAGTATATTCATAAAAATAATTTCAGACTTAATAGATCTCATAGTCATCCTTGAGGATACCCGCCGTTTTAGCAAATTTACCATAACCCATATCAATTATGGATTGCGTTCTCTTATGCAACACAAAATCAATCCATCCTTTTTCCTCATCGGGTTCATTGTAAAAAGTTCCCATGAGTTTTGTATATTCCTCCTTATCTTTTGTTTCGAGTAATTTTTTAACTGCATCAATCGAGAGCGCTAGTTCCAAATCAGATTCATTTGCCTTTCCCGGTTTTATTTCAATTCCTTGCCCATTACGAAGCACATTAAATACATCTACAGGAGACAGATCATCATATTCGTCAAATGAATTATAGAGGCAAAAATTGAAGACCGACCCATTATCTAAATCATAAAAAATTTCCGGATATTGGGATAAAAATGTGGTATATCTTTTTGCAATATCAGTCTTATAAAATAATTTTTGTTCCAACATTTTCTTAAAATTTAACTCTTATTTTTTTCTTTTTCAATAAAATCTTTATACCAATTAATTGTTTTTGGCATACCTTCTCTTAAAGGCGTTATTTTATAATCCAAAATTTCAATAGCTTTTTTCGAAGAATATGACCAGTTATAATTTATCATTTTTACAGTAGGACGATTAGTATATGGCATCTTTTTAGTTATTTTTGTTTTTAATTCACATAACCACCCATAAAAGAGCCCAAAAATCATAGGAAAATGCCTAGGCTTTTTAACACCAGCAATCTCGGCAATTAAATTAATCCATTCACCGAATTTTACGTTTTCACCGCCAAGAATAAATTCCTGTCCTTTCAAATCATCTCTATTAATTACGCTTACAAACGCGTCTAAAACATCATTAATGTAGGTAAAACTACCAATCCTTTCTGCTTTTCCAGGACATCCTAAAAATTTCTTAGCTGTTATTTCCATAACCATTTGTCCAAAAATATTAAAATCTCCTGAACCGTAAATGATCCCGGGATAAAATATTATTGCGTTAAGGCCATTTTCTAAATATTCCTTAATTATTTTTTTTGCAATAAATTTTGTTTTGGCATATTCTAGTAATAAACCCTCTTCACTTTCATATGCTTCATTGACTGGCTCTTCAGTTGTTGCTCCAAGTGCTATAAAAGAACTAACATAAATGAGTTTCTTATTTTGCTCTATTGCTACTTTTGCAATATTTTCTGCTCCTTTAATATTTACATCTTCAAATACTGATTTGTCTTTTGCCCACTTTTTAGTATAAGCCGCGAGATGATATATTAAATCAACATTATCTGTGGCTTTACGAACACTCACAATATCCCTTATATCCCCTATAACATACTTAATATTTTTTAAATCTTCAAATGGCGAAATATCACTCGTTTCTCTTACAAGAAGTGTCAAATTATGACCATCTTTATATAGTCTTTTTACTAAATGGACGCCTATAAACCCAGTACCGCCAGTTATTAATATATTTTTTATTTTAATCCCCAATTTTATTGAAATAATGCGAAATTAATTAATTTTTAAATTAGAAAATATTGCTTACTTTTTAAAGTATGAAATATCGTATTGCAACAATTAATTGATGAAAAGTAAGTTAAGTTCTTAAAAAATTAATCAGATTAAAGGGAAAAAGAATAAAAAAGAAGATTTTAATCAATACTTTTTAGTCAAAATTTTATAATCTTGTGATATAACGCTCTCGCTCCCATTGACTCACATTAGTTCTGTAGGCATCAAACTCTTCGAGTTTAGCATAATAGAAGTTCTTCCATGTCTGTTCTCCGAATAGGTCTTTCATAAATTCAGATTGTCTAAACTCTATAAGAGCTTGTCTTAAACTACCTGGTAAGGTGTCAATTCCCGACTTTTCTAAGTCTTTAGTAGAGAAATGATATACATTTTTATCTGTTGGTTCAACAATCTCAATATCCTTCGATAGTACTCCTTCTAATCCCGTAGCTAATAGAACAGCAAACTGAAGATAGGGATTACCTGCCGGATCTGGACAGCGAATTTCGCAACGAGCGGCACTTTGTTTACCCCCAAAGTTAGGGACTCTAATTAAAGGTGATCTATTTCGAAAACCCCATGCAACATATACAGGTGCTTCATATCCGGGTACTAATCTTTTATATGAGTTAGGCCAACTACATAACACAGCACACATTGCTTTTGCATATTTCAATTGACCCGCAATCCATTTTTTTAAAATAATTGAAATATGATTCTGATCTGATTCATCATAACATAGATTTTTTCCATCTTTCCATAAAGATTGGTGAACATGCATTCCAGATCCATTAATACCGGCGAATGGTTTAGGCATGAATGTTGCCGTCATATCGTTTTGAGCAGCAACAGTCTTGCATATTATTTTAATCGTATTTGCATTATCCGCTACATCAACAGCTGGCCCATATTTAAAATCAATTTCATGTTGACCCAGGGCCACTTCATGATGGAGCACCTCGATTTCAATACCCATTGCGTCACAATATTCCGCAATTGTATAGCGCATCTTTTCATTAATATCATATGGATCATAGTCAAAATACCCGCGCATATCACCAGGTTTAAATGCTTTTTCTTTTGTTTCCTTATCTAAAATAAAGAATTCTAATTCTGGAGCACAAAAGAAAGAATAACCATGCTTTTCTGCTTTCTTAACAGTTTTTTGTAGAATAAAGCGTGGATCTCCCTCATATCTTGACCCATCTGGATTGTACACATCACAAAAAAAACGTGCTACTTTTCTACTACCGTTAGTCCATGGGATTATTCGAAATGTACTAGGATCTGGAATGGCAACTTTGTCTGATTCCTCAACAGCACCATAGCCCGTAATTGAAGAGCCATCAAAATTTTCACCATCTTGGAGGAAATCCTCAATCCTTTTTGAGTTAATTTCAAAGGATTTGATAATACCATGCATATCCGTAAATTGAAGGTAAATAAACTTTATATACTGCTCATTTACGGTTTCAATTACTTTTTCACATAATTCCTTTCTTTTAGGATCATCTTTTTCAATCATTTTTTCTCACAAATGATTTTATCTACTTTATTTTAAAGAATTATTTATTATCTATTTGTTATATATCATTTTTAACTTAATTACTAATTAAGAAAAGTAAATACTTCCATATAAATCTTCATATTTTATTAAGTAATCTGATCACAAAAAAGTAACTAAGTTAATCAATATGATCACAAAAAGTAAAATTATATTAAGAAGTTTAACTTATAATAATTTAAGATGAAGGAAGGAGAATTAGATGATACTGATAAGGAAATATTAAAAATTCTGAGTAAAGATGGGCGACGATCTCATAGTGGGATTGCAAAAGATTTAGATATCTCCGCAATAACAGTTAAAAGGCATATAGATGAATTAGAAGAAAAGGAAATCATAAAAAATTATAGTATTACTATCAATTACGAAAAATTGGGTTATGACTTCATAGCTTTAATTGAATTGACAATTTCTAAGGGTGAAATGATAAAAGTAGAGGAGCAAATAGGAAATGAGCCGAATGTCTTTGCTGTCTATGATATTACAGGAACTTATGATGCGGTTATCCTTGCTAGATTTAAAACAAGACAGGAATTAAATAGATTAGTAAAAAAAATAAATGGCTATGAATATATTGTACGAACCAATACTCATCTAGTTTTGAATATTGTTAAAGAAGGGACAAGCTTCTCTGATTTAATAGCCAATAAAATATAGTTTGACTACAAAGGATTATTAAAATTGCATAGAAAAGATATTAGTCCACTAATGGGCTTTATATCATTAAAATCTATACTCCCACATTAATAGTAATCCCCCCATCAACTAGGATTTTTTCTCCCGTGATGTAACTTCCTGCTTTTGATGCAAGAAAAACGACCGCACCCTTAATATCATCTCCTGAACCGAATCTTTTTAATGGAGTTATGTTTAATAGGGGACTTCCAAAATTTTTATACATCGAGCTCTCTTTATCTTGAAGAAATTCCATCATGCCTTCTTCCATATTACCTGGAAGGATAGCGTTAACCCTAATGTTGTATTTTCCCCACTCAACTGCTAGTGTTCTTGTTAAACCAATAATACCAACCTTGGATGTTGCATAAGCAGCAAAACCTGTTGCAAATGAGGCTCCTGATTGACCATTTAGACTTGAAATATTAATTATACTCCCGCCTTTTTGCCTGATCATCATTTTCCCTATTTCACGACAACATAAAAAGGTTCCCGTAATATTTGTATCAATAATTTCCTTCCAGCGCTTTAGACTGTATGTTTTTGATGGAGCAACATCAGAGATTCCTGCATTATTTACCAGTATATCGCATTTTCCATAATTTTCTTTCATAATATTTGCCATTTGCTTCACATCTTCTTCTTTTGTAACATCACACTTTATTGCTATGCAATTCCTACCTATCTCTTTTAACTTTTCTACAGCCTTATCCAATTTTCCATGAATGTCTCTACCACAAATTGCTATATCCGCTCCTGCTTCTGCTAAACCTTCAGCAGAAAAAAAACCTAATCCTTTTCCCCCTCCTGTAATAAGAGCAACTTTTCCATTTAATTTAAATAAATCTGCTATATGAGTCATAAAATCATTTTAAGTATTGATGTTATTAAAAAATTTGTAAAATAAAAAAAAAAAGTGGAAATAATACTTTTCCAATCGAGAGTAAGACATTATAAGAAGGTGGGGATTTACTTACAAAAAGAAATTACTCTGGGATTAACAATTCTGACAGGTCTTTACCTATTAATTCTCTTCCTTTTTTACTTGATACTGAAGCTGCTATTTCAAATCTATACCCATCAATCGCTTCAGCATACATAGTTAAGCGCTTAGAAAAATAATGAATTCCCTCCTCAAAATCTTTTGTCTTTACTTCGAAAATCCCTGAACCTTTTAATCCACTCTTCGTCGCCCACGTTTCCCATGCTATAGCTGGTTTTATTACAGGGGGAAAAGGAAACACTTTCTCTACTTCAAGATACTTCCTACCCACATCATCACTTTTTTCGACAGGATACCATACATTTATTAAAATTCTTATCATTTTTTACACATCTATTTCTACTATTGATTAAAAAGATAAGAAAATTATTAATTTAAACTTCTTTAGTACTATACAAAAAAACCAAAATTAAAATAATTTAAAAAACAAGAAGAGTAAGGATTAAAATGCGAGCAGCTATATTAGAAGAAATTGGTAAGTTAACTATAAAAGAAGTACCTAAACCAACTCCTGGACATGAAGAAGCCTTAGTTAAGATATCCACCTCGGGTGTTTGCCACTCTGATTTACATATGGTTAAAAAACACTGGGGATTAACAACCCCGCCAGTTCCCATGGGTCATGAGGGTATCGGAATAGTGGAGGAGTTAGGACCTGGTGCTGAGATGTATATACAGAAAGGGGATAGAGTTATATTAGGTCTTGGTGGAGCAGGGGGGAGATACTGGTGCGGAGCTTGTGAGTATTGCCTATCTGGTAGAACTATGTTCTGCAATAAAGTTAAGAATCTTTTGGGAACTTATGCCGAGTACATTTCAATTTGGGCAAAAACCTTAGTTAAGTTACCTGATGAGATAAGTGATAGAGAAGTCCCTTTAGCATGTGGAGGATTGACAGCGTATAGTGCTATCAAAAAGCTTAGTAATTATGGAATAACCGCAGGTAAATCGGTTGCCATTATTGGTGCTGCTGGTGGACTTGGGCATTATGCGGTACAAATTGCTAAGGCATTTGGATATAAAGTTATTGGAGTAGATATTGGCCCTGAAAAATTGACATTCGTTAAGGAACTAGGTGCGGATTATGCATTAGATGTGAATGAAGTGATACCATTTGTTAAGAAGGAGCTACGTGGTGTAAACGCAAGCGTAGTAGTTTCATCAAAAGTAGCTGGTTTCGAGCTAGGCTTGAGGTTACTTAGAAAAATGGGAGTCCTTATTGCTGTAGGATTACCTGCAGCGAGTGAGGGAAAAATGTCGATAAACCCATTAACATTTGTTTTAAAAGGTTTGAAAATTGTTGGATCATTAGTGGGATCGGTAGAGGAAATGAGAGAATTGATTCAATTAGCAGCAGAAGGGAAAGTTAAAACTCATATAGGCAAATCTGTGAATCTTTCAGAAATTAATCAAGTTCTTGACGATCTAGAAAATGGAAACTATACAGGAAGGGCTATTATAGATAATATGATGAAATAAACTATTTTTTTTATTTTTTTTTAAAATTTTCGACGCTAAGGGATTAGGTATTAATTGATTTCTAAAAAAAGAATAAAATATGAAAAAATTTTAAAATGTTTTAGATTCATCCTTTGTAAAGGTATTCCTCATAAGGGAAAGCAGCATAGACTTGTGTTTTTTCCATTCCGGCTAGTCTGTGAACTAAGGTTTCAGTTATACTTTTTTCACTATATACTGTTTTTATGGCCTCAACTGAAGGCCATGCAACTGCATTAAAATACTGCCACTCTTCTTTTTCTCCTGCAATTACTCCTTTAAATTCTCCAATAGCATACATTCTCACTCCAAGCTTTCCAAAGCCCTTCGCTGCTGCCGAACCATATGTGTCATGCGCTTTTTTACCCGATTTAATTTTCTTTCCGTTATAATCTTCAGGATATATAGCAGTATCCCTGTATGAGATGAAATTTATAAGTGCGAAAGGTTTACCTTTAAGTTTCTCAAATAATTCATTTATGTGTTTGGCTGACGGATCATCAGGATTTTCACCAAATGGACTTACTCCTTCGGTCATATCCCACTCTTTTTTTGCAAAAGCGTCTAGAGAATTGTTCGCCTTTTTAATAGCTTCACTAGATGCTAAGGAAAGTCGCAAAACTTTATAATTTTCAATTTTCCTTTCTTCCTTTAAAATGTCTACTACCGTATCATCCATACCGGCTACAATTAGGATTTCATCCCAATCCTCCTGATCTCCATCAAATACAAGAGGAGAATGTCCTGCCCATATAATATTCTCTTTATTGAACAGGTCTCTGAAAAACCCTTTTACGAAGGCTTTATATTTTAAAAAAATAATTATGCTCATTTAATCCTACAAATCTTTTTTTTTTAAAAAGGAAAAAATTACAATTCAATTAAATTTTAAGTATTATTTCGTTTTTTCGAGCATAATTTTAGATAAATTTTTAGTAATCTTGAGATCGGGTTTCGGATTGTTAATTACTCGATTCAGAAATAAGAAACCATTAATAAAACGTTCCTTTAAGGAAGATCCTATATGATCAGCCCCATATACCATTCTAAATTCATGGCGTATCTTCTTATCAAATAATAAACGATGGATAGATTCTGCCCCGCGAAAAAGTCCTAACATATCTTCGGTACCAACTTCAATATAAATTTTAATGTCTGATTCTTGAATTTTATTAGCATTTTCTCTTGCGATATATATCGGATTATTAACTTTCCAATACTCTTCATCAAATGGTGAGCCAAAGATAGTTTCCATTACCTCTTTAGGTCTATAAAATTTATCTCTTGTGTGAACATCTTTCCAGTCTACGGCAGGCTCAATAGCAGGTTCAAAGGCTATTAAAATTCCAAATTTACTTGGATATTTAAATCCCATTCTAAGTGTTCCCATCCCACCCATTGATACACCTGCAAGGAATGATTTACTTGGATCATTATAAACACGAAATTTAGTTTGAAGATGTGGTAGTAATTCGTTAAGTATAAACGTTTCCCATTTCTGTGAACCATCTCTATAATCCATATAAAAAGATCTATCACAGTGAGGGATAACTACTACCATTTCAGGGGCTAAATTTTTTTCCCATAAATTCCGAACTATAGTTTTAATTTGATTAACAAATCCCTTGGGACCATTTCCACCATGAAGAAACAACATCAATGGATATATCTTATCAGACGTTTCATAATCAATCGGATAGAGTACACTATATTTTGCAGGGCTAGGTACTAATTCAGTTTCAATCTTAAAATTCTGAACTTTTATCATAATAATTTTCGATATTTTGTTTTCCTTAATTAGTTTATTTTCTTAAATAACTAAAATTGAAAAATGGAGTAAATTTTAAAAGTATATAAAACGAATGAATTTTTAAGTTGAAATGTATGGTAGATAATAAGGAAGAAATCGAATCATTATTCAAGAAAATGATGAAAGATGATGAGGAAAGCGCTCCAAAAGATGAAATCTATCATAAAGACATGGCAGATGTTGGAAAATTCAAAGTTCAATGGAAAATATGTGGAATTTTAGGATATCAAATCTTTGATGTTAACACAATATCTTACAAATTCGGAGAAAAGTTAGATACACCTGATGTTAGTATGGTAATTAGAGATGAAGAATTAGCGCTTCGATTTTTAAGACGTGAAATCTTTGAGTTTGATTATGGTTTGGGTTATAAAACTGGTTTTAAAATAAATTACACTGAAGGTTGGAAAAATATTGATACCGATAAAGGTAAAAAAAGAGTGAGAATAAACAAACCTTTTATCACTGCTCGATTCAACAGAGAGAAGGACTATCATCCTTTTATGCTCTCAAAATTACCAGTCTTTCGAAACCTTCTTACATCACGAGTGGACGGAAATGATATAGGATATTTCATACCTATCAATAAATCACTTGGAACATTTGAGAGTAGAACTCTGCCGGTTAAGGTTTTTGAACACTTCATTGAAAAAGCGAGTAATATTGTAATGCTGGAAGATTGTCCCTGTAGAAGAATCCATGAATGTAAAGATCACGATCACTCATTAGGGTGCATGCACATGGGAGACGATACCTTAAATTTGGTGCTTCCTGAAGACGTAGCCCATGTCGCTACAAAAGAGGAGGCCTTAGAAAGAGTGAGGCTCGCTGCTGACAATGGTTTGATTCCTTTACTGGGAAGAGCCATGGATGAGGCTGTGGGATTTGGTGTTGAAGATACTGGGCATTTCTTATCCATGTGCTTTTGTTGTCCTTGCTGTTGTATTGATATACCAATTATGAAACATGCCTCAAGTAGTTTGTTAAATCTATCAAAAATCGAAGGACTTAGTGTAAATGTTGATAAAGAACTTTGCGTTGGATGCGGAGAGTGTATCGAAGCATGTGTTTTTGATGGAATGGAAATGATAGATGAGAAAGCAAATGTTTTAGAACGATGTGTTGGTTGTGGAAGGTGCGAAACTGCCTGCCCTAACGAAGCAATTTCTATTGAAATTAGTGATTCAAGGGGAGTTGATGAATTAATTAAAGCTCTCGAGGCTAACGTTGATGTTACCTAAATAAATATTATTTTTTTATTTTTTATTCCAAAAAAACAAAATTGTGTTAATCAATAATGAATGAACCTATTAATAATGCTCAATCTCCTAAAACAAGGCATTCAAAATGGACCTTTCTCTCCAACGCTACTTTTCAACTTCCCTCTACAATGGTAAATGCTCTTCTGGGGGGATTTTTGCTTTTCTATTATGAAGTTGTTATTGGATTAAATGTATGGTTAATCGTTCTCGCCTTGACTATCTTTACTGTATATAACGCAATTAATGACCCTATTATAGGTTTTTTAGTCGATCGGAATACGAGATTCACGAGAAAATGGGGACGACGATTTCCTTGGATCATCATAGGCATTATCCCTTGGACCCTTTCTGTCTACCTTATCTTTTCAGTTCCTGATATCGATCCCTCTAAAAATCCCTGGCCTATTGTGGGTTGGTTATTATTAACATTATTTGTATTTGACACCTTTTCCACGCTTGTACATATTAATGTTGGGTCGCTTCGTCCAGACCTCTTTCGAACGGAAGAGGAACGTCGAACATTCGCAAAATATTACACTCCTATCGATATATTAGCTATAATCCTCGGTATGTTACTTCCAGCCCTCTTTATTGACATTATCCCTGGTGATAAAAAAGCCAGTTATCAAATAATGGGAGGAATAATCGCTATCGTGGCTCTCCTTTTCGCTTTTGTAACTCTTCCTGGCAACCGTGAGGATAAAATTATAATTGACATGTATTTTGCACCCGATCAAGAAAAACGAATGAATTTTTTTAAAGCTACAAAAGAAGCTTTAAAATTGAAGAGTTTCGGTGTATTTTTTATATTTGCGATATGTTATGGAATCACAGTAGCCCTTATAGTAACAAATATGTTATATATAACAACTTTTGTTTTAAAGGTTAGTGCCTTTACATATGTTATAATCTTGGGTTTTTATCTTTTGGGTACCTTCATATCTATTCCTTTTTGGCTCAAATATCTCAGGAAAATAAACGACAACAAGAAAGCTTTCGTGATTGCGGGTCTCGCACAATGTGCTGCGTTAATTCCCGTGACATTCTTTCAGGGACTTAATGATCTACTTATCATGGCATTCATTCTCGGAGTTGCCAGTGGAGGATTAAATACATTCACATCCACTATAATATGGCCGAGTGTGGTTGATGATTTTGTTGTAAAAACGAAGAAAAGCCAAAAAGGGGTTCTCCTCGGAATTTGGGCTTTGCTTATTCGCCTTGTTGAGACTCTGGATGAATTAATCTTCGCAATAGTTCACACAATAACAGAATTCGAAAATGATCCTTACAGTGCTTCAGCAATTTTTGGAATTCGTCTTCTTCAGGGAATCATTCCAGCGGTAGTTTTATTGGTGGGAGTACTGGTTTTTTGGAAATTTTTCCCTTTATCCCAGGATGTGATATTAAAAAATAAAGCTGAACTTGAAAGACTCGGGTTGTAATAATTTAAAACCTATTTCTTTAACATCATTTTCTGTTAAAAGAAAGTATAATTTAAACTTAAAACTATTAATCTATAGCAATGACAATTGGGTATTTTGGATTAGTTTTACATGGACATATACCATGGTGTAAAAAATCTGGAACTTGGCCTGCGGGTGAAGAATGGGTATTTGAGGCTATGGCAGAAACTTACATTCCGATGCTCAATATATTAAGAGAATTAAAAGAGAATGGCATTAAAACAGCAATCACTATAAATATAACTCCAATCCTAGCAGAGCAACTTGCTGATGATTATATGAAACAGCGTTTTACAGAATATATGGAAAATTTAATTAATAGAGCTAAGACAGATATTCGTCGGTTTGAAAACATTCCTCAGAGAAAGATGATTGCGGAATACCATTTAAAAAATCTTGAAAAGGTGTTGGATACTTTCTACGATAACTACTATCGAGATATTTTAGGTTCATTTAAATGGCTTCAAGATGAGGGAATGATTGAATTAATTACATGTGGAGCTACCCACGGTTTCTTACCATTAATGAATAGTGATTCCGGTCTTTTTTCACAAATTCAGACCGCAGTAGATACTCATAAAAAATATTTTAATAGAGAACCCAAAGGTATTTGGATTCCTGAGTGTGCATATCGTCCTAAAGAACATAAAGATGGAAAATTAAGAGAGAGTGTAGACTACTGGTTAAGAAATTCGGGAATTGAATATTTTTTTGTGGATTCTCATGGTGTTTTAAATGCTGAAATGATCGAACAAAAGAATTCAATTGGATTAAATACTAATTTCGGATATAAATTGGAAACAGATGTATGTGTTTTTGGTCGAAATAAAAATACAAGTAGACAAGTTTGGGATGCTAAAATTGGCTACCCCGGGAATGAACATTATAGGGAATTTCATAAGAAAGACCACGAGTCTGGGTTACATTACTGGAGAATTACTAACAAAGAGTTTGGACAAGATCAAAAAGAATTATATAATATAGAACTAGCTAATCAAAAGGTTGAACAACATGCTCACCATTTTACTGACGTTCTCGAGAATGAATTAAAAGAGTTTTCAGAAACATATAACATAGATGGGATTATTGTCTCACCTTACGATTTTGAGCTATATGGTCATTGGTGGATGGAGGGTGTAGATTGGTTAAAACTTGTATTCGAATTAATCTTTAATAATGAAACTATAGAAATGATTACAATTTCAGATTATATTGCCAAATATCAAAATGATTTTTCAGTTATAAGCATGGGTACAAGCAGTTGGGGTGAGGGTGGGCAATTTCAAGTATGGAAAAATCCAGAACATGGGTGGATTTGGCGTTATATAAATGGTGCGATCAAGGAATTTGAAAATATATTAAACTTAACGCCTGAACCAGATGAATGGGAACGAAGAGTTCTTAATCAAACTGCGAGGGAATTATTATTAATGGAAGGTAGTGATTGGCCATTCCTGCTTTATACTGAACAAGCAAAGGAATATGCCAATCAGAGGTTTCATCATCATCATCAAAGATTTAATAAGTTGATTTGGGCGACGAAAGATTTTACTGACAAAAACAGATTATCTATGCATAATTTAGAAGAAATAGAATCAATTGATAGTTGTTTTCCGATTATAAATTTAGATTATTTTAGGAATATAGATTGAAAAGTATAAATGAAAATCCTAGTTCTGAGCTAATCTACTTTTAAAATCTCTCCGTTCTTTTATTCCAACCCTTATTAGAAATTTAAATTTTCCTACATTAATTTCCCAAGATTTATTAGCCCTATTAGGTATTTTATTCTCCCAGTATTGGTCGATATTTTCAAGATGTGCAGCTAAATCGGTTAAAAGCTCTATTGAGACATTGAAATCTTCATGGGATGGATAAATTTCTTGAACTCCTTTCTTATTAGAAAGTTCAATTAATTCTTTAATACTATTTATAATAACTGAGAGGTTATCTTTAGGTGGGAGAAACATCGTACCATAGTGAGCAACATCTGCAGTAAAAAGTTCACTTTTATCTGTGAATAAAGAGATGGATCCTGGAGAATGTCCTGGGCTATGAATACATTCGACTTTTATTCCTCCTAAGTCAAACATTTCTCCGCCATTTAATGGAATTATTTGTTTTACAGGAGGTAAAATCCAATTAAGTTTGTTACATTGATCCAGAATGATTGATGAACTTTCATTTTTCAGATATTTTAGATCAATAGGTGCAGAAATAACTCCTTTTTCATTTTTATGAATATAAACCTTATCAAATTCATAATTTCCCCCCACATGGTCAAAATGAGAATGAGTGTTAATAACAATTAGTTTTTTTCCATTTAGAAATTTTTCAATAATGGGTTTGAGAGGAAAAATGCCACAGCCCGTATCAATTAATAGACACTCGTTATTTCCTCTAATCAGATATAAATTATCATAAACAGTTAAATAATGAGGTTCAATTCTGTCAAGTTTTTCTCTAATAACGATTAAGTGGTCCTTTTGTTTAATAACTTCATACCATTCATTTGAGCTCATAATAATCCATTTATCAGTTATGCTGTTAGAGATAAAAAGCTTACTATTCTAATAGAGTTCTTAATAGTTCTTCGAAAAATTATGAAACAAAAAAAAAAAGAAAGAAGTTATTATTATTCTCGTTCTTTAATTAAGAGTTTTTTCACCCAATTGGGCATTATTAATCCGGCGTACAAGCAAAGCACTGATGGCACTGTAAACACAAGTGTTATAAAAGTAGTTTGTACAATGACAAATAAGATCACACCACCAAATAAAAGCAATAAACCTACTAGAAATAAAGTGCCTTTTAACTTAACTTCCGGATTATCAGATTTATGTGACTCCCGAAAAAACAAAATAACTGTAGTTAATCCTAACACCAAACTTATAAGACTTCGAATGATTAGAAAAGGTGCCATATTAAAATCTAGATTCCCAACTACAGTACCAAGTGCTGATAAATCTGTAACCCATAGATAGAAGAAGATAATGGTAATTAGAACAAAATAAATTCCGAAAATTATTAGAATTATTTTTTGTTTATTCTTCCACATGAGTTCAGTTAGTAATAACATCCAAGATAAAATTGAGATGGGAGCAATCCCGTGTCCAATCAGTATATATAATGAATCTGGCAGAGGAACTCCAAATGCGAGGATCATAACATATGTAAGTGCAATTGAAAACCACCCAATACTCTGAAATATAACATTTGTTCCAAGATAAATCAGTTTTATATCCTTATAGGCAAAATATTTCGCGTATAGCTTAAAGCCGACGTAAAAATAAATAATTACTACCATAAGTATAAAAAATCCGTTTAATAACTCTGTCTGTGTTAATTCAACCATTTTTTGATCATCTTTTTTAAAAAGTGATTATTTATTAATAGATTCAACCTTTTATTTATAGGTTTAGTTAAATCAGTTGTTCTGAATGCCAAGATAAACAAAAATGTATAATTTACAAAAATACATAAAAAGATTAGTGTCTATGTGGGGTAGTATGACCTCCAGCAATCATAAAATGTACCCTTTTATCAAGAGTATTTTTCAATTTAGCCTTTGAACCATCTGGTATGAAGTAAATCTCACCTTCGTTTAAGATAAAAATCTCCTTTTTTATTGTAACTTCTATTTGCCCATCCACAGTATATAATAATTCTTCATGGCCTCGTCCCGGACCTTGTTTTCTTCCAGTTTCTCCAGGCTCTAAGTACCCAAGTCCTAGGTACACATCCTTTATATCTTTATTAATTTTTGCCCCATAAAAAAATTCGCGATTCTTTGATTGATTACTCTTCTCTTTTAGGTTTAATGCCAATTTTTTTTCACCACTAACTCGTTATTTCATTAATCAACATAACCTTAATTACTTACTTAAATTTTCAGTATTTAAAATATAATTAAACAGAAGAATCGAGAGTATCCTGCTATTGGAATTATGTTATATTAACTTTAAAAAATAAATAATAAGAAATTTCCTAATTTAGATTACTTCTTTTTCTTCTAATTCCTTAATTTCCTCATCTGATAATCCTAGAAAGTTTTTATATACTTCTTGGTTATACTCACCAAGATTTCCGCCTAAAAACTTAATTTTTCCTGGAAAGTTTTTTAATTTTGGTACTATTCCTGGAACTAATACATCTCCATATTCAGGATCTTTAAAATTTACAATAGCTTCTCTTTGAAGCATATGTGGATTTACAGCTAAGTCATCTATATTATTAACGATATCTGCGGGAACACTATTATTGTCTAAAATTTTTATTACCTCTTCTGCGGTATAATTCTTTACCCAATTACCGATAATTTCATAAAGCTCATCTTGGTTTCTTATTCGCCTCATATTGGTTTTAAATTTTTTATCTGACAATAAATCCTCACGTTTCATAGTTTTTGCTAATTTTACCCATAGATTCTCGGGGGCAGCGTTAATAACTACGACGCGACCATCTTTAGTTTCAAAATTCTCTGCTGGAACAAACATCTTAAAGCGGTTACCTACTCTTTCTGGTATACTTCCTAGCTAGGAATACTGTACAAGTGCACCTCCCGCCGCCTTAAATGCTGCTTCTGTTAAGCTTAAATCAATCACTTCTCCTCCACTATGATTAACATCACGATTGTATAAAGCCATCAATACAGCAAAGGCTCCTAAATATCCGCTCATAAAATCCACTAATGCATAGCCACTTCTTACTGGAGGACGGTCAGGATACCCTGATTTATATGTTAATCCCGCAAAAGCACTTATAGTTCGATCGAATCCTCCTTTATTTCGATAAGGACCCGTTTGACCGTAACCAGTTATAAGAATTATTATTAAGTTCGGATTAATTTGATGTAATGTATCAGCATCAAGGGTCCATTTTTCCAATACTTCAGGACGGAAATTAAAGACTGCAACATCTGCTTTCGCCACTAATTTTTTAGCGATTTCTTGCCCCTCCTTAGTTTTAAGATTCAAAGTAATTGATTTCTTATTTCGACCAATATGCAACCAATGGGGACTTCTTCCTTTAGGAAAAAGTTGGGTCGCTCTCATCGTATCACCAATCTTTGGCATTTCAACCTTAATCACATTTGCTCCGAAATCTGCCATAAAGCTCCCTACTAATGGAGCGGCTAAAATATTAGCAAAATCAATTACAGTTAATCCTTCTAAAGCCATTTTTACCATCGTTATCTTCCTTTTAACTGTTTCTTTTTATAATCTTAATGGTAGTTAATATGATAATTCATTAAAAAAGTTAGTTTTATAAGGATATTTCACTAAAATTGAATTAATAAAAAAAAAAAAATTGAGTCAAGATAGAATGAAGTTAGAAAATTGGAAAGAAAAGGCATTTTTTTTTGATATTTTAGGATGTACGGTATATGTTATTCTTATATTTTTAGCAATGGTATTCTATCCTGGAGGCACTCCTACCAATCCAAATACTCGCGGTTATACGTTTTGGGAGAATTGGTTAAGTGATTTAGGTTTGATTAAATCACATTCGGGGGAAAATAACATAGTTTCAATGGTATTATTTACTGCTGCATTAACTTTTTGGGGTATATTTTTAATTCCTTTCTTTATAGCACTACGATCATTATTTACTGAAGGAAAATTGGAGAAAATACTTAGTACTATAGGATCTATGTTAGGAGTTATTGCTGCAATTGGTTTGATTGGTATAGCATATACACCCGCTGATATTCTTGGTCTTCTACATATAACATTTGTTTACATAGCATATTTATCGTTGTTTATCTTAGGAGTTATTTATTCGATAGTTTTATTTAAAAGTAAGAGGCTCCCAATACAGTATGCGATTGTATTCTTAATTTGGACTATAATATTTTTCTTTACATTATCGATGGGAATTGTTGGTCAGAAAATAGGGAGATTTTCAACTATTGCATGTTTTGCATATGTAGGGTTTGGTGCCTTAAAATTGGAGAAATCTTAATAGATCCTAAATAATTTATTTTAATTTTTTTGCTAAAAAATATAGTAATCCCACATTTACAGTAAGTAATATAGATACTACTACTATTACGGAATATACTAATTTGATTCCACCTTCAAGGAAAAATGGTTCATAAGTCATAGGCACAAGAGCGATTCCGATAAAATAACCTGCAGTAGATAATCCTGCTAGCGCACCACGTCTTTCTGGTGATATAATTTGACTATAATACATAATACAGGGAAAAAGAATTCCACCAGCGACCCCCGCAAAAATCAATGCTAAACCAACAAATATAATATTTTCGGAGCGGGTAACATCTCCGAAAACGATCAGTAAGGCAGTTGATATAAAAAGTGCGATTAAGCTGATAATTAAAGTTAAACCTATACCTATTCTCTTAATTAAATTGCCATTTATGAATCCTGAAACTGCTCCCGCTGCACCAACAAGACTTAATAGAATACCTGCAAGGCTTTCATCTATAATACCAGTAAAAGCTCTTGAAGTCCAAATTATGATCGCTAAATAACTAAATGAAATTAAAAATGCTGAGGTGATCATGAGAACTACAATTGGCCGTCGAGTTTCTTGTTTAAGGGCTTCTATAAGTGCGCGAACTCCCGAATCTTCATGGTCTTTTTGAGGGGGTTTTTTCATTATAAATAAAATAATTAAACACATAATTACAATCAGAGCAATTGCAAAATAGAGATAACGCCAACTATACTGAATAGTAAATCCTGCTATTAAAGGACCTAATCCTACACCAAAGGCAGCAACTGCCCCTAAATATCCTATTTTCTTAGGAATCTCCGGTCCTGGGGGAGTAATATCAGTCAGCAATGCGATCAAGACAGGATTGACAAAACCAAAACCGATACCTCCCAATATATTTGCCATAATGAACATCAATAACGAAATTGAAGCAGAAGCAGCGAACATTCCTAATCCAAAGATAACTAATCCAAAAATAATTACTTTAAATCTACCCTTTACATCCGAAACTGCCCCTGAAAATAATTGAATTATCGCAAATGGAACCATAAAAGCTGGAATTGATAATAATATTGCGTTTGGAGTGACGTCAAATTCAGTCGAAAGGACTCCAAAAAGAACCAAGATAACATTTCCAGTTACAGGTCCTAAGCCAAAAAGAAGATATATAATAAACTTAGTTAATTTATTCTCTTTATTTGAGCTTATCGTTTGATTCATAAGAAAAAAAATTAATTATTTTAAAATTAATCTAAAAAAAACAATTAAGAATTTAAACTTGATTCACAAAAAACAACACCACTTCAATTATTTTGTAATTTCAAATTTAAATTCTACTACTCCATAATCTAAACTTTTTGATATCATGGGATATCCCGCATTATTTATAATATGGAGCATAGCCCTATTTCCTGCTAGAATTGAGCCAGAAAAATATTTATAATTTTGTTCTCTAGCGATTTTTACCATATAATTTAATAATAGCTTAGTAATTCCGTTTTTGCGCCAATCTTCATGGACTACAAAGGCAAGTTCGGCGGTTGTCGGACTTTCTGTTCTAAAAAATGCCCCGGAAGCAATGATTTTTGAAACTCCATTTTCGGAGTATTTTCCAACTAATATCATATTAGTAGAATAATCGATATTAACCAAAGGTTGGACCATTTTATGGCGAAAATCTTTTCTAACAGAAAAGAATCTTAAATATCTATCATGTTCACTTAACGAGTAATAAAGCTCTTGAAGCATTCTCTCATCAGTCGTTTTAACGGGGCGAATCTTAATTTTTTTTCCATTGTTAAGTGTAAAGATGGTTTCATATTTTTCTGGATAGAGACTTAATCTACCTTCTATAGAAATTGGTAATTTCTGATCAGAATAGACATAATTACATTTCTTTGCATATTTCAATAGATCTTCCCTAAAATCAGGATGGGCAATGCTTATTAATTGTAAAACTCGCTCTCGTATGCTTTTACCGAAAAGATACGCGATTCCCCATTCGGTTATAACATAATGGACATCGCCACGAGTGATAACAACTCCCGAACCGGGTTGGAGATGAGGGACTATTCGAGATACTACTGTACCGTCTCTTAAAGTAGCAGTACTAGGAACTACTATTATTGGTTTTCCATCCTTGGATCGATTTGCCCCTCGTATAAAATCTACTTGCCCCCCGATACCACTATAAAATTTGGATCCTAATGAATCTGAATTTACTTGTCCAGTTAAATCAACTGTTATAGCAGCATTAATTGCTACTTGTTTATTGTTTTTACTGATAATAAAGGGATCGTTACAATATTTACACGAGTGAAATTCCACAATTGGATTATTGTCAACGAAATCGTAAAGTTTACGAGATCCCATGACAAAGGAGCAGATGATTTTTCCTTGATGAATCGTCTTCTTCTTACCTGTTATTACTCCATTCTCTACTAAATCAACAATCCCATCTGAGAATACCTCACTATGGACTCCTAAATCCTTCTTATCATATAATTCAGCAGCGATTGAATTTGGAATTGTACCGATACCCATCTGTATTGTTGATTCATCTTCAATCAATGAAGCTACATATTTACTTATCTTTATTGCGGTTTCGTCCGGAGGATCATAATTAAATTCAATAATATCGTGATTAGATACAACAAATGCATCAATTTTATCCATATTAATTAATGAGTCTCCCAGTGTACGCGGCATCTTAGGATTTATTTCGGCAATTACATAGTCAGCTGCCTCAGCAATTGGTTTAGCGATGTCTACATTAATTCCATAACTGCAAAATCCATATTCATCCGGAGGACTGACTTGTATAAGAGCTGTTTTTATATGCATTTGCCCTCGTTCGAAGAATCCGGGAATATCTGAAAGAAGCATAGGGGTATAGTCTGCACTGCCTTGTTTTATTGCTCCTCTAAGATTATCACTAATAAAAAAAACATTATGACGAAAAAGATCATCCCTTCCTCCTGCTGTTTTGTAATAGTCAAGGTCCGAGAGGCTAATGAAATGTAACATTTCCACATCTTGAAGTTCTGAACCAAGTGTAATGAGCATTTTTGTAAGATCAAGAGGTTCAGAACATCCAGAATCAATAAAAATGCGATCTCCCGGTTGAATAAAATCTCTTATAGCATCCTCTACAGAGACTTGCTTATCTCCGTATTTTTTCAATAGAGAAAGATTATTTTTAATCCAATCTTCAGCTATATTAAACCACCTTAGACGATTATTATTCTTTTTTTAATATAAATTAGGAATGATCATAATAAAAAAAGTAATTAAAACTATTAATTCATTAGAATAAATTAATAATATTAAAGCTTTGAAATTGAATAAAAAAATGGTAATAATAGCAGTTCCCTCAAACGGAAAAGGAGGATTAAATGAGGACATGAGTACTCATTTTGGTCGCTGTTCAAGTTTTACTTTTGTAACTATTGAAAATAACGAGATCAGTGCTGTTAAAATAGTTCCTAATCATAGTATTGCAGCCAAAGGGGGTGTAGGCGTACAAGCATCTCAAATTGTAGGAACAAATAATGCAAATGTAGTAATAATAAGAGAATTAGGCCCGAATGCAGCTCAAGAGTTAAAATCATTAAATTTAAAAATAATTCAAGCACCAGAAGAACATTTACCTGTTAAAGAGGTTTTAGGATTGTATATTAAAGGAAAATTACGAGAGATAGATGGTTCAAATGTAGGACCACATTCTGGAATGAGTAATAAATAAAGTATAAGGGTTGAAAATTTATTAAATCGGTATAATTTTCATAAACATATTTTTATGAATAATTAATTATTTTAAAAATAAAGAATAATTATTCGTTAATAATAAGTTTTCAACTTGCGTATCGGTTGTATATTTTTAATTACTTTTACGTTGATTTTAAATGGGAAGAATAGCTCGTCGAAAATGGGTTAAACAAACACCAACCAATTTTTATTTCTCAGATAGTAGCCCCGAGAATGAAGAGAATATTATTCTAACTGTTGCAGAATTCGAGGCCATGCGTCTTAAGCATTTCATAAACCTTAATCAGAATGAAGCAGCCGAAAAGATGGGTGTGAGCCAACCAACATTTTCACGCATTCTTGATAGTGCTCATCAAAAGACTACTCTAGCTATAGTAGAAGGAAAAAAAATTAGAGTTTATGGGGGTAATGTGGATTATAAAATGGGTTTTATTGGTTATGGATGCTTGGATTGCAGTCATGAATGGGAAGATGAAACAGCTTCAAAAAATAGAAAGGTTAACTGTCCTATGTGTAGTTCAAATAAGGTTTATTATTTAGTAAGAGAATTAATTTAGAGTAAAAGATAAATTCTTAGCTATTTCGTCTTTGGTTAATATTTTTAAAAAAGACATTTTTATATAATCCTTTCCTAAATTTCATTAACTAATCTATGGAACTTGAGAAGAAAATGGAATCAGATAATATAAAACAAATTGTTCCTACTGGGCATGGCATGGCACGATTTTTGAAGGAACATGGTGTTGA
>SDBS01000861.1_pt1 | contig 30468 bp, 27 predicted proteins | sample 2277091 | NCBI WGS metagenome assembly SDBS01 (sample SAMN10404972, study PRJNA504765) | marine sediment metagenome | isolation source: marine sediment core GS10_PC15, 163 cmbsf | place: Arctic Ocean: Southern Knipovich Ridge | collected 2010 | reverse complement strand
ACTATTACATGTCGTTGCGAGCAAGGTCCCTCGCCTGTCTGCGTGCGGATACGCATAGGCAGGCTTGTCATTGCGAACGGAGTGAAGCAATCTCGATTACATCGCTCGGGATAAACTCCGCAATCCCGTGAAGCGTCGCAAGGTTGCCAAAGGAAATAGTCATTTAAGGAATTCAGGCAAATTTTGTGCCATTTCTTTCATCAATATTCTTCCCACCAAGTAACCGTAGCTAATATCTACGCCATAGTCAAAAGAATGATTATTTTAGTGTCTAGAAGCTCTCTTTTTAAGATATCTCAACAAAAAATAATTCTTTCTTTAATCCTTGAGTTCTATTGCCCGGTGCCTCTTAGAACTGCGCCCACAGTCTTAAAGAGAATCTTTATATCCAACCAGAGGGACCAGTTATCAATATACTGTAGCTCCAATTCTACTCGTTTGTCGAAATCACGGATCTCATTTCGGCCCATAATCTGCCAGAGACAGGTAAGTCCAGGCTTTAGACTCATCTTTCTGCGGTGCCAACTCTCAAAGCGATTAACCTCGTCCATAAAATTTGGGCGAGGTCCTACCAAGCTCATATCACCCTTTAAGACACTGTAGAGTTGAGGCAGCTCATCAAGAGAAAACTTCCTTAGCACTCGTCCTACCCGAGTTACTCGAGGATCATTTATCATCTTGAAAGTTGGCCCTGTCACCTCATTTTTATCCCATAGCTCGTTCTTGAGCTCATCGGCATTTTCCACCATAGTGCGAAACTTCCAGCTCTTAAAGGGTCTTTTGTTAAAGCCTAGAACTCCCCACTGGTAAAATACCGGTCCTCGAGTAGTAAATCTAACTAGTGCGGTGATAATTAAGAAAAGGGGTGAGAGAATGATCAGTGCTAATGACGAGACGACAATGTCCATTATTCTCTTCAGGAAAAGCTGCCATTCAGCCTGAGGTGTTCTGGATAAAGTTAAAAGAGGCAGATTACGAACCATCCTCAATTGAACATGAGTCTTTGAACCCACAGGAAAGTCAGTAATGACGCTAACCGTTACTCCTTCTTCTTCGCAAAGTCGAATCATTTCCCCAATTTCAAACTTCTTTTCCGGCTCAGTGAAAATTACATCATCTACCGGATGGTGGTGAAGGACTTCCTTTAAATCCTGGAATCCTCCCAAAATTTTGGCCCCATAAATTCTATCACCAATCTTCATTTTTTCTCCATCTATGAAACCCACAATCTCCAGTCCCCAACTAGGATTATCTTTAGCCGAGTCTATAAATTCCTGTGCCTTTCTTCCCGTTCCCACAATTATGACCAGTTTTCTATGGTAGCCTTTTCTTCTGAGACGGTTTACCAGATTGTAAATTGCCATTTTCTCCAGCGCCAGGAAAAGAGAATTTACTCCGGCAAAGATTATGATTAGACTTCTAGGGGGGAAATATAGCTTGAGAAGAAATGCTGTGCTTAGCAAAATAAGGGTTCCAAAGAAGACGGTCTTGAACGCTGCCTTGATTTCCTGAAATAGGGAGGTAAACCGACCGGAAGTATAAGCCCCTTGTAAGCTAAATATCCACCACCATAAGAAGATGATAACCAGAACAAACTCCCAGTAATCCGTCAGCTCAGTCGGTCCTCCAAAAGGAATGATCTCTAAAATTAACATTCTAATAAAATAGGCTGCGATAAAGGAGCCTACCGTGGTTAATACATCTGAGATAATACTTATCTGCCGAAGAAACTTAAAAAAGTCCTTTAACATTAGAAACCTCAACTCCTCTGTACTTATCTCGTATTTTAACTATCAGCCTTTCGCAAGCTTTTTCCTTAGTCCCCACCCGTGGTGGATGAGAACATTTTCTTCTTCATATTAGTCTTCAATCTATGTCACTTGGGGCCAATTCCCTTGAAATATCACTGGCCAATGGCTTCCGATAATTTGATGTTCTAACAATAGTGACGAGATTTGAACACTACAAGGAGCTTTTTAATGCCTTTTTGGGATCTAAATGGTGTACGCTCTGTATCACCTCCAACTTCTTCATCCTCCTTTGGCAATACTCTATGATGTCCTCAGTAGCTTCTGTGGTTCGGAGCCAATCCAGATAATCCCTTACACTTTTATCTATGGAATTGACAGGTTGCCATCCACGAAGTTTCAACTTGGAAATGTCGGAGATAATATGTCTGGTATCGCCAAGGCGAAATCTTCCCGAAGCTTTATTCCTAACTTCTTTTCCTGAAGTCTCTGCTACAATATTGGCCAAATCAAGCACCGTATAACCTTTTCCTCCCCCTACGTTATAGACCTCATAATCTGTTCTCGCATCTTCTAAAGCCAAAAGATTTGCCCTCACCACATCCTCAATATTTACATAATCCCTGAGCTGGAGTCCGTCTTCATAAACGAGGGGCTCTTTCCCAAAATAAATGCTTAGCGCAAAACTCCTCAGAGCCCCGGAATAAAGATTATAAGGAGATTGCCTTGGTCCTTGCACAATCGAATATCTCAGACAAGTGGTTGGTATGGTATATCTTTTTCCTAAGGTTAAACCGATTAATTCTTGGGAATATTTAGATATTCCATAAGAATTTGCCGGATTAACCCTTGATTCATCGGTAAGCTGCACCTTGATCTTACTGCCACATTTTGGGCATTTTAGTTCCCAGTCACCCCTTCTCAACTGATCCAGGCTTCTGGGATCAGGATACACTATACCATCCTCTGGACACTTGTATTTCCCTTCCCCATAAACAGCCTGAGAGGAGGTAACTATCACTTTTTCAATTCGTTCCTTCTTTTCCATAATAACCTCATACAAAAGTGCCGTGCCTCGACTATTCACATCAAAAAATTTGGAGAAGTCGGTTAAGTAGTCCTGATAGGCAGCCAGGTGAAATACTACATTAACTCCCCTTAGAGCTTTCTCCCAGTCCTTTTTATTTCTCACATCGCCCAGTACAAATTCCGCGTCCTCGGGAACATAAGAAGATTTCTTCCTATTTAGGTGAACGGGTGGGAATAAGCCGTCCAGGATTCTTACTTCATAGCCTCTTTGTAGTAACAAGTCTACCGTATGAGAGCCGATGAAGCCAGCTCCACCAGTAACCAATACTTTCAATATTTCCCCTTTCTCTGGTAATTCAAGCTTCTAACTTTGCTTATTTTATCAGTCATAGCCATGTGGATGCTTTCTTCTCCATTTCCAGGCGCTTTGGACGATCATCTCCAGATCGGGATATTGTGGCTCCCATCCAAGCTCCTCCTTGGCCCGTTTTGCACTGGCTACCAATATTGCCGGATCTCCGGGGCGTCTTCCCACCTCCACTGCAGGAATGTCTACTCCTGTTATCTTCCTTGCTGTCTCAATGACTTCTCTGACGGTATATCCCTCGCCGTTGCCTAAATTATAGATTCTCGCCTTAAGTTCATCTAAGGCATCCAGCGCTAGAATGTGTGCTCGGGCTAGATCCACCACATGGACATAATCTCGCACACATGTCCCATCCTTGGTTGGATAATCCGTCCCAAAGATTTTCACCACCTTATCCTCTGTCTTCTCCTTTAATTCGCTATTTCCCAATCTCTTATTCTCTTCTTTCCCTAATTTCTGTTGTGCGAGAGCAGTCTCAATTACTAAGGGAATAAGATGTGATTCGTGCTTGTGGTTCTCACCTAACCTCTTTGAAGCTCCAGCAGCATTAAAGTATCGAAAAGAGGCGTACTTAATTCCATAAGCCCGATGATACCAATTCAAGACCTTCTCAAACATGAGCTTAGATTCCCCATAGGCGTTAATTGGCCGTTGGGGATGTCCTTCAGTGATGGGTATATACTCTGGTTCTCCGTAGACCGCAGCCGTGGAAGAAAATATCATCTTGTGAACACCGAATTTTAGCATTGTGTCCAATAGATTTATACCACTGACTACATTGTTCTGGAAGTACCTTCCAGGATCGGTCATGGAAAACTGTATAGTAGTCTCTGCCGCCATATGGATGACGGCTTCTATATCATGACTACGGAAAATCTCCTCTAGAAGGTTTTTATCTGCTAGGTCTCCTTCTACGAATACCGCTGGTGGGAGAACCGCCTTTCGGTGACCCTCCTGAAGATTGTCGAGTACAACCACAGAATGGCTCTGATCTAGCAGCCCTTCACCAACGACACTGCCAATATACCCTGCTCCACCAGTAATAAGTGTCTTCTTTCCCTGGTATTCCTTAGCGTAATCTTTCATCTACCTGTCCCTTTTTATATGTCTTTCTTTTCCTCTTTTACGGCTTTGCAGAATAACTCTTCATATTTGCTTGTACAAGCTTCTCGAGAATAGTAATTAACAGCATGATTCCGGCCATTCTTTCCCATTTCTTCCTTTAGAGATGATTCCCTATACAATTTCAGAATAGCTCGTGCTAGCTCCTTGTCATCTCCGGCAGGTACACATAGTCCACATCGGCCTTCTTCAATAATTCTGGCGGCATCACCATGGAGAGGGATACTTGCGACTATTGGTATGCCACTCGCCATTATATTAAATGTCTTAGAGGGTACCACAGGAGTGGAGAGCTCTTTCTTCAGGTTTATTAACGAGATATCTGAAGCCCGTAGAACCTCTAGATATTTTTCCCATGGCTGAATAGGAGCAAACTTAACATTGCCAAGGCCTAAATTTTTTGCTTTTTTCTCCAGATTCTTTTTTTCAGGCCCTTCGCCCACCAAGAAAAATAAGATATCTTCATAAGATTTCAACAAAGCTGCACTTTGAATAATTACGTTTACATCTTGAGCATAACCAATGGTACCGACATAAGAGACGACAAATTTGTCGTCCAGATTGTATCGCTCTCTAAATCCATTGTGTTTGTCACCGGGTCTTACACGATCTGTATCTACCCAATTTGGAATGACAATCAATTTATCTTTTGGCACCCCTCGAGAAGCCAAATATCCCCGATTCCCAGGGGAGTGCACTGAGATGTATTTTGCATGCTTATAGACAAATGTCTCGATCGCCTCAAAGAATCTTATCAAGAAGCGATTCTTAAGGACACCGCTGTCAACAGCGTATTTGGGGAAGATGTCCTGCACATTGAATACAAAAGGGATTCTCCCGATCTTCCCTAGTATAAAAGCTGTAACTCCCAGGGTTAAGGGCGGGGAGTAGATGAGAATTATATCCCGTTTACCCGAAAACAAGGCACCAATAAGAAATTCTATCGCAACCAAAAAATGATCAATACCCCTTATTGCCGGAATCTTTAAGGGAAGTGGAGGTATTTTGACCCTGATAACCTGCATTCCTTCCATTGTTTCCCACATAAAGATTTTACCTTTGTATTTAGGTGGTATCTCGTTAATATGCCATCTTGGAAAACAGGTCACAACTGTAGTTTTATGTCCTCTGTCAACCATACTCTTGGCAAGCTCGAAATAGAGATGTCCAGCTCCTGTTATCTCAGGAGGAAAATTAGGAGTTATAAGTAGAATATTCAAGGCAGCTCACCTCCAAGCTCAGCGATATCGATATCCACTGATGCGTGTTTATTGAGCGACTCGATGATTTTGAAGGTTGCAAGAGTGGTGTAAACATACTCCTTGAAATCTACTGGCATCGGATCACCATTTTTAACGCAGGAAATGAAGGTAGAGAATTCATTTTGATGCCCTCTATCCACGTTGAGCTTTCTCATCTTTTTCTGTTTTCCTCGCCTTGTAAAGGACATAGACTTGAAATTGTCGATAAGGCAAACGGATTGATCTCTGAATATCTCCACTCTCTCCCTGGAAAAAGACTTATCGCCATTAGCTACGTATGTAATGGAAGCGGTGGAGCCATTTTTCAGCTTGATGGTGATGATAACGTTGTCTTCACTCATATAGGCATCGCTATGCTTGGAAATAGCTTCGGAATACACTCTGGTCGGTATAGAATCCGTGAAATACTGAATCAAGTCGATAAAATGGCAGACCTCTCCAATAATTCTGCCGCCTCCTTCATTAGGGTTCTGAATCCAGCTATCCTTGGGTACAAAACCGGCATTTACCCGGCAATTGATCACCATGGGTTCATCACTTTGACTCAGAAGTTGCTTTGCCTCGATGCTAAACGGCGAAAAGCGCCTGTTGAAGCCGACCATCAGCCTTCCCTGGCTCTCATTCCAAACTTCCACTATTTGTTTAAGTTCTAAAAGGGATAAGGCTAAAGGCTTCTCCACGAAAACGTCTTTACCATGCTTTAGGGCCTCAATCACAAATTTGGCATGAAGGTTGTGCCGGGTGGCAATGAACACACAATTCACATCCACATCTTCTAATATCTTCTGATAATCGGTGCTACAATACGCAAATCCGAACTTATCGCCCACATCCCTGGCGCTGGTTCCTGAGGCTGTAGCTATAGCTTTGAAATTGACCTCATTCAGCCGTTTGAGAGCCGGTAGAATCCTAGCTTTGGCAAACTCCCCTGCACCGATAAGTCCTATGTTCGCGGTCTTCTTGGAAGCATGGATACTGACATCCTGTTTCCTCAGCTCTATCTTATTAGTTAAAAGGCGCTCTTTATCATAGGTAAGAAGGAGGCCGATGTACCTTTCCTCAGATTTACCGGTAACCATCTCATAGGCTTCTGTTGCCTTTTTGATGGGAAATCGATGGGTGATGATCTTGTCTAGCTTCACCTTTTCTTGAGAGACCAAGCGCAAAAACTCCTCCATATTCCGCTTGGCGCTCCAGCGGATGTAGGGCAAGGGATAATCCACCTTACCCCTTTCATAGTTTTCGTCATACATCCCTGGCCCCCAGGCTCTTGGGACCTTGAAGTCCAGCTCCTTTTCGTAGAACAGTTTTCGCGGCATATCCAAGCCCACCAGGCCGGTTGCCACAATCTTCCCTCGTTCCCGGGTAATCTCAGCCGCTAACTCGACCGGTTCATTGCCAGAAGTGCTGGCCATAATAATTACAATGTCGGCTCCCACTCCATCGGTAAAATTGCTAACCTGTGCTGGAACATCATCTTGACCGATGACAGCTCCGGCATCTGTCCCAAGCTCTTTGGCCAGTACTATCTTATGAGTGTCAATATCGATCCCGAAAACATTACATCCGGATGCCTTGACTATTTGGGCCGTTATCTGCCCCAGTAGTCCAAGTCCTATGATGCTCACATTTTCGCCAAGCGTGAGCTCTGCTAATCGCACGCTGTGCAGGGCGATAGCACCTAAAGCGACAAAGGCAGCGCTCTCAAAGTCAACATTATCGGGGATGGACACACACAACGTCTTTGGGACAGATATAATCTCAGCGTGGCAGGCATAACCGCTTCCGGCGCAGGCGACGCGGTCGCCGACTTTGAATTCATCTACCTCCTCGTCCACAGCAATGATCTCCCCGGCCGAGCTGTAGCCGAGAGGTAGAGGTGTATCCAGCCTACTTGTAGCTTGTCTATAGGCCTCTAGCAAGCCCTCGTTCTGAGCAACGCTCATCACTTTGCGCATCAGGTCGGGCCTCGCCCGGGCTTTCCCCAGCAGGCTCTTCTGCGCAAAGTCAATGAGCTGTCTTTCGGTCCCTACACTTACCAAAGAGCAAGCATTGCGAACCAATAAACTGTTGGCTCTTAGGCTCGGAATGGGCACGTCGGCAAGCATTAACTCGCCAGTTCTAAAATTCTGCAAAACTTGCTTCATTTCGAGTTCTTTATCTCATATAATTTAGCATCCACTAAGAATCTGTACCAACAAGCGTGAAGGAAACAATATATAAATCCGGGTAATCCATCTAGGAACCCTGCCTTGAGTATGTAATGGTAGAGGAAATACACAAACGACCGAAGGAATAAGGGCATCTTATAATAAAACCTTCTCATCATGGATTCCTCTTTTTGGTGGGGTTCACGCAGGTACCTGACTTCTCTTGAAGAATTCTTGTTATGTCTTTCAATCCAATAGGATAAACCTCTGCGATCAAAATGCAAAAGAAAGTCTTGAAGTTCTCTGGCAACCCCGGACACATTACAAGGTTCAACATCTCCCCGCGAAATCCATTTAACTTTCCCCTTTTTAACCAATCTTACAAGAGGTTTCGCCTCATGTGAATGTTTCAACCATTTTCCTAGAAAAATAAATTTTTGCCTCACTCTGAATGCGTCAAAATGCTCAATAGAACCCGACACACAAAGGTTTGTTATCTCTTTTCTTAGATAGTCTGTCACCTCTTCATCAGCATCTACGAAGAATATCCAGTGATTAGATAATGGTAAATTATCAATGGCCCAATTTCGCTGATCAGCCCAGTGAACAAATTCATGCTGGTAAATTCGATTTGTATATCGTTTCGCAATTTCAACCGTTCTATCCGTACTATAGGAATCTACTATAAGTATCTCAGAAGCCCAGCTACGAACGCTTTTCAAAGCATATTCAATATTAGCTTCCTCGTTATAGGTAAGGACAATCACGGAGATAGGGACTTTTCCAGACATAGGCTACTCCCATCCCCAATATTGATGGATCCTGGCTTTCTTAATATGAGGGTCATATAAGGCAAGTCGAGTCCCATAAATTTGAAAAACACGGTGTTTCTTTGCGAACTCCAGTAAGTATCGTCGCACACCCAAAGAAGATGGGAAATCGTGCCATATGATGACACCTTGTGGAGATAAAATATCCAAGGCATTTTTAGTGTCTGACTTAACCGACTCATAATCGTGAGAGGCATCAATAAAAACAAAGTCAATCTGCCCAACAAATGTAGTGTAATCAAACTTTGTTGAATTTCCTAAAAGTTGGACGATGCGTTTCTCGCATCCCATTCCCTTGAAAGCCGCTCCAATATTAGCCTTTAAACGTGACGGATCTCTATCATCATGTGAAAGGTCCGAAGTGTAGATAGTAGCTCCCTTTGCGTTCTTAGCCAATAATAAAGTGCCCCCCCCGTTAGAGGTGCCGAACTCAAATATCGTTCTAGGTTTTAAGCAAACAACGAGTGAAGCTAACGCTACCCATTCCGTACTCTTCTGGGATGCCCTCGGGGAGGGGATAACTATTGGATGTTCACCAACTCCTGGATACAAGTCGGATAGCTCCATAATTGGTATACGTAACATAGTTTCATACACGAAAGCAGTTCGGGCAATATCTGCAACAAACCAACGCCATCCAGGGTCCCAGCGAACGACTGCAGCCGGAAGCGTAACGAAAAAGCTTTTAAGCAGATACAGTAAGTACTCTTTGCTCATTTGGTTTCTCTTCTTATGTTCACCCCTCTGCCCATTGCAACTCTGAGCTACGCCGACCGGTAAGAATATTTTCATAAGCTATCACCATCAGCTTGGCGACGTGCTTTATCTCGTACCGCCTTCGGCTAGACGCATAACCCGCCTTCCCCATCCTTTTCAATCCTTCAGCATTTGACAACATCTCCTTGAGCTTTGTGGCAATGACATTCTTCCGGACAGGTACTACGAATGCCGCTCCATCAGCTTCAACCTCACGGCATATACCCACATGCTCGGACATCAAAACCGGAACGCCGGCTCCCATTGCCTCAACTGCTGTATAGCCGAAATTCTCACCCCAACTAGCAAGTTCTAAGATATCAGATGCAGCTAACAACTGTTTTGTCCTGTCTGAATCAAGGAACCCCAAAAATCTAACCCGATGATTCAATCCTAAATTCTTCGCTAGCGACCGTAAAAATCGTTCATGCCCATTGTCTGGGCCGGCCAGAAGTAAAAGCACTTGGGGATAAAACTTTGCCACCTCCGCAAAAGCCGGTATAAAGACATCCAAAGCTTTATGACGATGAAGGCGACCAAGAAACGTTATGACGATGCTATCAGTCGGAAGTCCCAATTGGGTGCGGGCTTTGCCCTTCGGGGGAAGATCATCAAACTCGGCAAAATTTATGCCGTTTGGCACGATAAAACTGGGATTATCGAGCTGCCACGCGATATCTTCTTTCTCAATCTGCGTTGTGTAATGAATAGCCGTTGCTTGTTGTAGGTTTCGTCTCTCAACGAGGGAGAGATATAGCCTCTTCCTTATAGGGTGTCTGTTCAGGTCATACCACGCCAGTGTTCCGTGAGTGGATATCACGTATGGGACGCCTTGTCTCCTCGCCTCAGCCCCTGCGGGGATGCCTGGGTAGTTCCAGAATGAAGCGAGATGAACGATGTCGAAACCTTTTATTGTTCTTCGGCACGTCTCTTTTAGAGCCTTGGAGTATCTGAAAAAGCGAAATTTCTCCGAGTGAAAATAGAAAACCCTGACTCCGTCAACATTAACAGGCTGATTTAGAGGAATGTTGGGACTTCTCTCTATTCCACAATCGGTGGTATAAACAGTAACGTCAATACCTAGTGAGCTCAATCCTCTACATAATTGGCTTACAGCCCTCACTACTCCGCTACCAGCCTGCCATGCAGGTTCATATACTGGAATCACATGTAATACTTTCACAGCTCAACTCCAAGAAGATTTTGACTCAACTTTGAACCTTTGAGTCATGCGTTCCAAAATGATGTTGCTAATTTCTTTGACCCAACTGAGCCCGGAATTCCTCAGGCGTTAATTCCTGCTTCCGTTTGAGAACTATTTCATACTTTCCGCGGAGATAAATGACCGCATCCAGCTTATGAACAAGTTTCATTAAAAGCCTCGGAAGCCATTCAGGCAAACCTGGACTTGATTGTTGGACAACATACTCTACTCCCTCTTCGTTCAGTTTTCGAAAAAGGCTTTCCAAGAACATTTTTGTCGAAGTATTCATGTCGTGTCCCTGCCTCGCGTGCTGTCCCTAAATGAACGACAAAAAAAAATCTGTGATATCCTTTGTAGTAAATTTCAGGCTGTTGCAATGACTGAAGATACGGTCCCGTTCTGCTTCCAATTTCCCTTGAACTCTTTCTATGAGCACTTCTACTTTTTGATAATCTCCCAGGTTACCCAGCATAAATTTGTCTGTTCCATAGATCTCCGGCATATTCCCTAACGGGCGCGTTACTGTAACGCATAAGTGAGCCATACCTTCCAGAAGCAATAGCGGTGTATCTACCGTGCTGCTCAGTTTATCGTACGGAAGAAAGAGAATATCGGTTTCCCGGAGAACCTTTCGCACGTTGTCCTCCACAGCCTCTGAGTAGCCCTCAAACTCCGCCGGCTCATAGAGTATTTCATCCTGCGACAGCAATTTCTCATGTAACCCCATCGTGTCGCGCTTATGCTTCCAAGGATATCCGCAAATCCGACTTTCCACTTTGACGTCCTTCCTTGCAAGATACTGGAATAAATCTATCGCTACAGGCGTTCCCTTTCTTGGATCCACGCGGCCCATATAGGTGATGTTTGAATGTTGATGCTTTGGCTTATCTTCAGGTGTCAGGAAATAATTTTCTGGAACAGGCGGAAGCAATAACTTTGCACATTTTCCCCAGCCGGCAACGTAGCGGTATATGCGCGGAGAAATGCAGAAATGTGTTCCGTTGTAAGGTTCAATTTTTGCTTCCACGAATGTCCTTAGCCTCCTGACAGGATTCTCATGCCATCCAGTGAACATGATATGAAAACGGGTTCTCTTGCTCTCCCGTCGCCGAAAACGCATCCACCTCAACCGTTGCCTGAGCGGCACGTGAAAATTCAGGACATGATCGTATTTTCCTGCCGTATGTTCTAGGGCGCTGGACAGGCTAAGGAAATAACACAATGTAAACCTTTCAGATACAATTTCACTTGTCTCTTTAGGGCAATTAAAGTGCACAAAATCAACATCTTCTCCCCGCCCAACGAGTTCCATCCCCAAGCGACGGGCAATAGAATCAACTCCACCGATATGGTGATAGTCAAAGGAACGGTAACTACCGAAAAAAGCTATGCGCAAAATTGCTTCCTTGAATTATGCTATTTTTTAAGGGTAATCCCTAACATTAAACCATAATCCCAGTTAACGGGAAAAAGCGTTACCCTTTTTAGACCAATTTTTACGGATTTATGGTATCAAAGACAAAATAGCATGCGTACATTCTTATGGACTACTCCTCGACAGTTTATAAATTGGGCGCCCCGGAGACCCCTCTTCGCTAATTAGTTCGGCCCTACTCAGATTCGAACTTCGTAGTACGAAATCAACAAACTCTTCAGGATGATAATTCCTATAGGCGCCTCTCATTTGAGGGTCGAAATGCTCGTGCGGCTGCAGATATAGCTCTCTCATTTCCAATATTTTCAGCAATTCCACAAGTTGAAGGTAAGGCTCCTTTCGCTTCAAAAAATGATGCCAGACATTAAGAGCTAACACCACGTCAAAGTCAGTCTTCTCATGATACTCGAATATTGACCTATTAATGATCTCAAACTTTTTATTTTCTATCTGTCTCAGCCTTTTCATGAAGTATAAACTTGTTGGATCATTCTCTACCGCGTAACAATGAAATCCGTCCTCCTCGAACTTGATACAGAAATACCCCCAATTAGCTCCAATGTCAAGCAACGTACCTTTTCTAGTCGAGAGAGCCCCCCTTATAGTCTCGAATCTCCTGTTTCCCCAGTCTGAAGGGACTATATTGAAAAGATCAGGATGCGTTAGCGGCTGATATGTCTCTCCTTCCCTTCTACCCGTTGCAAAATATACAATTTCTTTCTGAAATCCTACCCACCTTCGATGCCTAACTAGTATTCTTACTAGTATTTTCTTTAGATGAAGTATGCGAGCCATGAACAAGCTACACCTACCATTAGTAAGTAGAAATGTTCCATCACGTCCTATCGCCACTGCGATTTCATCTTCAAATTCTATTTCCTTTTGTGTGCTATAACGATTACTCTTCATATCTCGGTACAACTCATCAATTTTCCCACACCTATGATTAAGATCCATTTCGCAGTATCGTCCCCACTGTACTCTAGTATTGGATGCTTTCGTCACTACGCTATTTTTATACAATCTGGTTTCTCTCCAACTTATACCATCTACAAAGTGCTGATATAATGATAGATATAAGTTCATCTCTTGAATCTTTATCCTGTTACTGGATAAATCCCAACGTCCCCCAACCACTTTTCCTCGATCATGGTATACATCAAATCCTCTTATTAGAGCATACTCTATCCTATCTGGTTCTATCCAACAGGTGTCGCTTAGTATAGCGCCTGTTTTATATGTCTTGAATTTTATTGTGAATCTCCAAAGCAAATTCAGCCAATAAATCACCTTTGGCCTAAGGGTAGGATATCTGTTCAATATATGGAGGATCTTTTCCTTCAATATTTGTATAGCCTTTCCCATAGCAATTTGTCCTTTCGGCAATACTCTCAGGCGAATCCGAATTGTCCAAGATACTAAACGATGACATCTAAACTGACCAGTACAGCGGGTCACCCTCTAGACGATCAATTAGCTTCAACAATATGGTAAAAATCTAGGTTATATTCATTGGTTCGATCAAAAGTTTCCTAGCGGTAGTCATCTTCCCGGAATCTGATAACATATTAGTCACCATCTTTTCGCTCACTGACTTAACAAGCCTATGCTTGTTAAAAGCTTGTCAACTACCTTAGTGGTATGAAAGCCCAAGATAGTGCATTGGACATAAATCCTTGCTCTCTCTTCGTCTAAATGGTCCCGAATCTTTAAGAGTGTTTTCTCCATCTCTGCAAAATTTCTTAGATCGTTTATAAGATATTCCATGGTCCCATATATGAATGGTAAATCCCCTATCGCTGGAACCATTACAGCACATAAATGTGCCACCCCCTCAAGCAGAACCACGGGAGCATCTACTGTACTGCTTAATCTGCTATATGGCAAAAAAAGAACATCAATCTCACTTAGCCTTTGGTGGATAGTATTGTCAACTTCAGCTGAATAGTTTTCATACTTCGTGAATTTATAAGAAATAACTTTCTGTTTTACCAGCATTTCATGAAAGTGTATCGTCTCTGGATTCCACTTCCAAGGATAGCCATAAATATGAGTGTCTATATAAGGCTGCCGTTTTGCTAAGTATTTGAAAAATTCATAAACAACAGAAACTCCCTTGCCCGGTTCCAATCGCCCCATGAAGGCCACCCTCAGCTTATCAGAGCAAGATTTCCGTTCCGGCTTTATGAAAAAATCATGAGGAACAGGCGGCCACAACAGAAGGGTATTTTCCGCCCGTCTCGACCAATAACGCTGAAGCCTTGGAGAGACACAGACAACTAATCCATTGTAAAGGGCTAAATGTCCCTCTGCGAACATTAATATTCTCCTTAAGAAAAACTCAGGCCAGGCTTCATAATTCTTGTGAAAACGAATTCTACCCCGCTGTCTCCAACGAAAGAGGGCATACTTGATTCTTCCCATAGGGGGCAAGTAGATAGTAATAACATCATCGAATCTCTCTTTTATATAACTCAAGGCATCCTTCAACCGTACAAAATCGTAAACTGGAATACCTCTCTGTCCCTTTGATTCGTTTTGTCGGGGAGCTCCGAACATAACAAAACTGACCTTATGCCTGCGAGCAACCAGTTCGTAAGCTAGGCGGCGAACGATAGAATCGGTTCCTCCGATGTTATAATGGCTAAATGAGCCATAACGGCCGAAAAAGACTATGTACATTCAGATTTCCCGTAGTAAGACTTATTACCAAAGATTCTTTCCCAACGTTTACCTTTCACGCGTTGGGTTTCAAAATAGGACCGCACATAATTCAGATTCATCGAGTGACAGAGTCGCCACTATACTCCCGTCCAATGCCCCCGATACGTTTCAGAGAAGTTGGGTAGCACTCCTTCCAGGTTTTCTATGTGAACCAAGCTGACACCTTAAATTTCAGTCAATGAACATGCTCGTTATTCAATGGCCTTATGCTTATGCCAGGCGATCCAATGTCTACCGCACGGAAGCTTGGTCATGGGTTTAGTATTATCTTCGATGTTATATATAAAATACCCTGATTCTCTAAGTTCCTGGTAAACCTTTTCTGCTGCTTCCAGATTATGTATCTCACAGAGGACAACAGGGTGTGCTTGGGTTAATATCTTGTTGGCGCCGGAAAGCACTTCCCCTTCAAAACCTTCCACATCTATCTTGATGAAATCAGGCTGGAGATGCCCTCGCTCACGCACAAATTCATCCAATGAGGTTACTTCCACCTCTATGTCGCCTTCATTACATGACCTAGATAACTTGCCAGTGGGAGAATAAGAATCCGCTCCTTTCTGAAAAGTTGTCCTGCCTGAACTGGAAGAGACCGTAAAGGGTACAGCCCTTATGACATCCTTTAAATTGTTCAGTCTAATATGTTCATTTAGAAGCTGGAAGTTATCCGGGTCCGGCTCAAAGGCGAATACTTTCCCACCGCTGCCGGAAAGCGAAGCCATCATAAGCGAAAAATAGCCGATATGAGCCCCGATATCGTAGCAAACCCGTCCCCGCCGAATAACCCTTTTCAACGCCTTCTGGACCGCTGGCTCATGGGTTCCTAGCCAGTAATACTTTTGGTACTTCAGGTTAACCCACATCCAAAAGCCCTTCAACGCACCCGCTGTTATCTCCACTAAAGCGCTGGACGGCATAAGCCTGCCCAGTATCACCCTACCGACAGGAAGGAAAGGAGTGTCATATACGGCGAGTCTTACCTTGTAGGGTATTCGCGATACAATCTTTTCGATGGTCTTCAGTATGAACACGGTTTATCCTCCGCTTGGCTTACATCCCTCCATGTAGATTGACATGTCCTTCTCTTGCCTTTCCACATCCGCTATCCCATGGATAGCGCTATCCAGAAAATTCTTCTTAGACACATCCTTAAATCCAGCTTCTTGTAGTAAACTTATCAGAGATTCCGCGTCATACATCCACTTATGAGATAAAAAGTCCTTTAAACTTCTATAAATACGGAGCGGGAAAGGGTAAGCCTCGTATTCATGCCAGCGACAAGTGTTCAGTCGTTCCATGAACCGATTGGCAGGTACAGAACTCTCAGGGGTTTCTTTTTTCATTTGCATATACTCGTCGATGTAGCTTCTCAGATCAGGAACCACAAACCTTACTACCATTCCCACTTTTAACACTCGATAACATTCATAAACGAAGAGACTCGCCTTGCAACGTGAGAGATGCTCCAATAGGTGTGAGGCATAAATTCCATCCACCGAGTTGTGCGGAAAAGGCAAACCCTTGTTGACATTATGTACCAATATATTCTTGGGCCACGGATATTGAGCGACGTCCTTGTCGATGATGTGTAACCTCCAGAGCAGTCCTCGTATCAGCGGATAACGGGAAAGCCAGGCGTTCCAAGAAGCGTCGATATTTATCCAGCTTTTGGGAGCAATCACGTTGCAGCCAATATGAAGGAAATTACTTTCTTGCCTCAAATACTTGTTAAGCCCAGCACTCACTGAAACTTACTCCTTTGTGTTTGAGTCAACGATTTTACACAGTCGAGGAGACTTCTTGCCCAGGTCTCTGGGGTATAAGAGCTGATAATTCCCCTTGAAGCTATTCCCATAGCATTTAGATCGACTCTGCCCGATGATATCAATAGCATCAGATCTGCAAGATAGTCCACGTTGAGCGGGTCAAAGTTGTAGCCGTTAACACCCTCCTTGAGAAATTCAACTACGCTACCGCATCTGTTGCTTAAAAGAATGGGAAGTCCAACAACCATGGCCTCATTTACTACCTGTCCCCAAGGTTCTCGGATGCTGGACAACACAAAACAAGAAGCTGCTTGATACAATCTTGGCAATTCGTGGTAGCGAACCCAACCGAGCCAATGAACCATATCGGCAATATCACGTGACACAGAAGCCTTCAGTCTTTTCTCCATCGGCCCTGCGCCTGCGATAACCAGACCCCATGAACCTCCTTGTCGGCGGTATTTCCCAAATGCCCTGAGCAATCCCATTATGTTCTTCTCCGGCGAAAGTCGACTCACAGTCAGGAAAAAATTCTCTGGGAAACCAGATGGAGGCTCCCACACTTTACAAGGCTGACAAAAATGTCTAATGTCAACAACGTATAAGCCTCGCCAGATTTTGCTCTCTTTCATTTGAAGTGATTTCATATATTCTGCTGTCCTCTGCCCTGGAACGAATGCCCCATCAAAAAGGGCTCGCACTAAAATGGATTTGATTTTTTCCTTCCACCACCAGCGACGTGCCGCAGTGTCCCACCAAGTGTCCGTGGCGAGAACCGTTACCATATTATGCATTCTGGCCCACAAAGCAGCTAACAAGAAATTGACACGATTATAACCGACAATAACCATAACATCCAAATGACGCCCACGTAAATATTTGAGGATACTCTCCGTACGACCAACGACCTCCATTGGACACGGCTCGAGACCAAGGTCTGTCCATAAAGGAGCACGGGGACGGTCCCACGTGAGCACACGAAGCACACTGAATTCTGGTACGTATCTAATAATGGCTGAAAACATGGCGTAATGGTATGGACCTACATTGTACGGACTCACCCAAAGCACTCTCATTTTGACTCCTGGGTTTTTCCCAATTCTCTGGCCCAGATTTCCGACATCCTCATTCCTTTGTAGCGCTGCCTAGCCATGATTGATTTAAAATAACTACCACTTACCAGACGTCGGAGTCTGTAGTATGTTAAAATTGCGTAGTGTCGCCAACCGGTTAGACCAACCGAGGCGAAGAATCGATCCCTTTCCTCTACGTATCTTTGATATCCTTTCGAGCTTTTGGTTTCCCTGTGCCAACGAATAAATCCGATCATCTCGTCTATCACGACGGCGTGGGGATGGCATCTGAATAAGCGGAACCATAGATCGCTGTCCATGCAAATATAGAGGCTTACATTGATGCCTCCTATCTTGCGATATATGTCGGCACTATATAACGAACTTTGTTGACCGATATCCATTATACCATATTTCGATATCCATGCCCATGATGGTGAAGGAATAATACACTTTCTGATAGGACCATCGTGCATCGCACCAATAGCTATTCCCCCTGCGTAAATACTTGCCCCTGGATGAGCAACATAGGCACGACCTATTTTCTCTAATGCACCCGGGAAATACACATCATCAGCGTTAAGCCAGCCGATGAGCTTTCCTGTCGCTCGTTCGAAACCTTTTCGCAATGCATCGGACTGACCTTTATCTTTTTCACTCACCCACCAGTCAATCCGACTTTCATATTCCCGGATAATATCAAGACTACCATCCGTGCTACCACCGTCAATGATGAAATACTCAAGGTTAGGATAGCCTTGGTTTAGAATACATTCTACGGACTCTCGCAAGAATCTTGCTTGATTCAGAGAAGGTGTAATTACCGTAATACGCGGTAAGTTCATCGGAGTCTTCTTTCTTGTGTTTACCGGTGTATCGGGGGTCATTCAGCCTTACCTTGCTGGTTCGAAATGTTCATCACGTAAATCGCACTGATCAAACCAAATGTTAGGTATAATAGTGGTCTATTTATTCCGCCGCCTCCAGCGATTCCGATTAATGAGGCAACTGCATAAATGATGAGAAAGAAAGTAAACTGTCGTACACTCGGCTCTTGAAGCCTCCTTCTCAATCTAAAGGCCTGTTTGAAAAAGGTCAGTGCCAGCCATCCGAACAAAGCTAGGCCCAAAATTCCCATGCTTCGCAAAATGAATATGTACCCATTGTGGACACCTCTAGAAAATGATATAATTGAGAGAGATGGATCAAGAGACAGTCCAAAAGGATCAATCCAACCGTATCCAATTCCGAACAATGGCGCCTCCTGCCAGAGTTTCAACGAGGTTACCCACATTGAGAGGCGTGTTCGAATACTGCTTCCATATTTCACGGAGCTTGGAGAAAACGTTACTATCCGTTGAGCGACAAGGGGAAAGGAGTAGTAATAGTTAGGAACGTATATCCAGATGAGAAGCACTACTGCCGTGAACACAGCCATATATTTGAGTTTACGCTGACTTGCGAATAGAAAAGCCAAGCTTCCAATCAACACTAATAGCACTCCGCGGCTTCCGCTGAGTGGGATTGTGGTCAAATATACCATTAAGAGCGGGTATCTGATCCACCGCGAACGGATGTAAGAAGGCTGGGAGAAAAGAAATAGAGCACACATTACGCCAAACATCCCCACTCCGAGGACTCCTCCCCCCGTAGCCAGAGGAGTACCTCCTGCCCTATTGGAAAACGCCATATTCGCCATAAAGGGGAGTCGGGCCCCGGTAAGGGTAATATATAATGATATTAGGAAACCAACATTAAAGAAAACGAAGAAGCAGTGCCTGATCACATCAATATGATACTTACGTCTAATAACATGTGAGGTTGACACATATATCATTATGGAAAGTGCTGCCCAAATGTGAGGCAGATTTGTGGGATCCGTAGGAGGTCTCAGGTTACGGAAATATGACAGTAGAACAAGTAGAAGATAAGCAATGACTGGAGCATTCAAAGGTGAATTGGATAACGGTTCACCAAAAATTATCTTTCTGGCAATCCAACCTACAAATAGCAAAACAATAAGGATATTTGCAATCTCGAGAATCTGAGATAGCCGATAAACACCGAAGGTAAAGGGAATTATCAGAAAGAAGAGAGTAACAGGGAGTAGTAGGTTAGGTTTGATCAGCGCCAAGGCCAAGAGGATGACGCCAGTTGCGGCTAGAAGGACTGAAACATGATGGCCCGAAGCTATTCTTTCCGCGGATATTATGCCAACTACCACAAGGAAAGCCAAGAGTCCAATATTGATGAGTCTGCGGTCTCTGGAAATCTTGAGTAGACCTCTTGACATAATTCCCACTCGCATCATTTTGTTCCTACCAAATACTATGTGTGTTTTATATGGTTACGTCACAAACTGAATATGCTGCTCATTAGATTCTATCTGTAGGAGTCTACCGGACGTGGCATTGATCTTGATTCTTGACGTAGATTATTGTGTTCTCGATGAATCACTCTTTGCTACGAGAAGGGCCATGGTTGCCACGAGAAGTCACTTTTTTTCTCATGTTCTGTTGTTTTTCTGTCCTTACCCTTTTGATCACAGACTTCTTAATTAACCTTTCGCCTAGCAAGTACCTAAGGAAGCGTACAAGCTCTTGTATTGGTCTGCCTGTATCTCCAAGGAATACCTTTCTACAGCCTTTTTTCGTGCAGCTCCTCTAAGTTTCAAAGCTCTATTGTCATCCTCCAATATCCATTGAATTCCTTTTGCTAAAGATTTAGAGTTTTTATGTTCGGCAAGGTAACCGTTCGTTTTATGATCAATAATGTCTGCTGGTCCACCATAATCGAAGGCTACGCACGGTGTTCCACAGCTCATAGATTCAGTATATGTTTGTCCAAAAGCTTCTTGTAAAGAAGGTCCTATAAACACGTCAGCCGCACTATAACTTAGTGCTAATGAAAAATCATCGTAAAGTGTTCCGAGTAATTTTACTTCAAAGGGAATTTCTTCAATATCCCTAAGATGAGAAGCCCCAAAAATTACCAAGCATAGTTTGTTTTTATTAAAAGTCTTCATCTTTTCCAATTTACTAATTGTGTCTTTCAGATATTGGAAACCTTTCATACTGTTTGCAGTCCCACCCATAGCTCCAAAGAGAATTGTTTTTTTATTTTTAGGCAGGTTAAGAATATTCCTTGCGGTCAATTTCTCTATAGGCTTGAATATGTCGGTATTCAAGCCATGTGGTATCACTTCAACCTTCAAATTCGATAATAAGGAACTACTTTTAGCACACTCTGCCAGCCATCTGCTGGGGGTTACAATTGTCAAGTCCAAATCTTTATAGGCTTTTTTTTTCCTGCTCCAGATTCTTCGGGTGATATCATTATCTTTACCAGAGTTTAGCTGAGGACATGCGCCACAAGAATCAATATATTTTTCACAATCTCGTGAGTAGTGGCATCCTCCGGTAAAGGCCCACATATCATGGAGCGTCCAAACTATAGGCTTACTTAACTTAACTAGCCTTGAGATACCCCTTATGGAAAGAAAGCCCCCTGCTATCCAGTGTAAGTTTACAACGTCAGCTCTTCTAACTAATTCATGGTATATTATATTTCTACCTATCCATGCAGGATAAAGTGGCATTTTTTGCCAATCGTATAACTTAAGAGGTAATCTATTTACAAAAGGGCGAACTTTGCTCCATAACTTACTAATTTTCCCTTCTGGACCATAAACGCTTGGGTCATCACTCATTTTATTATCTACAAGCATCTCTGAATCTACACCAATTTTCCTAAGGCCAGTATGCAGTCTATAGCTTGCTCGAGCAGCTCCACCTTGAATATCTGATTTGTTAGCTATCACTATTTTCATTATTTATTACCTTAAGGGGACGCTATTGGGTTTAGGTCGTGAGACGCATGACAAAACGAACAGCACTTTTATATTGATATGTGCTTTCTTACAATTTCTTTAAATCTCTGGTGTAGCATTTTGAAACGGAGTTTAAACAACTTCCCATTAAAGTAGCCTACAATTTGCTTCTTCAATCCCAAACCTTTCGCAAAAACTACAGGACGGAAGTCGAGGTATCCATCAATTAAAGTGAATCCTCGATTTTGAAAAAGGCTTATAGTCTTGCCATAATATCGGACATTACTTCTTAAATGAGTAGGAAAATTAAGCTCGATTCTGTTAAAGCTTTCGGTGATGATAGCAATGCCTTCTTCGCTTAAATAACTATAAAAATCTTTTACCGCTCTTTTAGGATCTTTTACGTGTTCAAGCACTTCTATGGAAATAACAACGTCAAAGGAATTCTTAGGGATTTTGTGTAGTTGGTTAATTATCTCTATGCCAGCAGTAATTCCATGTTCGTTAAAACGATATTTAGCGAATTTACAGGAAGTTCCATCAAATTCAAAGTAAGTGATATTCTTATATTCATTTTCAGCCAGATTAATACAATCGCTACCTACTCCTCCTCCTATATCGAGAATTTTCACATCCTTGGCTTCACCAAATTGTTCTCCAATTATCTCGATTGCTCTATTGGATATAAGTTTTCGATAGGGATTTTCGTTGTCTATAACACCTTCAAAGACAAATGCATCAGTGTTTTTGTAAAATGCCTTCATTTTTTTATCGTATTGATGTGCAGTAACACCAAATTCTTCGGCTGCTCGCCTAACATTATAGCCGGTTTCAAATAACTCTTGGACTAATTTATCTCTAACCTGCTCTTCATCATCATAGCCAAAACAATCAGATATTTCTTTCGCAATTTTGTCTAATAGATTCATGCCGTTCCTTTTCTAAAATATTCTTCTCCTTTATCGAAAGTCTTTTTACTATTCTTAAGAGAATATTGGGAATATCGAAATGGGTTTTTTGAACAAAATCATCGGCCTTAGTGTCTCTAATTATGAAAGGAGGATGCCTCAAGGGGAAATCCATATCCGCTACAGCCATATTGGCAAATTTAGATTTACCTTTGGTGTGAGTTGATTCGGGCCCAAAGCCTATATTGGAAACCAAGTTGACGCTGGGAATAATAGCTAGACCATTTTGCATCCAGCAAGAAAAGGTCCAAGGGTAGTCCCAAGTGTCGATTTTGTTTTCATAAACTAACCGAAACACATTGGACCAATATCTCACGGTTTTTGAATCCCCTAAGATATCTTTGAGCCAGCTTTCATCTCTGATTCCTGGCCACATTCTTATGTCTCCATCATAGTGAAGCCATGCTCGTCTCCAGGTGGCCCAGCCCCAAATATGATTGTAACGGGAGAAATAATAACTGTAATCCGTTCTTTTGTGACCCAACAGAAAATTATCGCCTGAAATGACCATTGTCCTTTCGTCATCTCTATATTTCTTAAGTAATTCCTGGCAAAATCGGAAAAAAGTCGGATGAGGCAAACAATCATCCTCTAAAATAATTCCCTCTTCTACATTTTCAAAAAACCAATCAATTGCCGAACTAACAGCCATCTTACATCCCAAGTTCCTTTTCCTGACAAGTGTTTTCACCTGGCAATCCCAGTCTATTCCATTGAGAATATCCCTCGCTGCTCGACATTTCTCCTTTTCGTTCTCTTTGTCTTCCCTTGGTCCATCACCTGCGACAAAAAGCTTAGTCGGTTTAGCTCTCCGTATTTCACTAAAAACCTGCTGTGTTGTATCTGGACGATTGAAAATCAGAAATAAGATAGGCGTAGTTAATTTTTTCCCCATTTTTTCCTTGCAGCATTACTGACAAGAACTAACGTATTTGCTGTCTTTGCGAGAGCATGCTATCTTTTGCTTGATATACCCTTTATTTGTGTTTCAATTATTTAGTCTTTCTCAATCACAAGTCTTTGTGTGGTTTTTGTGCTTCCATATATAATGACTCCCACCTTCTCTTTTCATTATCTTTAATAATTTTCTTGTCTGTACCTTGTAAGAAATCCACCTTTTTTACACCAGTAAATCTGGCTTCGCGCAAGAGATTTCCGAGTAACTCACTGTCCCATACAGAAAGATGGCCCCAATTTTGCGTAAGTGATCGTACGGCTTCAGCACCTATCGGCCATCGTTTGAAGTTTTCATGAGATTCTTTTCCACAATAATAATCTATATATTTTTCCAAATCCGGTGCAGAAACTCTTAGCCAATGTCCCGGTTTTAGGGTTCTCAATATCTCTTTCAGAAGATGTAATGCGTGCAAAGGTAATAAGTGTTCCAATACGTGCTCTGTAAAAACGCCATCCCAGTAATCGCTGTCACAATTTAATGGATATCTCAAATCTAAGAGCCACTCTGGCTTATTCGGGTGTCTTTTCCAAAACTTGAGACCTTGATAGAAATCTGCATTGACCCAACCTGCAAATTTGCTATTACCGCAGCCCAAATGTAACAAATTCAGATTGTCTGTTGGTCTAGGTTTTTTGTTCAAGAAAACCCTTCCATAAAGACTAATTAGCTCAAATCTTATCATTTCCCTGAGATTATTCTGATATTTAACACTATGAATCGAATGCTCTTGAATCTCAGACATTCTGTTCCCTTCTTATTGCCATAATATTTTGATAACCATATATCTCATGACTTGTCGGAGCATATTCACCCAGTGGCAACAAACCATTAGGCAAGAGTCTGTACAAAAGGAATTTTGCCCCCAGCAAATCGAAATAATCTTTCATGAAAACCCTACTTATAGAATTGATTTGTGTGAACTCAAATTGAATGACATCAAAAATGTCCTTTTCGAGCGATTTTCTTGCACCTCTAAGCACATTCATTTCATTTCCTTCTACATCTATTTTTAGCAAGTGTACTTTGTTTATCTTATTTTGTATCATAAATTCGTCTAAAGTCAGAACTTCAACCTCAAAAGAAATGCTGTCTTTTCCGTGCACCTTTTCAATAACATCTTTGCAGAGAGTGGCATGCGAAGAACCCTCGTTATTCTTGAAATCATAAAGCTGCATTTTTCCTCTTGAGCTGGAAATGGCTTTGTTAACAACAACAACATGTTCAACAGAAACAGTGCTCTTCAAGATCTTAAACGTTTTGGGGTGTGGCTCAAAAGCATACACTCTTGCATGTTTATTAACACGGATACAGTGACATGCGTATTCTCCTTTATTTGCCCCAACATCAAATATTACAGGAGAAGCTAACTCACTCAAATAATTTTCCAGGAACTTTTGCTCGCCACTTATCATGATATTCTGATAGTTAAAAAATCCTAACCCTCTCAGACTCAAGTTAAACAATAACTCGTTAAACTTTGAAAAAATATTTTTTGCGAAAAATTTTGTGTGAAAATAATATATTTTTCTCATAATCATTTTAGTCTTTCTTTATATCTATCGCCAACTATGCCTAATAAGTTAAGGGATTTCAGCATCAAAACAGCTTGTTTACTTGTTTTTGGTATACATCCTATAAAGAAAGTCGCCACACAATACGAAATCAATGTTGCAATCGCAGCCCCGTTTATCCCATATCTTGGTATCATAATAATATTCAAGATAACATTAACTATACCACCAACGAATGTTGTGGAAAACGAGATTTTTGTATAATTTTCAGCTATTAAGTACTGACTGCTTGCCACTCCTAAGAACACAAATACTCCTGCCCAGACGTATATTCTCAACACGCCTGCAGCATCCTGATATTGCACACCAAATAGTAATCTTATGATATCATTAGCCAAAAATGTAATAGGTAATGCTATTCCTATAGCTAACCAGGTCATCAAATCGTATAATTTCTGGAGCCTTCTATGATATAGTTTTTCGCTCACTTTTTTGGCATTGATTATCGCAGGAAAAAGTGAACTTGTAATAGCCATTGGGATAAAATACCATACCTCCGATAATCTCACCGCTACCGCGTAATTGCCAACCGCCCCTGGAGTTATCATTTCTTTTATCATTACCTGATCAATTCTCATATAGATGGATATAGCTATACCTGATAATATGAGAGGCCAGGAATCTCTTAGCAGCCTTTTTGCTAAATAAAATTTTATCCTCCAGTTAAATATATTTAGCTTTTGTTTCGTATATGTTGTGATAAATCCTATAGCTAGAATTATACTTTCTACAATCATAACAGCCGCAAAATACACAAGCCCTATTCTGAAGTATATAAACAAAAGTTTTATGATAGCTGAAGAAATTCCAGAAATTATCTGAGCATAAACTACATATTTTGATAATACTTTTGATCGAAAATAAAAATCTATAACATTAAAAGATTGAAAAATTGTTGCTACTGCAATTATGAAGATAAGTAGATTGGTGAAATTATCATTTGTTGTAAACCTAACAGCCGCAGCAACTATTCCAAGTAATAGGATAGACCCTATAATTTTAAGGACAAATGTAGTGCCAAGCAGTTCATCTCTTTTCTTCTCATACCTAACCAAATCTCTAACGACAATGTTATCTAATCCTAATGTAGCAATAGCTGAAAAAAGTCCTACAAAGCTTCCGGCGTAACTTAGTAACCCGAAGTTGCTGGGGCCTAGGTATCTGGCTACGTATACTCCGACAAATAAGGCGGTGACCATTCTTGAGGTTCTACCAAAGAATAGCCATCCTGTATTTGCAAAATATCTTTTGAAGCCAGAAGAAAATTGCATGGATCTACGCAGATTTTTTAAGGTGAATACAGTCCTCAATGTTCTTTCCTTTGACTTCCAGCTAACCAAGTTCTTTACTCTACCGATATTTACGTCACAAAATTCCTGGTTATTCCTTTCCCTAAGGAGGGTTTACACAATTCATCTTTCGTATCCAACTCATTTTTTGATTAAAAAGGTCATTATATGCCACAAGATCGGCCTACCTCCTATCTCTATCATAGGCTTCGGCTTAAGGTATGTTTCCTTCTCAAGTCTCGTGCCAAATCCACCAGCTAAAATTACCACTTTCATTTTCAGATCCAGTCTTATGAATTCATTCTTTTTTGTCTCATCTGGACATACCACTCAATTGTCTTCCTCAATCCTTCTTCAAAATCCGTCTTTGCCTTAAACCGAAACCCTTTTTTTGCCCTGAAAGTATCTAAGCATCTTCGAGGCTGACCATCGGGTTTGGATTCATCCCAGACTATTTTACCCTTAAAACCTGTGAGTTTGGCGATTAATTCCACCAGATCCTTGATAGTAATTTCAAAACCAGTCCCAATATTTATCGGTTCAGGCTTATTGTATCTTTCAGCAGCTAGTCTTATGGCTTCGGCTGCATCTTCCACGTAAAGAAATTCTCGGGAAGGCTTTCCTGTGCCCCACACGGTAATTGGTGAATAGCGAATAGTGAACGGTGAATTGGTGGAAGATTTTTGTGCATCAAAACATTTTTTTATCAGTGCAGGAATTACGTGAGATGACTCAGGATCAAAGTTATCCTTGGGTCCATAGAGATTAGTTAGCAGAAGGTATATTGCATTAAATCCATACTGTTGGCGGTAGACCTGAGCCTGCACTAGAAGCATTTTTTTTGCTAGGCCATAAGGAGCATTGGTCTCTTCTGGATAGCCATTCCAGAGATTTTGCTCTCTAAAGGGTACGGGTGTGTACTTGGGATAGCCACAAACTGTGCCTAAAGCAACAAATTTTTCTACGCCAAACCGTCTTCCCGCCTCCATCATCTGAGTACCCATTATTAGATTATCATAAAAGAACTTTCCGGGATTGGCCCGATTAGCTCCAATACCTCCTACCTTCGCCGCTAGATGAATTACAATGTTAGGCCTTGAATCTTGGTAAGCTCTTTTAACCGCTTCCGTTTCCACCAAGTTATAGTTCTTATTTCGAGGAACAAATATATTTTGGCAGCCACGTTCCCTTAGTTTTTCTACCAAATAAGAGCCCAGAAATCCTGCTCCGCCGGTAACTAGAACTCTCTTATTCTCCCAGAATCCCATTAATCTATATTCCACCATCTACGGGAAACTTTTTCCTTGAGGATTCTATCACCCTCACCCGCAGGAGTTAAGCCTATTTTTCGCATATCTGCATCTACCATTATTTTTACCAGTTCTTTGAATCTTATCTTTGGTTGCCAGTCTAAATTTTTCTTTGCCTTAGTTGGATCAGCAATTAATTCTCTCACGTCTGTAGGTCTAAAGTATCGGGGATCAATCTTTACACATTTTTGCCAATCTAGGTCGACATAAGAAAATGCCTCTCTTACCAATTCCCTTACCGAGTGAGTCCTACCTGTGCCTATGACAAAATCTTCTGGTTTATCTTTTTGAAGCATCTTATACATTAATTCTACATATTCAGGAGCAAATCCCCAATCTCTCTTAGCCTCAAGATTACCCAAATAAAGATAGTCTTGTTTTTTGGCAAGAATGGCGGCAACAGCACGGGTGATCTTACGGGAGACAAAGGTTTCTCCACGGCGGGGACTTTCATGGTTAAAGAGAATGCCATTGGAGGCAAAGATGTTGTAACCCTGACGATAATTTACCGCCATCCAATAAGCATAGACTTTAGCGCATGCATAAGGACTGCGCGGCTTAAAGGGTGTGTCTTCATTTTGAGGCGGCTTGGATGCACCAAACATCTCACTGCTCGATGCCTGATAAAATCTTATCTTGTTTCCGCTTCTTCTTATTGCTTCCAGTATTCGAGCAGTTCCCAAAGCAGTGACGTTACCCGTATATTCAGGCACGTCGAAACTCACCCTCACATGACTTTGCGCTCCTAAATGATAAACTTCATCCGGTTCTATATTATAGATAATGTTAGAAATTTGCTCAGAATCGGAAAGGTCACCATAGTGGAGAAAAAGCCTTGCACCTCGTTTGTGAGGGTCTACATAAATATGACCAATGCGGGAGGTATTAAATGTACTTGCTCGACGAATTATCCCATGGACTTCGTAACCTTTAGAAAGCAAGAATTCTGCCAAGTAGGACCCATCTTGTCCAGTAATACCGGTAATAAGTGCTTTCTTCATTTCATCACTTCCTTTTTGAAGATCACACAAATCTCGTTACCTTGACTATTCTTTGGGCTGCTTTTCCATCTCCATAAGGATTGATGGCCTTTGACCTTTTGTCATATTCAATCCTATATCTGGCCAGTCCTACGACTTTTGTTGTGTCTGCCTCTACCACTTCGGGCCTTGCACCAATTATTGCCATTATCTTCTGCGTTTATGCATCTCTCAGGCTTTTAGTTAGGATTTCTTTTCTGAAACCTTGACCTCTTTAACTTCGTGTAGATTAATTGCTCTACTGATATTTACTGTTAGGCCTAAGATTACCCAAAATGTGAGAGCATTGGCCGGGATTTGAAATGGAAAATCCATCGATCCGTGAAGAGCAACTCCGGCGATACTTACCGTGCACCCTAGAGCAAGGCCTAGTAAATACATATTCTTTGAGGAGAGTAAATACTTATTTGCATACTTAAAATATAGAAACAGCAAGACCAAAAATGCTGCTAGAGAAAATATCCCCATTTCTGAGGCAAATTGCAGGTAGTCATTATGGTTCTCATTCATGAATACTATGTGTTGCTTGTCACGGTACCGAGGATAAACGAGGGGAAAATTACCCGGTCCTACGCCAAATAGAGGGCGGTCAGCTATCATCTGGAGTGTACCGCGGTAAAGCTCTATCCTTGATTCAATTGGTACACTTGCAAAAGGATCGATGGCAGAAACTGAACCTTTATTTTTGCTTTTCACAGCCTGGTATAAACTCACTGAACCCGCAGTTCCCAAAATAATGAGAATAATTAGAACAATTACTGCAATCCTGGTCAGAGTTCTCGGTGTTTTGTGTCTAATCCTTATTAATATGACGCTCAAAAGCAGAATAGATGCAAAGAAAGAAATCCAGCCATCTCGAGAAAAGGTGAAGATGAGGGCGGCAGTCATTACGAATATAGCAGGGGGCAAAAGGAAGGTTGCTATACTACGGCGATCTTTTCCCTGACCGGGCTGGCGGCCAAGTATTCCACTCAGGAATAAACCTATGGCTAATGGAATTGTCAATTCAAGATAGGCAGACATACTATTGGAGTTTACATAGGTTGCCGTCAAATTGCCGACGTAGGCCTTTTTTTCCAGGCCATAAATCATTTCTATTCCATTTAAATAGTTATACAGGCCGTAAACGGCCAGTCCACAGCCGATAACTATCAGAATAGTGATAACTCGTTTTATTCGCCTAAAGTCCTTGATATTATTTACCACAATATAGTAAAGGAGAATATAGTTCAGGATTTTAAACAGTTCCACCTTGCTTTCATAGAAGTAAACTGAAGTAACGGTCGATACCACTGCTATTGCACCGAAAGCTAAAATAGGTAAATCAAGCGGTGTTCTTACCAGTCTGAACCTACCTTGAGCATTCATTTTGAGAAACCAAAGGGCTAGCATAAATAGGGTAGCAAAATGCATTACAGATATTGACCATACCTGTACGGTTCCAAAGACTAGCGGGGTGAAAACTAGAAGTCCTATTAGGACAAATTCTATCGCTGTATCATAGAAGCGGCTGAATCCGACCAGCAAATTATTCTCCTGACCATCTCTCTGTGTAGATAAAAGATCATTTTGCATAGTAGTGTTACTCTTGAGGCTGAGCTTGGTGTCATATCTCATCCAGCATGTCCAGGAGCTCTTGCCATCTGTCACCTGCCAGGTTGACGGCGGTTTCGCGCTTGAGAGTGTTTAGATTACTAAGAAGGTTGGCGATATTGATCTCGCTGGTTATTATTCGCTCACTCATATTCCAGAGGCTGCTGGGCATAGTTACTCCAGCCTCAACCTGCTTTCTGAGAGCCTCGAGGTTGTACTGAAGAAGGGAAAGTAGCTTTTCCTGCCCTTCCAATTCGTTTTTCAGAATGATGATTTCATCCACTCTTTCCAGCAGGCCTGATATTAAAGAGTTTTTGAAATTGTAATAATCCTGCCAGGCTTTGGTAAGCTTCTCTCGAAGAGTCAAATTATCCAGGGCGATTTTTCTTTTCTTGGCTGAACTGTAAAGGGGGATGGTTAGTTCTATTTTTCCAATGGGTGCAA
>SDBS01000860.1_pt1 | contig 30503 bp, 41 predicted proteins | sample 2277091 | NCBI WGS metagenome assembly SDBS01 (sample SAMN10404972, study PRJNA504765) | marine sediment metagenome | isolation source: marine sediment core GS10_PC15, 163 cmbsf | place: Arctic Ocean: Southern Knipovich Ridge | collected 2010 | reverse complement strand
GCCTCTCGTGCAGCCCCCCGCTGCACCTCCGGTTACGCCCCCATCAACGCTCCCGGCAGCACAGCCGGGACAGTCACAGATCCCGGAGCCGCAGCCCGGAGTACCCCAACCGCGGCAGGCCGAGGGTTTCGTGATGGTGGCAACGGAGGAACCTATCGCACAGCGTGCGTCAGACCTGACTGTTGTCCTCTCAGCGTACCCGCGGCCCCACAAAACAGGACCACAGATCACAGGGCGCAACCGTCAGACCATCGTACCCGCACAGAAGATCGTCGTTAGCGGTCCTCATCCCGCCAGCGAGGAAGCCATCGCCGGGCTTGCACGTGTGCACCTCACCCGCGAAATGGGACCTTGGTTCCGCTTCTACATCGCGGTGAGTGCCGGCACCGAGTACGTCGCCGTGATCGACGACGACGCTGATCCCAGCCCCCGTTGGTTGGAGACGGCCATGGACCATCTGCGCAAGTACAACAGAGATGTGGTCGCAGCAGCCGGACATATCCTGGCGCCCAACGGCGGTATGGACTACGTAGGTCCCCCGACGCAGCGTCCCGAGCAGCTCACCAAGGTCGACATCGGACGTGGCGCCTGGGTGTGTTCCCGCGGGGTCATGGAAAGCGCCCTGAGAAAGCAGCTGTCTCCCATTACCGGATGGGCGGAAGCACTCAGCTTTGCGGCATACCAGGCAAGAGGCAGTACCGTGGTCCTTCCGTACGGTCCCGATGCTGCCGGTCTGCAGTCCCCTCCCTCCACCGACACCGTGTCGCTCAGTTCTCGGCCCGACATCGGGGCAGCCCGAACCGAGGTCTTCTCGGTACTCTGTACAAGGGGATGGAAGATGCTCTACGAGCTGGCCGCTGCAGAGGCGGAAGAGGCAACGAGACGCTCCGCCGTCCCTCCGATCGAGACCGCGTCCCCCGAAGCCAGTCCAAGCGACGGCAAGTAGGTGTTCCGCACCATCGTGATGGACCCTCCCTGGCCCGAGAAGGGAGGGGGACGCATCAAACGTGGGGCGGACCGGCATTACGATCTGATGACGCCTCCACAGATCATCGCGACGATCCTTGGGTCCCCGCTGTGGAAGCCCAACCCAGACGGCTGTCACGTCTGGTGTTGGGTGACCAACACGTATCTCGCCCAAGGCCTCTTCGTCCTCGAAGCACTTGGGGCCGTGTACAAAACCAACATGGTTTGGGTGAAAACAGACGAGGACGGAAACCCCGACACGATTAGGATGGGGCTTGGTCAGTACGGACGACACCAGCACGAGCTGTGTCTGCTCGGTGTCATCGGAAAAGGCTACAACGCGCGCCAGAGTACCTGCACTCGAACGCGGACCTCAATCACTGCACCGCGCACGCCGGAGCATAGCGAAAAACCCGAAAAGTTCTACCGACGAGTCAAGCGTATCTCCATGGGACCGTACGCGGAGTTGTTCGCGCGTGGAACCCCCACCGGAGTCAGGAAAGGCTGGAAGTTATGGGGAAACGAAGCAAAGACGACCTGATCGAAGCCCGAAGAAAGCTCGCCGCCGCCGGCCTCACCACCGACATCGACGAACTGGTGGAGAAGATCCGCACCGGCGCCGAGAACGATCCTGGGATCGTGGCGTTGACGTCCATCATCAGCACGCACGCCGCAGCTCTGGTGGAGTACGTGGGTGGCCGAGTTACCGCGCAGACCGTCAGCTCGATTGCTGCTGCTGCTTGCTCGATGCCCTGGGCTGATGAGACCACAGTGAAGAAGGTCTTGAAGCAGGCGCACATGATCTGCCGTACCACACGCGAAAAAGCAGCCGCCGTGGCTCGGCCCCCCTCTGGGGAGCCGTGCTAGCCTCGTCACGGGAGAGGGCGTTCTCAAGGGAGCCCGGCCGGGACCCTATCGCGAGCTAGCCATACAGCCTTCACGCGACTGTGAACCATCCAACTCTGTGCGGGCGCCCTCTTCCACTTCCCTCACGATGGCCGTCCCTCTTTACTGGCACCAAGCCGACAACTTCGGAGACGCGTTGGCACCCTGGCTCGTTCGGCACCTGTCGAGCCAGGACATCGAATACGTCCCACTCGGCAAAGACGACGGTCCCATCCCGTACCTGGTGACGGGCTCCATTTTCAAGCACACCCTCAAACGCGGGATCGTCTGGGGGGCTGGATGCGCCTACTCGGCTGAGCTAGATCCGGCGCAGATCAGCCCGCCATCCGACACCCTGCAAATCATCGCCACCCGCGGACCCCTCTCCAAGGCCCGCGTCGAAGCCGCTGGACACACCCCTGCGACGGCTGGTGATCCCGCGCTGCTCCTCCCGCGCTTCTACACGCCCCAGGAGCGCCCCAGCTGCAGTGTGGGGATCGTGTGCTCCTGGGTTGACTATCTGGACGTCAAGGCGTCGTACGGCTCTGTGGCCGTCCTCAACGCTTCCTCCCCCATCGAAACGGTGATCGACACCATCGCCTCCTGGGACGTCGTGGTCGCCGGCTGCCTACACGGGCTCATCGCAGCTGTCGCGTATGGCAAGCCTGTCGTGTGGGCCGAGTTCTCCGACCGGCTACTCGGAGACGGCTTCAAGTTCCGTGACTTCCTGGCTCTGTTCGACGTCGACAAACCCGTCCCCGTGATCCGGCCCGCACTGTCCTCGCTCGATGACGGGGCGCAGACCTTCGAGGTTACGCAAAGCGACGCACTGCTAGCGTGCTGCCCGTTCCGTAAAGGCTGAGCATGAGTCGAATCTGTTTCGCGATGATCGGCACGCAGAAGTGTGGGACGTCGACAACTCTTGGTGCATTTCGCGAGCATCCTCAGATTTACATGGACGACGTGGAACTTTTTCACAGCGGGATTCCCCGGGGAGGCCGACAGCGCTTGCGAGACGAGCTGCTCGCCAAAGCGCAGGACAAAGTAATCGTCGGACCGATGCATCCTGACTTCTCGTTTTTCCGAAGAGGAAAGCAGATGCAGGTCTGTTTTGGTTCGGAGCTGAAGCTACTCATGACAGTGCGTGACCCAGTGAAACGTGCGATCAGCAACTACTGGATGGAGGTACAGCGCAACACCTCGCTCAAATACACCATGTTTCAAGCGCTCACGAACCCCGACCACCACTTCGTCCGGCGTGGGCACTACCACCGGGACCTTGTTCAGTTCTTGACGCACTTCCCACGCGATCAGCTTCTCATCACCCGTCTCGAAGACATGGCGGAAGACACAGCAGGGATTCTCAACCGGATGGCTCGTTGGATCGGCGCCGACCCGTTTCTACCGGACCAGGAACACGAGCGAGTGAGAGTCGGGCACTACGCAAGCGAACCACCCGACGGTGTTGTCTCCTATCTCGCGGAGCACTACGCGGAGTCCAACCGCCTGCTCCACGAGGACTTTGGAGTCAGGGTTGACGACTGGACGGCTTGAGCCAGTAGTGTGATCTGCTCGCGGTAAGCGATGACAGCGCGACGTTCCTGCACCGTGAGCGCTTGGCTACGCCAGGAGTGCACAGTGAAGCCGTAGTGGCGTCGGGGGTTGCCGCACGAGTAGCACGAGCACCAGGCCAGGTTATCCGCCAACTTGGCGGCAGCAACGTGGAGCTTCTGCTCGTCGATGGGTTGAGGAACAAAGCGGTTGGACCACCAGCGACGGTGGAGTTTTTTGGAATGCTCGATCATCCGGGCGCGATGATGTCGGCGCCAGGCACGGGAAAAACGTTTGGACATTCGCTCTCGACCTTACGGCCAGCCCGAACGAGGCTAATCCTCGCTCGGGCTAGGTCGTGAATGTCGGAGGTGCAGTAGTTTGCGCGATGTCCATAGCAGAAACCTCCTAACGGATGACGTCCACGTCAAGGTAAGGATGCAGATGCAGCGCCTTGGCAACCTTGGCCACCATCACATCGTCCACGCGCTCTGCCTGGTCCCACAAACCGATGACGACAGGGTGCAGGTCGCGTGTCTCCGGCGTCCAGTTCATGAAACGCTCCATCCAATCGGGTCGTAGCTCGGCTTGATGCCCGTGGCACGTCCATTTGTAGCGCATGAGTTCGTCGCGCTGAGCGTAACCGAAGTGCAAGATAGGCCCGTACTCGTCTCCCACGTGCTCCTGTATTGCGTGGGCATGACGTAGATCGAGGATCCGCACCGGTCGGAAGTGGTCTTTGACCGCGTGTGTCGTGGAGCGGATGAAGTGGATGAACGGAACGGTCCAGCTTCCCGCACGGTTCGCATGCGTTGCTGCGTGAAGCGTACGTTTGGCTTCACCCTCCGGCCACACCTCATCCGCATCGAGGATCAAGATCTGGTGTGCACCGCGATGCTGCAACGCCGTCACCGCAAAGTTGCGATGCTGACCTTCGTTCCCAAAGGGACCACAGTCGTGCCAGAACAAGGGCTTGCCGCAAAGTCGACGCGCCTCGCGTTCGAGGTCTTCCCGGGAGTCGGGGCACGGTCCTCCTTGAGCGTGTCCGTAGCTCGGTTGGGGGACGTAGAAGACGTGGATCTCGTCCACCGCATCCTGCACAGACTGGACAGCCCACGCAAGGTACTCACAGCCGTAGTGAAGAGCGACGTATGCAACCTGCATCAGAACACCTTGAACGTGAAGCCGCAGTCTGACGGCGAAGTGAGAAACGTGGTGAATGTGTCGGCACCGAAAACACGATCCCAACCTTCCCGAATGTCAGGGCCCGCAGTGGGATGCGCACCGTCATGCGAGAGGATGATCCGCGGCGCCAAGTGGGCATAGGCAGCTCGTAAGATCTGCTCGACATCGTCCGCGCTGTGCTGCGCATCCTCGAACACGATCGTGGCCGTGTCGAGTGTCTCGATCAGGTCTTGGCCACGTCCGGTCTTCTTGCAACATCGCGCCATGAGGTCTTCGGGGATCAGGTCTCCAGCCCCCTCCACAATGTCGATTGTCGTCAGCGTACCGAAGTCGTTCTGCTTCAACGCACTCAGGATGTGAACGGCCGAAGCGCCCCGGAGCGTGCCGATCTCCACCACGTGCTCAGGACGCAACAGCCGACAGAGCGCATAGAGCAGCTGCCCCTCGACTCCCCACAGAGAACCGCACGGAAACTTCTCCTGTGCCTTGTCGGAGTGATAGCCGCCGAGCGTGTCTTCGGCAGCGTAGGCGATGAGGTCTTCGGGAGGCACCTCAAGGGCAGCCGCCAGCGTCGTGAGGTCTTTGTCGAGCGGGTTCACAGTGCGTTCTCCACCTGGTTGCGAAACGTGTACTTCATGCAAAGCGCGTCGTACAGACGCTCCCCCCATGTCGAGGGGTTACGGGCAATCTCCATGACCTTCTCCGGCATTCGATCGAGCGGTACCTGGATCAGCTCCTCTTCCAGGGGGAACGCGTCGTGCAGCGGTTCACACACGAGCGGCAATCCGTACGCCGCAGCGATGGCGAATCTCAGCGGCGTGTAAAGAGGCATGTCGAACTGCTGCACGTGGACCATGGTCGCACTCTGACACAGCACATCGTCCCGGTCCTCTCCCCAACAGCTCGGGCCCTCTCGCAGTCCAAGCGCTCGGATGCGTTTGTAGACGGGAGTGCGGCGCCCAGAAACATAGCTCTGATGCGTCCAGTCGTACTCGATGGGAAGACACCCCCCACCAAACTCCGTATGACTCCCGAGGATGACGTGCTGCAACGTGGGATGCTGCGAAGCCATCCAGCGGTCACTCGCCCAAACATGGTCGAAGTGCGGCCGGAAGCGATCGTACGATCCGTCCGTAAGCATGGGCGTCGTATCGAAGCGTTCGAGAAACCACCAGATGATCGTAGCTCGCCGGTCTGCAGGCGTGCGCCACTTCGGCATCAACTCCTGAACTTCGCCGTTCATCGGCGAGAGGATGTACGTGTCGTCCGAGTCGGGGTCGATGTCGTCGATCGTCGCCACGCGAAACCCAGCCAACTCCGCCAGCCGAAACAGATCGGTGTACGGCTCGTAGTGGTAGCGAGTTTTGGTGAAGACGATGCTCACGGGAGGCGTACCTTGGACGCGACTAGCAGGTGCCGCACGTTGGTATGATCGTCAACGGCTTCGAGGTCTTCCTTGCGCTTCAGGTCGAAGCTGACTGCGAGGTCCCAAAGCTCAGGATCGAAATCGTCGGTGTAGAGGTAGCCGAGGTGTTCTTCGAACGGGTTGCCTCCGTCCGCACCTTGGACGTGTTTGCCGTGGGGCATCTCCGCGAGGACGAGCTTGGCGCGCTTGCGGAACGACTCCAAGATCATCAGTGCGTCTGGTTTGGCGACGTGCTCCGGACCTTGAATCCACACGACGACGTCTGGATAAGGCGCAAACCCCTCCTCGCATAGCTGGAGGTAGTCACCAACAGGCACCTCCAGCACCCGTGCTCCCGTGTAGATGGTGCGTGCGATTGCTGCGTTGGGTACCCACGGTTCGAGCACCGTTACCGGGAGCCCGGCTGCAGCAGCGCCACCACAGAACGGAACCTCTCTCGGACCCTTGACGCCGACGATCAGCGTGCGTCCGTGGAAACGCCCTGGGAAACGCCGAAGGTAATCTTCGGCAAGGAGAGTCGTCGGCCAGATACTTACGGTCACATCGCCTCGTTTCGTCAGACCTGAAAAACACCGAAGCCAGAGAAGTGTAGCGCTGAGATGTCGCGCTTGGCTCTTCCGACCTCGCTCCACAGACGCTCCATGCCGGAGTTGAGGTGGATGTCGTCGACGAAGACAAGCGCTCCGGGCTTCAGCTTGGACATGTACGCCCCCATTTCGCGAACCATGTGGTCGTACTCGTGGAGGCTGTCCAGGAACATCATGTCGATGGTGTGGAACGGGAATCGGTGGGACGCGTCGACGGCATCCCCAGTCACAGTCTCGACATTGGGCAGCTTCAGTGCATCGAGCTGAGCACTGCACACTGGATCGATGTCGACACTGATGACCTTCGATCGGTCACTCCCCATCGCCATATGGGCTCCGGAGCGGCCGCGATCTGTCCCGGTTTCGACGATGAGCCCCGGAGCCATTTTCTGGACCCACAGAAACAGGAAGCGGTTGTACAGCTCTGTCGTCGGTGCCCCTGCTGTCATCGTCTTCAAGAAATCAGCACGGGTGTCTTCGACCTGTCCCCCCACAAGCTCCCGGACGGTATCCGTAACTTCGTCGAGCGTGGCGTTCTCCTCCGTGAGGCGGACGTAGGCTTCGCGATCGCGGGTGACCTGCTCGGCCATACCCGGGTACTCGGCAATCGTCTTGGATACGTGGTGCAGGCAGCACGTCGCGCGTACGCTTTCGCAGCGGTAGCCGTGTTTCGCGAGGTGGTGGTGCATCCAGTCGTCGCCGTACCAGAGCTTCATCTCTTCCGGAATCGGGTGAAACAACGGGATCGCCGAAGGATGGAAGAACATGCACCACCCGGCTCGCGCGGGGATGGTTCCACTAAGTCCCGGCAACGCACGTCGAACGTCATCGTCAAACGTCGCCGCGTTGCTGAACTGGCCATTGGGAAGGAAGTACCGTTTGTCGTCCTTGGCGATCTCCGCACTGACCGCGTCCAGCCACCCCGGTCCGACCAGGATGTCGTTGTTCGCAAGGCACACCACGTCCGGGGTGTGGTTCAACGCTTCCTTGAGCAGCTCGTTCCACGCGGGGTTGACACCGACGTTGGTGGGGTTCCGGATCAGCTTGGCAACGCCTGGCTGCGCCGCCAGGAACTCAGCAGTACCGTCCGTCGAGCCGTTGTCCACGAAGATGAAAAAGACTTGGTGACCGCCCGAGTTGCGGTGCACTGACTCCACCATCGCCCGCGTGTAGCTGAGCTTGTTCCAACACGGAACACAGACGGCGACTCTTGCCATGCGGACTTTTTATCACACGGCGCCGAAGCGCTCGCGGTAGTCCTCAATGCTGCGCAGGAGCCCCTCTTCGAGCGAGATCTTCGGCGCCCAGCCCAGTGCCCGCATGCGGGAGCAGTCGAGCTTCTTCCTCGGAGTACCGTTCGGCTTCGAGACATCCCACCGGATCGTCCCGGAGTACCCCGTCAGGTTCTCGATCATCGACGCGAGGTCTCGGATGGTGATCTCGTCCTCACTCCCCACGTTGAGCCACAGGTCATCGTCGTACTCTTCGAGCGCCAACACGAGCGCGCGGGCCAGGTCATCGGCGTGCAGGAACTCGCGCATGGGGGAGCCCGTGCCCCACAGGTCGACAAACGAAGCTTTCGTGCGCCGGGCTTGCTCGAACTTGAAGATCAGCGCAGGGATGACGTGGCTTCCCTGAGGGTCGTAGGTGTCGCCGTCGCCGTACAGGTTCGTGGGCATCAAGCTGATGTAGCGTCTGTGCTGTTGACAGCGGTACGCCTGCACCAACTTCAGCCCAGCAATCTTCGCGATCGCGTAGGCCTCGTTGGTCGGCTCCAACGGTCCCGTGAGCAGAGCTTCTTCCCGCATTGGCTGCTCGACATCACGGGGGTAGATGCACGAGCTACCGAGGTTGACGAGGCGATCAATGCCGTGCCGAGCCGCCTCCGTGATCACGTTCATCGTGATTGCGAGGTTGTCGTGAAGGAACTGGATCGGGAAAGCGGAGTTGGCTCCGATACCGCCCACACGTGCCGCCGCCAGTACCACGGCATCGACACCCGCGTTCACAGCATATTTGAAGACGTCGCGCGTGGGCTCCCGCTGCGTCAGATCGAAACGCAGCAACGGGGTCCACGTCTTGTGACCTGCCGCTTTCAGGGCGCGCATCGTAGCCTGACCGACCAGGCCAGTGTGGCCGGCAACGTAGACCTTCACGCGCCCACCTCCGCGACATCGGCGTCCACCATCAGATTCACCAGCTCCTCGAACGTTGTCTTGGCTTCCCAGCCAAGCACCTCTTTAGCCTTGGACGCGTCACCGAGTAAAAGGTCAACTTCCGTCGGACGCATGAACCGCGAATCGAACTCGACGTAGTTCGCCCAGTCGAGGTCGACCCGCGCGAACGCTAGCTCGACCAAATCCCGAACAGAATGAGCCTTGCCCGTCGCCAGGACAAAGTCGTCTGGCTCGTCATGCTGCAACATGCGCCACATTCCTTCCACATACTCCTTGGCGTAGCCCCAGTCGCGTTGGGCGTCGAGGTTGCCGAGGACCAGCTTGTCTTGCTTGCCCGCGGCGATTCGTGCTACCGACAGAGTCACCTTGCGGGTGACGTAGTGCTGACCTCTTCTTTCGCTTTCGTGATTAAACAGGATGCCGTTCGCAGCGAAGATCCCGTACGCTTCGCGGTAGTTGACGGTCGAGTGGTACGCAAACAGCTTGGCGGCGGCGTACGGTGAACGGGGTCGGAACGGTGTCGTTTCGGTCTGCGGAACTTCCGCCACCTCCCCGTACAGCTCCGAAGACGACGCCTGGTAGAACCGGCACCCCAGACCGATTTCCCGAATCGCTTCGAGCAGACGGAGACAGCCGATCCCAGTCGTCTCGGCCGTGTACTCGGGGAGGTCGAAGCTCACACGAACGTGGGCTTGCGCTGCAAGGTTGTAGACCTCGTCGGGCTCGATCTTCTCCAACGCGTTTCGGAGACTGCGGCTGTCGATCAAGTCGCCGTAGGCGAGGTGGATCTTCATGTCAGGTTCCATCAGATGGCGGATGTTTTGGGTGTGCGGCGTTGCGCTGGGCCGCACGAGCCCGTGGACCTCGTAGCCCTTCTCCAGCAACAGCTCCGCCAGGTAACTCCCGTCTTGTCCGGTGATCCCCGTAATCAGTGCACGCTTCATCGCTGCCCCCGCACTGCGTTGACGATGGCTTGAAGTTCTTGCATTCGGATGTCCCAGGTGTGGTGCTTCTTCATCAGGTCAGCTCCTTGGCGACCCAAGTCCCGCAACGCCGCTCGCCGTGACGGGTCGAGCCAGTGCTGAGCAACGTCGACCAGCTCTGCAGTCGTATCCCAACCGATGCAGTTCTCGCCGTCGATCAGCCCCATGCCCTCCATGTCGGCGAACCGTTTGACGAGGGCTGGACACGCACAGGCCATGATACGCAACAGCCGATCGGACGTGTACCGCCCGAGATTACTGGTCAGCGACAAGCTCAGGGCCATCGTGCTCGCACGGTACACGTTCCCGGAATCCACTTGCGCCATCGGTTTCCCGAACCCCCCACCGTAAGGAACGAAGCCCTCGATCGATCGTAGCGCCGCAACGGCACTGCGACGCAAGTGCGACTCGCTACCCGGCACCCCGTCGAAATGGGCACCGTAGTCCTGCCCCATGAACGTAAGCATGTGCCCACCGCTTCCTGGGCTCCCCGGGAAGTAACGGTCAACGTCGTAGCCGATCTGCAAATACGCTGCGTTGGCCATCCCTCGTGCGCGATGATGTTCGACTTGGCCCGTACCTGTGAAGAGCATGAGGTCGACCGCAGAAGCAAGCTGGTACTGCCACTCGTCACCCGATCCAACCCACGGCCCTTTGCCCGGCCCAATGTCACCCGACCAGACGCAAACAACCATCGACGGATCACGCTGGGGGTCGTCGCGGATCTGCCGCAACGCATCGACGGGAATGGCGTGTGGATCTTGGCACTGCAAGAAGACGAGTGACGGCCGGCGTGCACGAACCACGTTGACGAACACATGCCCTCGTTTGTGCTCTTCCAGATCAGTCCAACGAATGCATTCGTGCCCCGCAGCACCGAGTCGCAGCAGACCTCGAACCATGGAGGTCTGCGGATCGTCTGTCGTCCAGAGCTGCCAGTGCAGGACGCGCTCTTGCTTCAGTGGCGCACGTGGAGGGTGTTGCCCGATCACTGGATCAGCGGACGCAATGCGCGGCCAACGTTCCGGAAGTCCCTCGCCTTGTTCAGCCTTCACGAGAGCCTGCATCTCACCCCCACTGAGACGGGGGGCCGGTCCACGGAAGTTGAGGCACGCTCCGTCCGGCCAGCGCTCATGAAACTGATGCCGCTGCCGATCGAAGCGCAGGTTCTTGTGACGCAGGTGGTCGACGTACTCCTGATGCACTACGCGTGCGTCTTTGGCTTCAACGACCTTGTAGCCAAGTCGGTACACCAAGCACGAAAACTCCGTGTCTCCACCGTACGTGCGATAGCATGTCGACCACATGCCCCCGACGATCTGCTCGACAGCACGGACGATGTTCATCCGTGTCAACGCGAAGTTCGCGTAAATGCGGTTATGCACCGCCTCGATTTTCCACACCTCGTTCTCACAGAACGACATCGCCACCTGCCCGACGAAGCGGTCCGCAAAATGCCGGAGACCGTTCACGATCGCGTCCGGCTCTAGCGTCGCATCGTCGTTGAGCGCCAGGACGAACTCCCCCGTCGCACGTCGGGCTGCAGCGTTGAACGCCGGCACCGCCCCGGACAAGTCGCCCGCAATGTAGATCACGTCCGGCTGCTCCTGCAGCCACTGCACCGAACCGTCGGTCGAACCGCCGTCACACACCACGATCTCGTACGGGAGACTGCGCGCTGCCCGTCGAATCGACGCCACGCACCCCTGCAACAGACCAATACGGTTGTAGGTACCGAAGACGATGCTGACCTTGACGTCGGAGGGCGCGCTGTCCGGTAGAAGCGGATGCAGGATGTCTGCTTTGCCGGCGATCAGCTCAGTGGGGACGTACAGCTTCCGGGCGCGGCGCCGTAAGTTGTGCCGCCTCGGACGCGAACGGTGCATGACTGTTGGTGTGTCAGACTCTTCGACTTCTGCGATTGCATACCCCGCCTTTTCCGAAGGTCCGGTCGATACAGCGGCTACGCGAGCCGCGTTTTCTTCGCGCGCAGCACGGCGCTGTTTCAAGATTGCGTCCAGACGTTTTCTCGACATGCTTCACCCTGACGGTTTGGTGTTCGGTGCCACCCGAACTCCTGACGACGTAGATACCTTGGTAACGCCTGGCGCAACAGCAGTCGAACCGCCTATGACCACCGTAGTGGCTGGAGCAGTAGCTCCCGCTGCTACCTTCGAACCGTACACCCACGAGCACACGTGGTTTTGCAGCCCTGCGCTCGGATCTTGATACGTCCGCAGAACCTCTGTGTCGAAGATCGACCCCACATCCACAAGAGACACGTCGCGACGACGTTGCCAGACTCTGTGGATCAGCACGTTTGCCAAGGGACCGGCGGAGATGAAGACTGGCTTCGTCGCTTTCAGGATCGACTCAATAATGCGGCCGTAGTCCCACGCGTCGGTCACACAGTCTTTGGGAATCACGAGGTCAGCTCGCGAGTCCGACGCCACCCAAAATGCGTCCACCTTCGTCAGCTCCGCTTGGGCGCGCCGATAGTTGGCGTTGTTGAAGATGGTGCCAAACGTTTGCCGCCCGCTGGCTTGCTTGGCATACCATCGCGCAGCTCGGATACCGCAACATGACGGGGTGATCCCCACCCAATATCCCGGCGCCGAGTACGTCAACGCTTCGGCGAGCGCATCCTTGAGCCACCATGAACCTGACGGCGAACGCCAACCGTCGACTGCCGTGTAGCGCTCTCCGCGAACGGCCTTGTACTCGCCGTCGTTGTAGCGTACCAGCGCAAAAGGGCGACCAGCTTTCAAATCTTCGAGGACTTCGTCCAACGCCTCCGAAAAGCCGTGCGATCGCGCTGTCCTGGAGGGCATGGCACTTAGACTAGCCCACACACAGTGGGTGCTACAATGCAAGCACGCCTATGCGCTTTCAGTACGCGATCATCACGGCCAAGAACGAGGTCATCGCCATGGCCGACACGGAATCCCAGGCCATTGCCGAAGGACGGAGTGTTGGGGCCAAGCAGGTCATCATCGATCGGACCATCCAGCCCACGCGCGTCGCCAACCCACCCCTCGGATCGCGCGGGCCGCAGGTCTCCTGGCGCGGCATTGGGAACCTCCGTGTCAACCACGCCAAAGCCATGCGCATGAGCATCGAGGATGCCCATGCACTTCTGTGGCCGATGTTCCCGATCCTCAAAAGCGGTCAGCTCATCAAGGCGTGGAAAACTCCGAAGGGGATGGTCGACAACCTGCTTGGGCAGAACTACAAGACGCAGAAGAAAGTCTTGGACGCCGAGGAGAAACGGCAGTTCCGCAAACTCTTCAAAGCCGACGGCGCGGATGTCCAGGGTCTGACGCTTCTTCCTGCCACCGAGTGGGGTCGGAAGATGGGTCGCGCAGGCATCAACACGTGCGTGGGTGCGAGTGCAGAATGCAAGAACGCGTGTCTCGTCTTTTCGGGACGCAACCAAGCAGATCCGTACAACACGGTCATCAAGGCAGCGAAGCTTACCGCACTGCTCCGCGAACCCGATGCTTTTGGTCGGATCTTGTTCGAAGCGTGCAGACGCTACCTCGAAGGGAAGCGCACCGCCTTCAAACGCTACATCCGACTCAACGTCTTCTCGGACATCCCGTGGGAGCTGGTGTATCCCGAACTGTTCACCATTCGCGGCCAGTTCTACGACTACACCAAGGTGCCCAGTCGACGCGTACCCAAGAACTACGATCTCACGTTCAGCTACAGTGGCCGCAACTTCGAGGACACGATGGTGGCCCTGCGTCGAAGGCAGCGCGTCGCAGTAGTGTTCTTGACCAAAAGCGGTCAGTTTCCGGCCCGACTCTGGGGGCAGCGTGTCGTCGACGGTGATCGCCACGACGTGCGGCCTGTCGATCCAGCGCCCTCCGTGGTCGGACTCAAGTACAAGGTACCGCGCGGCCGGGACGTCGACCTGAAGAACAACGTCTTCATCGTCCCCGTCCAGGAGATCGAAGGCCAGTTCATCGCAGCCGTTGTGCCACGCGATCAGCCGGGCGTCTTGGAGCACGTTGCGGACGATCGTGTTCCCGCGGGTGCTCGGATCCGGCTGCCTGTCGTGACCCAGCGTGCATCCAATACTCGAACTCCGCGCCGCATCAAGAGCCGCCTGATGAGGTAAACCCATGCAGGTACCGTTCGCATCTCTCCCTTGGCATATGCGCTCGCTGTTCGAGGCGCTCCAAATCGCCCTGCAGTTGAGGGAACGTCAACTGCGCCAAGAGCACTTCCGGGAGGAGGGGTTCGACATCGGTGCACTCCCGATCGGGAAGCTCAAGGCATCCAAGATCATCCGCTTGGCGCCGCTGAGCTTGGCGATCTATCACGTTACGGATGTCACTGGCGGTTTCGGTGTCTCGAAGCGGCGCCTGAAGTACTGGCGTGATGCGCTGGTCAACCACCCCGAGCGCATCCCTGATGCGATTCGTGAGCAGCTCCCCGACGTCGACATCGAGAAGAACGCTCACCGTCTCACCTTGTGGGAGCGCTACCGCAACACGCCGTACCATACGATCGGGGCAACCAACGGCGACGCCCTCCGGAACCGCAGACTCAAGCAGCGCTCGTACCACGCCGGGCTTGGTAATGACGGCGCAGGATGGGCCCTCGACGTCGGGCACAAAGAGGAGTTGGACGATTGGCTCATCGAGACGGGCCGTGCTTCGTTCCGGATCCATTTGATGCGGATCAGGGACGGTGACGACCCTGAAGTCACGCTGCCCGACCGGCGCATTATGGTTGCTCCTCACCGCACGGTGTCCTCGCAGCGTTTTGCCGACACGAGTCGCAACGTTCACCTCAACGTCATCAAGCCCGTTGTTCAGCAGCTGGACTTCGCGACGCTCGATTACGACTTCTCCCGGGGGCACGGGCGCCCGATTCCGGACACCTGGGATCCCGATGCTCACTACAACCGGAAAGGCCAACGGCTGTGAACTTCTGCTGTGGCGTAGACACGGTTGCCGGAGTTGCAGCATCCGCTGGATCTCTCAATACGGTAGTCGAACAGGGCGCGATCATCCCCGAGGTCGTCGCGGCCACTGCGACCGGAAGCACGGACGACCAGGTCCTCAACTTCACTGGGGCGACCGTCCAAGTCGGTGCGCTTTCAGTCGCAACCTGGCTAACACGGACCGACTCCGCAACGCTGGGTACCAGGCTGCAGCCCATCCAATCCGGCATCTACTCCGTGGTGCTCTACATCCCCTGGGCTGCCGGGCAAAATGTGTTCTGGGCGATCACGTACAACGCGACGACGGCTCAGCGCCAGACAACCAACGCCGAGCCGGTGGCTCCTGAGTCTTACGCGGCCGCGTTCCTTTCACCGACTGTCATCGAAGGGGACACGATCACCGCGATCATCCCCGTCTCGCAGGAGGACATTGACGCGGGAACGAACATCATCCGCTGCCACTCGGGCGACCCGATCGCCCCCGGAGATACGCCTCCCGCCGGTGCATACATTTCGGTGGCTCAAACCGGGTGCCGGATCTTCCGCATCGGCGACATGGCCGCCTAAGAGGTCACGCCGAAGCGCGTCGCTTCTTCACACGCGCCCGTTTGGGTAGCGCACAGGCGATGCCAGGGTGCGCCTGTCGGTAATGCATCGCCATCTCGTGATATTGAATGCCGCACAGGGGACAAGGCATCGCAGTCGAACCGTGCTCTTCGGGTACTTGAAAATCTTCAGCTCCCGAAAAGAGGTCACGAACGCGATCCATGCGACCCGCAGGGGAGCTTATCCCGCCGGTTTCAGCCACCATCGCTGACTCGTCGCTCATCTGACACAGGAGGCAGCTACCGTCCTCACACCAACGACACGCACTCATGAGGAGAGCAGCCGGTTCTTCAACGCGCGTGTTGGGTTTGGAGTCGAGCCCCACTTCGGGGGTCGTTTCGTGAAGCGCCGATTCAAGAGGTTTCCGTGCGGTGTCTTGCGTACGCCCAACATCCAGCGGCCGTCCTTCAGGAGGTACGCCTCCCGACCATCTGGACCATACCGGTGATCCACGTACTCGAAGTGGACAAGCTGCCCCTTCCCGGCGTCGAAGTACGTCCCCTCCGGGTTGGCCACGCGTGCGGACGCTGCTTGAGCTGCAGGACGCAACCGTGCGCCACTCTTGTCGAGGCCGACGTTGTAGAAGTCCACGTCCGAAAACACCGCCACCTTCTGCGCGGGAAAGTCTCCCCGCACCGTGGCGTAGCACGCCTGTGCGGCGACCTCGGTGAACAGCGCCGGCCAAGCATCCTTGGGCGCAAGACGCCGGTGCAGGTTGTAGGCTCGCAGCTCTCCCTTGCGCGTGAAGTCTGGCCCCCCCTTGCCTGGCAAGATGTGAACGACGTAGTCGTGCACAGCACGGAACTTGAGGTTCTCCTCCGGTGTGAAGACTGGATGCGTATTGAAGTCCCTGGAGATCTTCAACACCCCCGTCTTCTTTACCGAGTCCCGCATATGCTGCGCTGTCTTGTAGGGCTGACCGTCCACGAAGAGCACCTGCACCTGTTTGCTCATGCGCTTGTACATCGTGACGACGTGGCTCATCAGCTTCCGCCAGCGCCACACTTCCGACCTATCCATCGCGGGAAGACGGTCGTACTCGTACGCGATGCGCTCGCAGTAGTCGGCCCGCTCCTGCGGGCCCTTGAGCTTTATTGGATTGAAGAGGACGTCGCGCATCCGACCTCCAGCATACTACGACGCCAAAAGAAAGTCCCACCGCAGGTGCCGTAGCATCTGGCGGAAATAGGTCTGTCGCTCGATCTGCCATTCGTACAGATACGCGTGCTCCCACAGGTCAATGACCAACGCAGGATGCTCGCCAAACGGTGGCGCACCCGCAGTTTGAATGGCGACCTGCGACAGGAACGACGTGTCCTCGCGTCGAAGCCATATCCACCCGCTTCCGCGAATCTTCTTCGCGCTGTGTTCAAGCCGTTCGAGTTCGTGCGGGATCAGCATCCCGTCGTAGGCCTCCGCGCGCAGCGACTGCCAGTACACACGATGCGCGTACAGCTGCTGCGCGTCGAAGTTTCCCGAGAGGGCAACCCGACGCAGTGACCAGTCGGTGCCCAACGACGACAACCGATCGCGGTACCGCAGCTGCAACTTGAAGTGCATGTCCAGCGTTGCCTGCGTGAAGATCTTCCGCAGCTCCGGTGGTGGAGCGAAGACACTCTCCGCTACGTCAAGACGATCGAGAAGCTGTTGGTTCACAGGTTCTCAGCTTTCGCCCGCACCTTGCGAAGCTTGGTGTATGCCTTGTCCAGCATCAGCTTGCGTTCTGCAGTCGCAGATTCCTTTGCGGCGGCAACGAGTGCGTCGACACCTTCGCAGAATCCTCGGACCAACTCATCACGGTGACGGATCGCCTCGGCAAGAACAGCGTCGAAGATTTCGTGCTTCGCACCCGCGTGTTCGAAGGTAAAGGGGTTCTGCAGGACTTCCCGGTTCGGCGCTGTAGCCATACGCTGTTCATGGTACGCTGAAAACGTGTTCACCGCGCGCAATCTAGGCATCGGCGCCGCGCTCCTCAGTACCGCATGGTTGGTCAGCCGACCTCGTGCAACACCAACCCGGCGACGCCGCACCGTAACGATTGTGGGGACACCCCCCGTTGTTTCCACCAAGCCGCAGCCGATCGCCGTCGGTGTTCCTGGTAACCCGGAGATCGATCAGCTCCTTGCCGAGATGAACGCAGCACTCACGGCTGCAGGCATCGACACCTCGAAGGCGTCGGCGTACGAGTTGACGTTGATGCCCTCGACGCCAACACAAGCGGTGGCGATCCCCCCTCGCGCGTACTGGCCGAGCATCATCTACACGCTCAAAACTGCGGTGATGCCGTTGCGCAACAAGCTCGGGTTCCCGTTACGATTTCGAGGTTACCGTCCGCCCGACTACAACGAAGCAGTCGGTGGCAAGCCTGGATCACGCCACCAGTGGTTTCAGGCACTCGACATCTCCGTCGTTGACGGCAGTGTTGCCAAGTCGACAGCGTTGGCACTGGAGGCCGCGCGCATCTTCAACAACCACGGCAAAGAGCTGAAGATGGGCCTCGGTGTTTACGGCACGCAAGAAGACCCCACGCACGTGCACATCGACACCGGCCATCAACGCAGGACATGGCGGGAGGCACGGTACTGGATCAGCCGGGCCCAGCAGGTCAGCTGACGGTCGTGGAAGACGGTCGTTTTCAAAGTAGTCCCAAGAACCGGCTCCTCCAATGAAAACCCAAAAGCAAATCGTCGCCGAAGTATTCCGTGCCCTCGCAAACGACATGGCGAGTGCGAAGTACTTAGCGGGGACGATTACCCGTCAACGTTCGCGTGAGCGCGTGCGTTACATATTGCTTGATGTGGACCAGTGGTTGACTGCGTCGCGCGCCGTGCTGAAGTTTGTCGGAGACAAAACCGGAGCGCTCACGACGGAAGCCATGGCGGGCATCCAGATCGACGACTTGAAAATCGCGGCGAAGGCACTTAAAAAAGCACGCACCCTTGTGAGTCGTGGTTTGGTCGAAGAAGGTGAAGACCTTCGTGCGATGAAAGCGACAGCGCGCTCGATCGTCTTCACCCTCGATGAGGGCCTTGGTTTTGCGGAAGCAGTTGCTCGACAGGCCGGTCGAGGCGCAGGACGAAGTGGGAATCCCAAGCTCCACAGTAAGCTCAAGAGTCGGTTGCTGTGATAATGTCGCCGGCATGCAGATCCAGCCTCTTCACGACCGCGTTCTCATCCAACCTCTCGAAGCCGAAACCGAGTCGAAGGGGGGCATCATCATCCCCGAAGCCGCACAGGCAAAGCGTGCTCGTGGCATCGTCATCGCCGTGGGTCCCGGTAAGCTCGACGAGGAGGGCAAGCGGATTCCGATGGGCGTGAAGGACGGTGACACCGTCGTCTACGGCAAGTACGCCGGGACCGAGATCGAGCTACACAACGAGAAGTTCGTCATCGTCCGTGAGGACGACATCGTCGGCATCCTCCAGAACACCGACTCCTAGAACGGACACACCATGGCCCTCCGCATCCGTCCCGCATTTCCGGTCAACCCGGTCCACAACACCGAGATGGAGTCACCGGTCCACGGCGCGAGTGTGGGGGACGGACGGATCCACGGCAACGCCGTCTTCGTCGGAGACGCCAACTACGTCGTCGACCGTGACGATCGGTTCATCACGCTGCAGTCCACCGACGGGTTGGTGCACGTCATCGACTTCACCAATGTAATCGCGCGCGTGGATGGCCAGATCATCAACGTCACGCTGACGGCGCTCAGCGGTGCCGGACGGTTCTCGGTCTTGGGGGTCAACGTTCCGCAGTCGCTGACTGCCGTCGGTGACACGGTGTGGGCCAAGTGGAGCTTGGCCGCGGGTGTCTGGATCGTGCTGACCGTGGGAGGGGGTGGTGGAGGTGCCAGCACAGACTCGTTCACGTTCAGCAACGCGAACAGTCTCTTGTCGAGCGACATCGACGTCTTCTTCGGCTTCAGCGCCGACGTGGCCCTCCCCGGACAGAACAATCGAACCGGAGATCTCGGATCATTGGCGGCGCTCGGCATCGGCGTCGACAAGTTCGCGAGCGCAGCGGGCCGTGTCACAAGCATCATCGTGCGTTCGAGCGTTGCCTCCATCGACCTCGATTTCTTCGTCGAGGTGAACACGGGAGGTGGCGGCTTCGTACGCACGATCGTGGCTGCTGGGATCGCTCTCGTTCCCGGCACCGTCACGAGCTTGACCCTGTCATCACTCGTCTCGTTCGTTGCAACCGACGTCATTCGTGTGGGGCTGGTCAACAACGACGAGTCGATCTCGCCCGAGTTCACGGCCGAAATACGGTTCACGTACCCGTAGGCAAAAAGCTAGAACGCCGACAAGAAGGTCCCCACCATTGAGGACCGTCTTGCCGGCTTGCCCCCGCTTGCGGCGGCGGCCGGCGGCCGGCCGGGCCGGGCCCGGGCCCGCCGGGCCCGTGGTCCAGCCGGGCCCGCCGGGCCGGGCCCGGCAAAAACGCCGTCCAGGCCATATTGAACCCATGAAATAAATGGCCCCTATGAAATAAAGTACGGTAGTGCTACGTATAGGCTACGGGAGCGAGTTTTAGGCAGCGCGGCTGGAAAGGCCCGGGAAAAGCCCCACCCGGGAGCGGCAGTCGAAAGAGCCTTTGCGGACCTGACAAGGTCCACCTGAAAACCGAAGAGACGAACATGGCAAGGAAGCCGGGAATCAACCGCAGACCCTCAGGGGCACCCGGCAGCAGGAGGCGTCACCCTCCATAGCTCGCCCGCAGCACGCGACCGTACGCGCCGCTGGTCAGGGCCATCGAGCAGAGTGACCACCGAACCATCCCAGGTGAAAGCGGATGGACCCGGGGGGTACCCACCCAACACGTGCGAGCCGCACACGAGGCGCTGATGAGCGTCACCCAGCGGCCCGCCACCGTGGTGCTGGTACCAGGGGATCGACGAGCGCCGGTCACTACGAGGCGCAACGAGAGGGCTAGATAGATCGATGGACTACCTCTCGCGATGACAACGACAACTCAATCAGAAAGAGACAGACGTACGGAACAGCGCGTCCGCTGCGGCGCGACTGGAGACCCGCAGCATCACCAACGAGAAGACAAATGCCGTAACCCACGGACGGGTGTCGACGACACCACGTACAACTGAAGATCGCGTACAACTGAAGATCAACACGAATACCGTCCGTCAGGAAGCAGACCTCCTGACGGGCGGCGTCGTGGTCGCATCTTCGATCACCCGAGACACCCACAGAGAAGACACCCATGAACGTAACCACAGAAGAGTTCGACGACAGCCTTGTTGCTGTGATCGCCGATGACCTGTTCGCTCTGCTCCCCCGAGAGGGCGCCGGAAAGTTGATGTCCATCCCGGGCGTGTACGAGATTCTTTCCGAGTACTACAACAACGCTGCTATCACCCACGCGGAAGAGTGCAAGGCCTGACGTGAACAAGATCGAGATTACCTTCACCACCCACGCGCGCAGCAAACACCCACACGAGCAACGACGCCCCATGCACACCCACCAAGACACCCGACTCCTCCACAACGCTCGCACGCTGCTCAGCCGCCGTCTCGATCCGCTGATCGGTCGCGACAACGACGACCTCGCAGCACGCATCTCGATCCGCGACGGCAAGCTCATCCTTCCTGAACTCGATCTGCTCGACGCGCAGAACCTGGCCGAAGCGCTGACCGAGTTCCTCCCCCACGCCGACTGACTCCCTCATGGACACCGCATACAAGACCCGCGCGTGGTGGATGCTGCGCGCCCTCGACTACGGCCGCCTCGGTGACGTGTACGCACCCGACCGGTACGTGATCTGGGACCACGAGGCCATCACAGCTGGCGAGAACGCGGTCGCCCCTGCAGGCGCCGAGTGCTTGACCCGCATCTATGTCGACCGTCACGGCGAGCTGCTCCCGCAGCTTTAGAACTTCCCCAACCCCCCACCACAGAGAAGACACCCCATCATGAACGAGATCGCCCACGCCCTGAACACGACCGCAGACGACAGCCTCATCTACGACGTCGTCACGGACATCCACCCCACCGACAACGACGACGTCTCCTTCGACGAGTACGAGGAGGTCCTCGACTTCCTCGACGTGTTCGTCTCCGAGGTCAACCGTGGCTGAAGACGCGGCGATGCCTAGTCCCCGAGCCCAACGCGAGCTGACGCTGCGCCGCTTCGACACGAGTCTAGGCGAGCTGTACGCTCAAGTCCGCAAGTGTCAGCGGCGAACACGAGCACGTCGTCTCGACGAAGCAAATGTTGACGCCTTCGTAGACCGCCTCGACATGCTGATGACAGGCTGCATCCAACAAGGCTTGCGGCTCGCCGCGATCCACGGCTATGTCGACGGTGGTGCAGTACCGGAGAGCTACAACAGTTCTGGTCTGACGACACGCTTGCGTGTCGACATGGGCGGATTATCTGTACGCCGTGCTAAAGCGCGTGTTGTCTCCTACGGCGACAACGGAAAACTGACGCTCAGTGTCCACGTCCACGACCCCCAGCTCCAGCAACAGCTGAAGGCAGCGGGATGGATCGGAACTGGGGAACGGTGGCGTCTGCCGGAGGTCAACCATGCCTAGTCCCCGAGTCCAACGCGAGCTGACGCTGAGCTTCTTCAATACGAATCTCGGAGAGCTGTACGCTCAGCTGTTCGCATGTCAGGAACGCAAACAAACACGGCTACTCACCGTAGCCAATATCAACCACTTCGTCGATCGGTTGGACACGCTTGTCACCGGTTGCGTGCAGCAGGGCCGTTGGATCGACGCGATCAACGGCTACATGGACGCGGGGGCGCAGCCGAGCCGCGGATACACCGAAGCGAAGACGACTGAGGTCTCCGTCGCAGGCCGACGTATCCGTGTCGGGCGTACCCGTGCGCGATTCCTCAAAAAACCCGACGACTTCAAGCTCGTGCTCGGGATCACCATCGCCGACCCAGCGCTCAAGAAACAACTCAAGGCGGCCGGTTGGATAGCCGACGGCAGCCACTGGTATCCCAAAGAGGCATCCCAATGACCAAGACACTCGCCCAAGAAATCAGCACGCGTCTCGTGGCGCTCAACAACTGCATCAAGACCGACAACGTCGAATGGCAAGCCAAGCACCGCGCTGCCCTCGATGAGCTGGACAAGCGGCTTCCGTCGGGCTCGGGCCTCGACATTCCACCGACTGTCGACCGCGATGCGGGTGCCGACAACGCCTTGGCATTCTACATTCACGGGAGCTACCACCACATGAACGACAACGGCTGCTACGTCGGTTGGTCGCGGTTCCGACTGAAAGTCGAGGCGACATTCGACGGCCTGTCCGTCGATCTGTGGAACACCCAGTCCGAAGGCGACAAAGCCCTGTGGGACGAGGACGAGGGCCTCACCGACGCGATCTGTGAGAGGTTCGACAGCACGCTGAACGAGGCGTTCGTCGAGCCTGATTACGGACCCGACACCGACCCCAAACGAATCAAAGAACTGAAGGACCGGCTGCTGAAATGAACCTGTCCGCTCTACTCACCCACAACGAGCACTACACAGTCCAAGACGCGCACATCGACTCGCGCACAGGGTTGCCGACAGCCACGTTCGTCTGCGGCATCTGCAAGGTGACGACAGCCATCGAGTACGGCGGTGCCGAAGATGACTTGCTGTCTCAGGCCTGCGACGACTGCGTGGTGCGCTGCTGGAGCCGGCTCGAAGCAGTTGCGGTGTGCATCGGACGCCGGTATTCCAGAACCCAAAAGCGGGCTGCTAAGGTAGGCGCATGTCCGATCCAAAAATCACCACCGTAGACAGCCCTCCCGGCACCGTCCTCTACATCCTTTGGGATCCCGCCCAAGGTTTCCCCCCCTCACACCAAGGCCTCATCACAGCAGACGGGGCGATAGGCCGCGTCACCATCCACAACGCCCACCTCACGAAGTACGCGCGCTACCAGGACTCGCATCCACGCGACCTCGGCATCGGTGAGCACGTCTCCAACGTCCTCGTCACGATTCCCAGCAACCACAAGCGATACGACATCTACCGGGTTTGCTGACCCGGAACCAACCTCAGAGAGAAGACAACCCATGAGCACTCTGATCGACATCCTCAAGATCTTCATGTTCACGCCCGGCATCGACGGGCACCAAGGCATTCCAGGCCTGTTCTGGGGACTCCCCGGAATCGGCAAGACTACGATGGTGAAACGCATCGCCGAGCACTGGGACTTCTACGTCAAGCTGCTCGTCGGGAGCATCCATGACCCGACGGACTTCTCAGGCCCGCTGATCGTCCAGGACGGCTTCTCGACCCACGCCCCCCCGGACTGGTGCCGTGACACCATGGACGCCCAGGGAAAGCCACGGCGCTTCCTGCTTCTGCTCGACGAGCTGACCTGTGACGACCAACGACAGCAGGCAGCAATGCTGGGCTTGTGCTTCGACCGCAGGGTCGGTGGCTTCGAGCTTCACAACGGCGTCCGCGTTCTCGCCGCCGCCAATCCCCCGGAGGCCGCGGCGGGTGGGTATCCGCTCACGCCTCCGTTGGCCAACCGTTTCTGCCACGTCGACATGGGTGTCGACCGCAAAGACTTCACCAAGTACTTGCGCGCCGGTAAATCGGTCAACCTGCGGACGCTCGAACCAGTCCGTGCAATCGAAGCGAGGGTCGCCAAGACATGGGCCGCGTCCCGTGACAAGGCTGCAGCCGTCGTAGGAACGTTCATCGACCGGCAGGAGTCGGACGAGATGCTCCTGAACATGCCCAAGCCGCACACACCGGAGGCTTCGCGTGCGTGGGTTTCTCCACGTACGACGGAGATGGCCACCCACGTCTTGGCTGGCGGCTGGATGTTCGACGTTCAGAAAACACCTGAGGGCACGGACATGCTCTGGGAGTTGGTCGCAGGTTGCGTCGGTGCGGGTGTCGCCGAAGAGCTGGAGAACTTCGTCGACGTCGCGGACATACCCGACCCGTTCGACATCCTGGCCGGTCGCGTCAAGTGGCGCCCCGATCCACAACGCCCCGACCTCACCCACGTGGTCGCCAACAGCTGCACCAACGCGACCATCCGGTTTTTCGACGAGCAGGTCGAGAAGAACAGGAAGGCGGCGTTGAGCATTGTTGACCACCTCGCGCGACTCCTTGTGGGCGGTGGGTTCGAGCACGACATCATCTTCGGCTGCGGTCAAGAGTTGGACGAGGCAGGTACGCTCCGTCACAAGGCAGTTACGGGAGCGAAGCTCAAGTCGCTCGACGGCCTCTTCGACGCGATGGGCGACATGTTCGACGTCATCGACGGAGCGGCCTAGCCCGATGGCCGTCGACCAGTTCAGCGCCGCCCGGTTCGTAAGCCGGTCGGCGCTGCCGTACTATCGTCGGATGCTCTACGGCCTGGTGCCGTATCCGGTGTCGGGCCTCGCGAAAGAGATGCCGGGCACCTGGGCAATCGGCGTCACCGAAGCCATGGTCGTCTTCTACGACCCAGACCTCTGGAACAAGAAGCCTGTGCTGTTTCTCGGTGCGGCACTCATTCATGAAGGCCTGCATTGTCTCCGTCGTCACGCCCAACGTGCACGGGCACTGAACTTGACGACGCCCGAACAGCTTGCACGTTGGAATCTCGCGGCCGATGCAGAGCTGAACGACGACCACATGCTGGTGCTCCACGAGCTGAAGAAGTGTGTCGCGGCTGCATCCACAGAGAACCGGACAGCCATCGTCAACGCCTACGAAGAGTTCCTCGACTCGTGGGTGACGCCGGAAACACTCGGGTTGCCTACGGGCAAGACCGCCGAGTGGTACTACCGCAAGCTGACCGAACAAGAGCAGCAAGGCCAAGGCCAAGGCCAACAGGGCCAGGACGGTCAGCAAAGCGAGAGCGAAGGCGAAGGCGAAGGCGAAGGCGAAGGCGAAGGCGAAGGCGAAGGCGAAGGCGAAGGCGAAGGCGAAGGCGAAGGCGAAGGCGAAGGCGAAGGCGAGGACAAAAACAAAGGCCAAGGCAAAGGCAAAGGCCAAGGCCAAGGCCAACCACAGCGGTTTGGTGGCGCTTGCGGAAGCGGTGCTGGCAACCCAAGTCCCCACGAACCCACACCCGACAAGGACGGTGAAGGTACTGGACCACCCGGGCGATCGGAGCGCGAGGTGTCACGGATCACGAGAGACGTGGCGCGCGACATTCAGAAGGCCAACACCGAAGCAGCCAAACGTGCGGGGACGCTGCCGGGCAACATGGTGCGCTGGGCCGAAGACATGCTTCAGCCGCCGATCGTCCACTGGACGGTCATCCTCCAGCAGATGCTGCGCTACCACACCTCCACCAAGGGTGGACGCCGCTACGAGACGCACACGCGTGTGTCCCGTCGTCAGGCCACCTACGGTTGGGGTGAGGGAATCCCTATCCTGCCCGGTCGTGTTGATCCAGACGCGGACATCGACATCGTCGTCGACACGTCGGCCTCGATGACGATGGGCAAGGACCTCAAGCAGGCGGTTTCGGAGGTCAAGGGCATTTGCGACGCAGTACCCGGCACGAGCTTTCGCTTCCACTCCGCGGACGCGATCGTTCAAGACAGCATGGAGATCAGGTCCGTCATGGACCTGATCGCAAGGGGCGGCCTCAAGGGCGGCGGGGGCACCAGCTTCAAGCCGTTCTTTGAAATGGTTGCTCGGCGCCGCCGTAACCCGCACGGCGTCGTCTACATCACGGACGGTTACGGAGCGTGGCCGGACACGGCGCCTCCGTACCCCGTCATCGTTGCGCTCACTGGTCCACGACCCAGTGTTCGTGAACTGCCATCGTGGCTCCCCTCATCCAACGTCGTGTTCACAGACGAAGAAGCCGCGGCCCACTACCGTGCTCGGTCGGCTGCGTAGAAAGAAGACACCATGAAGACAGAACCCAGCAAACTCATCCTCCTGCGACCCATCAAGATCTTCTGAGCCGTCGTCGTTCGGTACGGTCGTACCTGCGAAGAGGGCTTCTTGCCTGTTTACTCTGTAGACACAGAAAAAGAGGCGCATGACCTGCTGGTCTTTGCGTGTGAGACCAACCTGGCGGGTGAGTTCATCGCCAAGGAACTCGTCCACGAGCAGACGCTGGAAAAGCTGGATGCGTTCGGCACCCGTCTCGCCGAAGCCCACGCGATCATGCAGGCGCGCAACACCAAGTAACCCACACCCGAGAGAAGACACCCATGAGCACAGCATCCAAGTCCAACATCATCGCAATCGACGACAACCTCGAAGAGCCCCTCGGCTACATCACGTACTGGAACACGTCCGGTGAGCACAGCTTCGATCACATCAAGCAGTACTGGCTCTCAGCAGGCCTGTCGGAGGACGCGCTACTCAGCACCTGTTCCGAGAAGGTCGCCATGCGGCGCGCGTGCGACCAGACGTGTCGTGACCTCAACGCAACCACTGCGGCGGCCAAGAGCCGTACGCAGTACAAGGTCGTCAACCAACGCGGTCACAACGTAATCGTTCGGTATGACGAGAAAGACGTCGACCCAGCCTCCGACGAGATCCCGCTGGATCCCAAACCCATCGCAGAGTTCTGGGTCGACCGCGTCGAAACGGGGCAGGGCAAAAACAAGACGGTCACGTACACGCCCATCAATCGTCGTGGGGACCACTTCCCCGATGTCATGACGCACTACGAGCACTTCATGGACCAGATTTTGGCGCGGGACATTGGGCCGTGGCTCATCGACGTCGCCGACGCGATGAAGGCCGTGCGGATGCGCGACAACGGCGGCATCTACTTCATCCCCCGCGTGATGGTCAAAAAGTGGGACAAGGTCGTGTGGGCGATGAAGGAGTCTGGATGCGCGTTGGTCCAGAAGCTCCCTGCTGTCGATGCATCCGACGCCGTCGAGGCGGTGATCGATGCACTCAAAACCGAGGTCAGTAGCAAGCTCGAAAAGATGACGGAGGAGCTGGCCTCCGGCGAGCTGCAGGGGCGTGCTCTCGACACGCGCATCGCGAAGTGTCGCGAGCTGCAGGAGAAGGTCGCCGGCTACGCCAAGCTGATCGGTCACATCCCCGACCTCGAAGACCAGGCGAAGGACATGCGGCGAAAGATCACCCACGCGCGCATGCAGATGAACTAGGGGGCGTACCGCCCAGTTTGACGAACACCGTGTCGCTTACCGTCGCCCAGGCTCTGGTCTGCGTGGCGGTGAGCGCTTCGGCGTACGGAGGGGTCGGGAGGCCGACACAAACGGCACGATGGACTCCCGGCCCCTCCCATTTTTGCTGCCCAAGGAAAAGACCCCATGGACACCCCACCAAAAGCTGCCAGTCTCCCCCTCGTTCCGGAAGAGCTACGAGACCTGATCAACGAAGCTCTCAGGAGAGCAAAGCTGGTTGATGAAACCGAGGGTGTTGATTGCACCCCTATGATCGCCATCGAAGCGTGGACGTACGCGTTAGGGCACTTCGGTTCAGTCCCTTACAAGGACTTCGACCTCACGGCTATGTTCGAGGACTTCGCCCGCATGCTGACCGACTCCCTCGTCGATTACGTCGTCGTCCGGCTCACGAAAGTGCAGCGTGGGCATCTGATCGCGCATATGGAGCAGCGCAGTAAGAAGCTCTCGTCCGGCACTGCGGCCAATCCCCACATCGACGTCCAGGTTCCCGACGGTCTGCACAAGAACATGTACAAGGCGTACCTCCGTTTCGGGATGATCCAAGACGCGCCAGGCTACCGCTCTACGTACCGTCTCACGATCTTCGGTTTCCAGATCGCGCGGGAGCTGTACGCCCGCAAGGAGCGTGTTGAGAAAGACAAGGCAGCACGTGCCGCCAAGAAACAGACTCGAACGAAGAAGTAAGAGACACCATGGACCCGACCGTAGCCCTCACCAACCTCCTCGCAGCCCTCGAAGACGCTAGCACGGCCACCGATGAAAGCATCGCCCGGGACAACCTCGACAACGCCGCGGAGTCTTGGGAAGCCCTGTTGCGATGGCATACGACCGGAGGCTTCCTTCCCCAGTGGCCGGAAGTCAGCTTCGCCGAGGACGATGACTACCCGTCCGACCTCATCTTCCATCTGGGGCGACTGAGCATGGCCATCAACCTGAAAAACCGCGACGCGTACGGCAGTGCACTGACTGCCATCGGCGTCGCACTGGAGACGATCGACGCATGAAAGTCGTAGTCACGTTCACGAAAGAAGAGCTGGCTAGTCTCGTTGTCAAGTACGCCGCCAATAGCGTCGGTGCCAGGTCATACACCACGCCAACAGACGTACAGTTCAAACTGGACGACCAAAACAAGGTGCACGCCGTAAGCGTGCTGCTCACAGAAGTGAAGACAGCATGATCACGCTGACGCACAACACGGCCGCCCGATACCTCATCGGTCGAACCATCACAAGCGTTGCTATCGAGGTGATCGAGTACCGTACCACCAAGGCTTACCACGTCAACCGAATCAGGTTCGACGACGGCACCTCCATCACCCTGCGCGTGTGCGAGATGGAATCTGACTACGCCGTAGAGGCCTGCCGGCATCCTGCACCGAAAGCCACGCCGTGACCACAAAGTCTGACGCCGCCCAAGCTGACCTGTACGTTGCCGCTGCCAAAAACGAAGGGCCGATCTTGACCACGTTCCTCGACTGGCTCAGCGAGCAAGACTACGTCATCGCACGACACACAGGCCGCGAGTACAAGTCCACGTTCGACAGTTTCGAACGTCTGGAACGAGTTACCACCCCACCGGAGCGCTTGCTCGCAGAGCATCTCAACATCGACCTTGACGCGGTTGAACGTCATCGTGTCCGCGTATTGGACGAGCACCGCAAAAAGCACAGCCCATGAAGACATTCACGATCAACCTCGGACGCGGCCTCGACGTCGACGTCCTCAAGCTCGTCGAGACACGCGTCGCCATCTGCACCAACTCAGGCGGGGGGAAGTCCCACCTGATGCGGCTCATGGCGGAACGGATCGGCGGGCGCATCCCGATCCACATCATCGACTGGGAAGGTGAGTGGTACACCCTGCGTCCCAAGATCGACGCTGTCCTGATAGCGAACAAAGGTGACCAGGCACCGCAGGTGCACACGGCGGCCAAGCTCGCCCAACGGCTCAATGAGAAGCGCGTGTCGGCCATCCTGGACGTCTCGTCGCTCACGCGCCTCCACAGACTCCTCTTCGTTGCGTCGTACATCGAGGCGCTCATGGACGCTCCTGCGAAGCACCGGCACCCCATGCTGGTGTTCATCGACGAGGCCCACCGACTCTGCCCGGAGGTTGCGTCCAAAGGTGGCGGCAAAGAACTGCTCGCGGCGATCCAGCGCACACGCTCCGCGGTGATTTCCCTGATGGACTCTGGCCGCAAGCGAGCGATCGGCGGGGTCCTGGCCACCCAACGGCTGTCCAAGGTCAGCAAGGACGCGATCGGCGAAGCCAACAACATCTTCATCGGTCGCTACGCCCAAGACACCGACCTCAAGCGTGTGGCCGAGCTGCTCGGCTTGGAGCGCGATCAGCGAGACGCCCCCAAGACGTTCAAGCCCGGTGAGTTTTTCGTGCAAGGTCCGGCGCTGTTGCAGAAAGGTAAGCCACTGAGCGGCACGACGCAGTTCCGTAGCTCCAACACGGTCACGAAGGCCCCGCGGTTCGGCGTGGCCACCAAGCCGGCTGCACCCAGCAAGTCAGTCACCAAGATTCTGGCAGACCTGGCAACGATCCCGGCCCAAGTTGAACAGGAGGCCAAGGACTTCAAGGCCGCACTGGCGCTGCTCACGAAGTCCAAAGCTGAAGTCATGCGGCTGACGCGGGAGAACAAGCTCGCGCGCGACGGCAAGATGAGCAAGGCCGAGAAGGAGCGCATCATCACAGAAGCGATTGCGCAGATCCAGCCGAAGTTGGAAGCACAGGCCAACGAGTTTGTCGGAGAGGAACGGTCGTGGTGGCGTAGCCAGCTGCGGATGCTCTTCGAACGCCAAGACAAGGTCTGGACAATATCGCCGTTGGACATCAGCCCAGGGGCGACCGACCTCAGAGCGGCCGTGCACGTCCAGATCGAAATTATGCAGGAGCATGCTGATCAGCTCGAACCGTCCGCCTTTGCGATGGCTGCAGTGAGGGGACGATCGCCGGCCGTCGCAACGCGGAGTGGGGCGCCAAAGTCGACGTCGTTCCACCGCGACCCCAGCACGAAAGCACCTCGTGTCGTTATCAGCGACCGTAAAGCACCGGCCGTCCAG
>SDBS01000859.1_pt1 | contig 30505 bp, 21 predicted proteins | sample 2277091 | NCBI WGS metagenome assembly SDBS01 (sample SAMN10404972, study PRJNA504765) | marine sediment metagenome | isolation source: marine sediment core GS10_PC15, 163 cmbsf | place: Arctic Ocean: Southern Knipovich Ridge | collected 2010 | reverse complement strand
GGATTATGTTACCGGTATGACAGTCGATCATGAGGGCAATATCTATGTGGTAGATACGGTCCATGCCCGGGTGACAAAGTTTGACAATGAAGGCATTTATAAGCAGATATTCGGTTTCCAGAGTACAAGTATTCACGGTCTTGTTCGTCCCAAGGGGCTCGATATCGACAAAGAGGGCAGGTTGTGGATCATTGATGCCGGTACAAACGTGGCGAAGATATACAACGCCCAAGCCCAATTGCTTCTGTTTTTTGGCACGCAGGGCATGGGGCGCGGCCAGATGTATCTGCCGGGAACCGTGCGTGTAGATTATGACAACATAGAATATTTTCAAAAATATGCGGTCGATGGCGCCCAACTGGAGTTTCTGATCCTGGTTTCCAATCAGTATGGTCCCAATAAGATTTCGGTTTACGGATTTGGCAAATTCCCCGCCCAGGAAAAGACCGCCGAAGAGGAGATGCTTCGGAGGCTCAAGCAAGTGGAGGGTGGCGGTTTACTGCAGCGGGAGCCGGGAGAAGTTGAGACGGGTGAGGATTCAGAGTTGGGAGAGGGCAGTAAGAAAGGTGAGAGTCCAGGGAAGGGAGAGCAAAAAGAGGATGGCAAAGAAGAGAAGTAGCGCGCCGCAAGCGGCGTTGCGATCACAATCTGAGAGGTTCTTGGTGTTGTGTCATACTCCTTTAGGGTCACAATCGGTGTGGGGGCAGCTTTCATTTTCCTGCTGGGACTTGTTGTCGGTTGCAGCAAGGTCCAGCGGCACAGGGTTTTAGCGTTCTTTTTTGACGGTGTTCCGCCGTTAGGGCTGGAATACCTCGATCCCAATTCACCCGAGTATCTTCACCTTGTTGAATCCGGTGCATTCGTGACCCGGAGCAGCCGGCACGAACCGTACAAGGACTGTTCAAATTGTCACGACGATGGCACCGAACGCGTTTTCGGTGCCGGTGGGATGAACATGGAAATCCCGGCGTTGTGTTTTGAGTGCCACGAAGATACGCGTCAATCACAACCTTACGTTCACGGTCCGGTTGCGGTGGGGGAGTGTCTGTTATGTCATAACCCGCATGGAAGTTCTTACGAAAAGCTGCTGAAAAAGCCCATCCCTGTGCTGTGTCTGGGGTGCCACGACCCAAGAGCCATAGTACAGATCGAGAACCATTCCGACAGATTGAACGCTGCTTGTAATAAGTGCCATGAAGGCCACATGAGTTCAACCAGGCATTTACTGATTTCGGGCAAGGACGACGACTTCAAAGTGCGCGCAGAGCCCGATAAAAATGCAGAATCGATGGAAGAATAGAATATCAGGTGTGATCGCGAAAAGCATTGCAAGCCGGAACCTTCCGGTTTTGGTTGCGTTTTGCGGTATCGGCGTGCTTTATGTAAGCGGCTGCGCGGTCAATATTGGCGGTAGAGAACGTTCACTTTTAAGCCACGGACCTGTGCATGGAGAAGTTGAACTGCGGGCCGACGGCAATAAAAGCGATCAGGGCAGCCGCCAAAGCGAGTCCCTTGTCCTCGAGGAAAGAATCCGTCTACGAACGGAAGGTAATTTTTATCACCCGAATCTGCTGGCTTACAGCGCTATGGTCGGCGCAGGTCTTATCCGTGAGGATTTTGAATCCAATGAATTCAACAACAGCAGTTCCGGCCACACAGACGAATACAGTCTTGTAATGGACCTGCTTAGGGGCAAATCCTATCCTGTGAGGCTGTATTCGGACAAGAGCAGGACTATCCAGCCTCGAGACTTTCTTGGGCCGTTGGAGATAGAGACTTCCGGCTCTGGCGCTTCAATATCCTTGCGTTCGGGATCCTGGCCGATGCATCTTGAGTATGGGGAGAGTCGAATCATTCAGGACTCTCTTTCATCGAATTCTGGTTTTACCGGCAGCGACTTTTTGGATCACAACGACAAACGCATCGGTTACAATCTCAGTCACCAGTTTAGTGAGAACTCGCGTCTGCAATTTCAATTTCAACAGAACCGCACCACGTCAGAAACCAGAGCCCGCAAATTGTCCACCAAGCAGGAAACGTACACACTGAATCATCAGCAAATATTCGGTCCGGACAAAAAGTATTCGCTGAATTCATACCTTGAAATTGATGATAATCAAGCTCAGACGACGGTCAAGCGAACGCGCTGGACCGAACGTTTACGACTCAGTCACACCGAGAATCTTTCGAGCTATTATGAGTTCCGTCGTGACGAGACGAAGCAGGCTGCTTTTCGTAACAGTCGATCACGGTGGGAGGGAGGCTTTGAGCATCGCCTTTATGAAAGTCTGACTACAAGCGGCGATGTGTTTCTTGAGGAGTCTGATTTCGGCACAGGTATCACTTCGGAGCGTCGCGGCTATAGCCTGGATTTCAATTATCGAAAGACGAATCCCTGGGGTCGATTGTCGAGTTCTTTTGGGGTCGGTCTGACGCGAACAGAGCAGTTCGGCGGTACGGGTGGTGTGGGCATCGTGGTCGATGAGGAGCATTATGCCGCAACAGAACCTGTCGAACTGGATCGGCGCAGTATCGACACAATAACGATTGCTGTCCATGACGGCAGTGGGAATTATTATACCGAGAATGAAGATTATGTGATAACGGAAGTCAACGGTCGAATAAGACTGGAGATGCAGGCTTTCGGAGGTAACTTTCCCGATTTTACCCTTCTTGACGGGACGGAGAGGTTTCTTGTGGATTACAATTACCTTGTGGACCCACAGAGCCGGATAGATGTTGAGAGCCGCTATTTTCGTGTGCAACAGGCGTTCAATAATGGTTTTGGGATCTATTATAATCACCGACGCACGGATGAAGATATACGCTCCAATATTGCGGCGATAAGCCCTGACGAATCCAGAACAAATGTTTATGGTGCGACTTATCGCAAGGCTTCTCTGAGGTTACGAGCAGAATATACTGAGGATAGTTCTACTTTTGTCCGGTCGATCAGGAAACTGCTCGAGGGAAATTATGGGTGGAAGATAACCCCCAGAACCAACCTGACATTTCGTGCTTCAAAAGAGTTTTTCACCTTTGAGGAACCGGCGCAGTATGAGACCTCTGTGATGCGGTTAGGGGGCAATCTCAGCAGCCAGTTGACGAACCGCCATAATCTGTCTGTCAGAGCGAACTATTATACTAATGAGAGCGACAGAGGCGATAGCACAGAAGGGCTTGCTTTAGGGGCGTTGTGGAACTATAAGTATCGTCAACTTAATGTGCAGGCAGGTGTGAATTTCAATTCTCTGGAAAACACCCGCCAGAGCACTGAAAATACGCGTTTTTTCATTCGGGTAATACGAAGGTTCTAAAGGGGTAACCGATTCTATGGACGCTATAAGAAAAACGGTGTCAGTAAAACGCATCAACGCACTGGTTGTTGCCTGTTGTGTGGTTAGTGTGGTTTTGTCGGGTTGTGGGCGGCCCGCGGGAGAAGTATTCCCTCGGATTGTCAACCCGATAGTCTGGCCCAAGCCTCCTGAAGCGGCGCATTTGAGATATGTCGGGCAGATTTCGACGGAGTTGGACCTGAAAAAAGCTGTTTCGTGGTCGGAAGGATTTACCGAACTGATCTTTGGCAGAAAGGATACGGGAGTATTAGTAGGCCCTTGCGCGGTGGTAAAGGATAAAGATGATCGATTGTTTGTAACGGATTCTGCCGGCGGGGTGGTCCATATATTTGATTTGCAGAGGCGTGATTATCTTCAGTTTTCTGCATTGTCCGATGCCGAGTCGCTGCAGATGCCGGTTTCTTTATCGCTCGTGGGTGATGAGTTGTATGTTGTCGATAGTGCGTTGCATCAGGTATGTGTTTTTGAGAAGACGGGAAAGTTCAAGTTCTGCTTCGGAAGCGATGTTTTGAAACGGCCCAGCGGACTGGCTTACCATGCCGCAACTGACAGGGTGTATGTTTCCGACACGGCCAACCACGTGATCAAGGTATTTGACCACACAGGTGAAGTTGTTAAGACATTCGGTTCGCGAGGGACCGGAGCGGGCGAGTTCAATTTTCCGACTCGTTTGTGGATTGACCGCGTGGGGCGGCTGTATGTCTGTGATACACTGAATTATCGGGTGCAGGTTTTTTCGACGGATGGTCGATTCATAATGATGTTTGGCAATCACGGCGATCGGCCGGGCAATTTTGCTCATCCGAGTGGTATAGCGACGGACAGCCTTGGGCACATTTACGTTACAGATCGCCAATACGAAAATGTGCAGATATTCGATCCCGAGGGCAACATTCTGATGGCTTTGGGTAACGAAGGAAGTGCACCGGGTGAGTTCTGGCTGCCGGGGGGTATATATGTCGATGAGACTGACAGGATATATGTTGCCGATTCGTTTAATAAGCGTGTGCAGATTTTTGAACTGTTGGAGCACGAGACAGATGAGAATTGACTTTAGAATAGTGGCGGCTTTATTGTTAGCCTGTGCGGGGCTTGTGGAAGCTGCGGGCAAGATTAAGGGTTCACCGCACGATCTGACGGCGATTCAAGGCCGCGGTACATGTCACTATTGCCATACACCGCATGGTGCGCTGCCAAACACACCGGCCTGGAGCCACAAGCTCTCGACCGCTGTTTACACGATTTATCAGAGTTCATCAATGGATGCAAAAGTTGGCCAGCCGACGGGTTCGAGCAAGCTGTGTCTCAGTTGCCATGACGGGACGGTGGCATTGACTCACAGGGTCGGCGGCAAGGGGGGTGCCAGCGGAGTTTTTATAACGCCTGGAGATTTGAACCTGGGCACCGATCTTTCCGACGACCATCCGATCAGTTTTGTGTATTCCGATGCGCTTGCGAGCACGGACGATCAGATACGGCCGGCGTCGTCGCTTCCTGAGCACTTCAGGCTGGACAGGTCCGGGGAGATTCAATGTGTCACCTGCCATGATGCACACGACAATGAGCACGGTAATTTTCTTGTGATGTCCAATTTGCGAAGTGCGATGTGCCTGACGTGTCATGATCCTGTTGACTGGTCGGGTTCGGCGCATGAAAAGTCGACAACATCGGTGTCTGATGCTCAAGATCAGTATCTGCGCAAAAGCAAGTTCAAAACAGTGGCCGACAATGGTTGTTCGAGTTGTCATCGGCCGCATTCCGCCGGAGGTCATGAGAGGCTGCTTCATTTTGAAAAGTCGGAGAACAATTGCCTGAACTGCCACAACGGTCGGGTAGCAACAACAAATCTGAAACTCGAGCTTTCGAAAATCAGTAAGCATGATGTGGTTGCATACAAAAATATTCATGACCTGAAAGAATCTGTGGCATCGTCGGATCTTCATGTCGAATGTGTGGATTGTCATAATCCTCATGCGATCAGGAACGAATCCAGGGAGCCGCCTTTGCTTTCATCCAGAATGAATCGGGTTTCGGGCGTGTCTGTTTCCGGGAGCGTCCAGCGATTTGCCCAGTACGAGTATGAAGTGTGTTTTAAGTGCCATGCGGACAATCCCAACAGGATCGAATCGACGATCACACGCCAGATAACACAGACAAACACGCGGTTGGAGTTTGATTCGTCGAATCCTTCTTTTCATCCGGTTGTTACGCAGGGAATCAACAAAGATGTTCCGAGCCTGATATCTTCGTTGACGATCAACACAATAATCAGGTGTACCGATTGTCATAATTCAGATGAGGACTCCGACGTTCGCGGGCCGCACGGGTCCAAGTATGCTCCGCTGCTTGCTTATAATTATGATACGGCGGATTATACGCCGGAGAGTGAGTTTGCGTATCAGTTGTGCTATCAATGCCACAGCCGCAACAGCATCTTGAATAATGAGAGTTTCCCGAAGCATGCCGAGCATCTTGACAAGGATGTTCCTTGCTCGGCATGTCATGATGCTCACGGGATCAGTTCCGCTCAGGGCAACCGTACAAATAATACGCATTTGATAAATTTTGACACCACGATTGTTGACAAGGATCCCGCTTCCAGTGAGTTGAAATTTGTTGACAACGGTACTTTTAGCGGTGAATGTTACCTGTCTTGCCATGATGAGAATCATTCGCCGAAAACGTATTGACGCATAAGGGAATAAATTGATTGGCTTTTGATTGCCAGCAGGTTTACAATGACCGCTCTTTAGGGTCTTGTAATTATGGGAGTGAATAGGAAAGGTTGATACAGTGCGACAATCTTTTGCGATTATGACATTTGTTCTTTTAGCAGGTTTCATGCTTTGCGCTAACACAATCGGTCAGGAACAAAGCGTTGCGGTTGTCAGTGTGAAGGTCAAGAACGCCACACCCGAGGGCAAAGATGTTGTCGGCGACAAGGTTACCTTGAGAGTAATGAACCCGGAGCACGAAGCAGAGAGCTTTCAAGGTGAAGTTGGCGCCAACGGCAAAGCCGTATTCGAGAATGTTCCGGCCGGTGTCGGTTTTAGGGCGAGAGCACAGGTAAAACATTCGGACATGAGTTTCAGCAGTCATATGTTCGAGCTCGATCCAGGCCAGACGGCGTTTGACATTGAGGTTGAAGTTTATGAGGTTTCGACGGATAATTCAAAGCTGTCGGTAGGCGTACATCAGTTCATTGTAAAGCAGGCAGGTAATTCCATTCTGATAACAGAATATGTGCAGTTGATTAATCCTACCGGCATGGCGGTTACGTCCACCGAGAAAGATCAGGAGGGAAGAAACAAGGTTATCGAGGTCTTTCTGCCGGAAGGATTCAAGGAATTGCACATGCTGGATTATTTCGCAGAAAATGCCATCGTTGTGACAGAGGATGGATTCTATGACATTATGGCTTCACCGCCGGGCGAACTTCAGACAGCTTTTTCATACAGTATTGATATTGCAGCGGATGTTATGGAAGTAACCAGGAAGATGTCCATGCCGACGGCTGAGTTTACGGTCTTTTCGCAATTGGGTGCGGGCAATCTGCAGGGTCTTGGCGAGCCTGCGGGCGAGATGACACTTGCCGACGGCAGTTCGGCGGAGTATTTCAACGCGTTGTCATTCGAAAAAGGCGGCGAAGTAAAACTTCAATTGTCGGGATTCAGCGGCAGGAACTCGCTGACTAAGTTTCTTGTTATCCTTGCTGTAATTCTCGGCATAGTGGGACTGGTGGTGGTGATACGGAAAAGGTCGGGCCGATATCAGGTGTGATCGGTCGGGCAGACATTTGTGATGGTGTATTTTGTGAAAGCTGAGTTGGCATGTTCAAGGACAAAAAAGTTGTTGTCGTGATGCCGGCTTACAATGCGGCCGGGACACTTCGTCGGACATACGATGAGGTGATGGAGCAGGGGGTCGTCGATCTGGTCATAGTCGTAGACGATGCCAGTATCGACGAGACAACGCTTGTTGCAGAGACTCTGGGTAAGGTGCAGGTTCACACGCACGCCGAAAACCGCGGCTACGGCGCCAACCAGAAGACATGCTATCGTCTCGCGCTGGAAGCGCAGGCCGACATAGTGATAATGGTCCATCCGGACTATCAGTACACGCCCAAGCTGATACCCGCGATGGCGGCGTTGATCGGCAACGGCCTGTACCATTGCGTGTTAGGTTCGCGAATCCTGGGCGGCCATGCGGTCAAAGGCGGCATGCCCTGGTGGCGTTACGTATCCAACCGGTTTCTGACGCTGACCGAAAATATTCTCATGGGCGCAAAGCTGTCCGAATATCACACGGGCTACAGGGCCTTCTCACGTGAGGTCCTGGAAAAACTCAATCTGGAACATAATTCCGACGATTTCGTATTCGACAACCAGATGTTAGCCCAGGTACTCTGGCACGACTACCAGATAGCCGAGATTTCATGCCCGACAAAATACTTCGCCGAAGGATCGTCAATAAACTTCATCAGAAGCATAAAATACGGCTTCGGCTGTCTGGCGACAGGAATTAGCTATCGTCTGGCAAAATGGAAACTGGTCAGTTTCAGGTTGTTCGACGAAGCGGGTAATGGGTAGCAATGTCTTGCCGTGGCGGTGATTGCTCCAGAGGCAACGCTCCAATAAAGAGGAAACAAATGCAGAACTTTCAACCGAAGCAATTCTGTCGTAATTGGGCACGAAGCAATTGGGAGGTTTTGGTCGTAACGCTTGCGATCATCTATTTCGGTCTGCGTCTGGCATATTTTGCCACACATATTCATCCGTACATCCCTCCTGATGAGACCACTCACATGGGCAGATCAATAGCCTATTCAAAAGTGCTTTTCATACCAGAGAACAGTCCGGAAACTTATGAATTTGGGCTGGTGACTCACAGGCCATTTCTATATTACTGTCTTATGGGTAGGGTATTAAACCTGAACGTGTTCTCGATGGACGACTTGATATTCTTGCGACTGGCCAACGGCCTGTTAGGAGTCATCACCGCTGTTTATGTTTTTTTGTGGATCAGGCTTGTCACTGGTAACAAACTTGTTCACATTGTAACGGTGATCATTTTCACTAATTTACTGATGGTCACCGGGCTCTTTGCCGCCATAAGCTACGACAACCTGGCAAACCTGCTTTCAGCGATGTCTGTTTACTATTTGACCGTCTTCGTCAGTCGACGAAGCGCAAACGCCTTTGTATCTTTCCTTGTCTGCATTCTTGGGGCATGCCTGTCAAAAAAAACCATATTGCCGCTGGCCTTGATTTTGTTTGCCGTACTCATCATTCGAGAACGCAGAAGACTTTGCAAAGTACCCGCAGCGGCGGCACAGTATTTCCGGGCGTTTGGCGCCGGCCACTTTATACTTTTCCTCATAGCGTGCATTATGTTTATCGGTAACGTATGTGTATACGGCGGAAATCTGCTGAAATTCGGCCACATTAGTGCCTCTGGGCCCGAAATCCTCGGTGTTGACAACGCGATGAAGTATCGCATATTTGCACAATCTTATATTGCGCGTCAATTCGAGTTGGGAAATTACTCCTATAGGACAGCTTTAGAGAAGGCTCATGAGATCAAGAATCTGGGAGACCGTAACACTACTATTGCAATGCTGCAAAATGCTCGTGACGCTGCGAGAATTAGAAAGTCGCTTATGCATAGGGCGCAGTATGTGACTCAATGGTTTCACTTAATGGTCGAGCGTACGGTAGGGTATACGGGGCACCAGTTTCTGATGAAAGAGGCACAGGGCCTGTACCCTTACTACATCGTGCTGTTTGTGTCGGGCATTGTTTTGATCAGAAAACTGGATCTGAAGTTGGAAAGAGGCCATATCTTCTGGAGTTTGGTGATAACGGTATCTTATGTTCTGGTGTTGATGTGGTATGTCAATTACCGAACTTACGTTAGATTCGGGCTGTTAGGTCTCGGTTTCACGGGGCGTTATCTTTTTCCCGTGGCTATGCCGATGTTCGGGCTTACAGCCTATCATCTGATAAATTTCTTTGGCAGAAAAATTCAGATTGCTACAGTTATACTGATATCGGCGTTTTTCATATATGGGGATTTTATTTTCTTTCTCAGGACGGTACCGGACTATTGGCTGATCAGGTAATGACGCAATATTTGTTCGGCGCGGCGATCATGGAGCGAGAGCCGATTTTGGAAATAGAGCAATGAGTAGTTCCGGCAAAAATCAAGTTAAATCCCGCAAGGAAGTGTTGTCGTGGCCTTGGTGGGTGCTCCTGATTCTGGTCATTTTGCCGACAGTGTTTATTCGAGCCCGTCTTTTGGATGTTCCTCTCGAACGGGATGAGGGGGAGTATGCCTATGCAGGGCAGTTGATCCTTGATGGCGTCATGCCTTACGCCCGGGTTTACAACATGAAGATGCCGGGCATTTATTTTGCCTATGCGGCAATAGAGGCGGTTTTCGGCCAGACTTGCAGGGGGATTCGTATTGGGGCAATCGTAATTAATGTGGCAACCATTCTGATGTTGTTCTTTTTTGCAAGAGACATATTTGGGACGGTTGCTGGGGTTGCGTCGGCTTCTGTCTTTGGGTTTCTTTCACTTGGGATTTCAGTTCAGGGGATAATGGCAAATGCCGAGCACTTTGTCATTCTTCCTGCGGTTGCAGGGATCTACTGTCTTGTCGCAGCCACCCGTAAGCAAAACCTCTTTCTTTTTTTTGCATCCGGATTGTTACTGGGCACGGCATTTTTGATGAAACAGCACGGTATGGCATTCATAGGCTTTGCCGGCCTGTATCTCTGCATTGTGGAACTTCGCCGAAAACCTTTCAAAAAATCGCGGTTTGCGGGGCGCCTCGGTGTTTTTGCACTTGGCATTGTCCTGCCGTTTGCCGTAATTTGTGTGGTTTTGTGGCGTTCCGGCGTGTTTGACAGATTCTGGTTCTGGACTTTTCAATACGCAAGTGAATATGTTTCGTCAGTCCCGCTTTCGGCCGGCATGGAAATCCTGGGGTCTCAGTTTAAGAGAATTGTCTCTTCCGCACCGGCACTATGGATTCTCGCCGGAATCGGTGCAGCGGGGACGTTGCTGAATCCAACTTTGCGTAAGCGAGGGTGGTTTGTCTGGGGTTTTGTACTGTTTTCTTTTCTGGCCGTTTGTCCCGGTTTTTATTTTCGTCCTCATTACTTTATTCTTTTGCTCCCTGCGGTGTCGCTGCTCGCCGGCTGTGGATTCGGCGGTCTGACCAGCCTATGTAATCGGACCAAGTCGGTTTTTGTGAAGTTCTTTGTGCCGGCCGGCGTTGCGGTGCTGGTACTCTCCTTTTCGATCTATCCCCAGCGCCAGGTCCTCTTTCAGTTGAGTCCTGTAGCGGTGTCGCGCATGATGTACGGTGCGAATCCTTTTCCTGAATCGCTTGAAATTGCCCGGTTCATCAAAGACAACTCCAGTGAAAATGACACTGTTGCCGTCATAGGCTCCGAGCCCCAGATCTATTTCTACGCCGACAGGCGATCAGCCACCGGTTACATTTACACCTATGCGTTAATGGAACCGCATAAGTTTGCCGCTCAAATGCAGGAAGAAATGATTGCAGAGATCGAAGCGGCCAACCCGAAATTCCTGGTATTTATGAATATTCCAACCTCATGGCTCGTTCGACCCAAATCCGACAGGACGCTTTTTGACTGGTTTGGGCGGTACCATCAGGAGTATTATGAGGTTGCCGGCATTGCTGATATTTTAGGATCTGCCCCGACAGTTTATCGCTGGAATGAGGATGCCGCAAACTATGCTCCTCGCTCACCTTGTTGGGTGGGTATCTACAAGCGAAAAGGTCAATAGATATGCGACCATCCGACCCTGGATTCATCGCCGGAATTGTCACCTTTATTCCAGCGAATTCATGAGTTGCTCCAGTTTTTGTCGGGCCGATTCATTGTCCGGCACTTCTTCCAGGTATTGCCGCAAGTGGTCTGCCGCTTCCCTTATTTTCCCCTGTGATTCGAGCACAAGGGCGAGATTATAGTGGGCGAGCGGATGACGCGGATTCAGTTTGATCGTCTTGCGATAGTATTCGATTGCCTGTTCGTTCTTTTTCTGCATAAGAAAGACGTTGCCGATATTGTTGTAAGCTTCGGCAAAGCCCGGCTCAATCGCGATGGTTTTCTGAAAACAACTCAGAGCTTCGTCGAAATTCCCCCGCGCGGCTAATTCAAGGCCCAGGTTATGCTGTGCCAGGTGATGGTCCGGCTCGGCGTCGATAGCTTTCTGGAAGTGAGTCATTGCCTCGGGGCTGCCTTTTGAGGCGAGTGCTTCGCCCAGGCCGTTGTGAAAGTTGGCGTTGTCGGGATAAATCTGCAGCGCCCTGCGATAGGAAATGATTGCCTGGGTCGGATTGCCCAACATCCCCAGCGCAACGCCGAGATTGTAATGGGCTTTTGCATAGGTGGGATCAATCTCGGTTGCCTGTCGGTAGTAATCTACGGCCTCATCAAGCTTGCCCAACGATTTATACTCGTTACCGAGGTTGTTCAGCGATTTGACATATGTCGGATTGGCTTGAAGAGCTTTGCGATAATGCTCCATGGCCTGATCGCTTTTCCCTTCGGCTGCGAATTCAATCCCCATGTTGTGATAAACTATATAATTGTTTCGTGTAACGTTCAGCGTATTCTGAAAAAGAGTTTTGCTGTCCTTCCAATGTTCTACCTGGCAACGTGTGGTCATTATCATGGCTGCAAACAAAACCACAGCCAGCCCCGACAGGATGCCTTTGGGGTGTTTGATCCTTCCAAACATGTCCGTCGCGGCCCATGCGATAATGATAAACAGACCTGTGTACGGCAGATACGTATACCTGTCGGCATAGGCCTGGAAGCCGACATGGATAATTCCTATGACCGGGATGAGCGTGATTACATACCAGAGCCATCCCGTCAGAAGATAGGGCTTTCGTGAGGCGATACGGATGACGACTATTGTAACCAGAATCAGGATAACACAAGCTGCGATCGGTTTGTACAGCGCAAGTCCTGCCGATGGAAATGGATATAGTACAGCCAGGTTTCGCGGCCAGAACAGCTTGACGATGTATGCGATATATGAAACAAATGCGTTTGCAATTCGGATATTCAGTGGCGCGACTCCTTTTTCCGTAAGCAGCATCGCGCCGCCTTTATGCTGGACGACATACGTGATTACACAGGAGATAAGAGAGACAATCAGCAGAGGAACTTTTTCCGCAATCAATGTCTTGAGTGGCAGTTGTTTGAGTTTTTCTTTGCCATCGAGTTTACTTTTTCTGGTTTGCATTCTTCCGAGAGGCCAATAGTCCAACAGCAGCAGGGTCAAAGGCAAGGTGACGAGCATCGGCTTCGCCATCAGTCCCAATGCCAACAGGATGATTACCGGCAGATAGGTGGATATCCTGGGTCTCTTGACGTACTTCAGGTAAGCGGCGGTTGTGAGCAGCCAAAACAGCGTACTTAGTACGTCTTTCCGTTCCGAAACCCATGCGACAGATTCGACATGCATGGGGTGGAGGGCGAAGGCTGCCGCGACAAACGCACTTCGCCAGATTGCGCCCGTCATTCTTCGCATCAACTCGAACAAAAGCAGGACATTTACAAGATGGAGCAGAAGATTATGCAAATGATGCCATGTTGCGTTCATGCCGAAAAGTTGACAGTCAAGCATGTGTGAAATCCAGGTCAGCGGATGCCAGTTGCTTGCGTGCGGGGTGGTAAAAGCCCAGCCGATGTTTTGCACGGTGAGACCTTCTGATACATGAGGATTATCGGTTACGTACTGATCGTCGTCATATGCGACGAAGTCATTAAAGCGCACCTGTTCAAAGGCCAGCACAGTCGCCAGCAGCAGCCCGACATAAATGCAAACTGTTCTGTAGTTGCGAGTTTTCATCTTACCAAACTCTATTCATCAACATAAGGTTGTCGCTGCCTGAATGACCTAAGTCGCGTTTCAATTTGTTTTCTCAGTTCCCCATCTCCGGAATCGCCGGCCAGACTAAGGGCCTTGCGAAGATAAACGATTGCTGCATCGAACTTGCCCTGTGCTTCCAGCAGAATGCCCAGGTTGTAATTTGCCAGCGGATGGTCCGGGTTAATCTCCAGGGTCTTGCGGTAGAGGTCGGCTGCTTTTTCCGGTTGCCCCTGCAGCCAGAGAGCATTGCCGAGATCATTGTACGCCTTGCCAAAGTCAGGCTTGATTTCTATCGTTCGGCGAAAGTGATCTTCGGCTTCTTTCATTCGATTTATCTTAGCCAGTTCAAGGCCCATGTTGTAATGCATAATAAAGTTATTATCAGTTACATCGAGCGCGTGTTCGTACAGAGTCATGCTGCTCTTCCAATACTTGACCTGCGTTCGGGTCAAAATGAACATGCCCCCAAGAGTTGTCGCCGCCAATATGCCTAATACGATCTTTCGTTTTTTCCATCCGGCGCAGATATCATCCGCCGACCAGGCGACGATGATGAAGAGCCCGATGTACGGCAGGTATGTGTACCTGTCGGCGAACGCCTGAAATCCCACCTGAATAAGACCTATCACAGGCACCATAGTGCCGACATACCACAACCACCCCACCAGCAGATACGGCTTGCGTTTGGCGAGGCGCAGAACGATCAGCGATATAACAACCAGCACTGCAAAAGCTGTTATCGGCTGCCACAAAGGAGAACCGTCGGCCGGGTACGGATACAGTACCGCCAGGTTAATCGGGCAGACCATTTTGCCCATGTACACAATGTATGAAACCAGGGCATTGGCTAATCGCGTCGCCAGGGGGGCTGTTCCTGTTTCGGTAAACAGCATTGCTCCTGCTTTTTGCTGAACGAAAAATGTAATCACGCTGGAAGCAATACAGCAAAGAAAAAGGGGAATCTTCTCTTTCATCAGTCCCAGAACCCGTTTCTTTTGAAACTGTTTTGTCGATGAAGTTCCAGGAGCGCTCCGCTGGAATCGCTCCAATGGCCAGTAATCGAGAAGCAGCAGTACAAATGGCAGTGTAACAAGCATCGGCTTTGCCATGAGGCCAAGGGCAAAAGCTATCAGCACCGGCAGGTATCGAGAGACCGACGGGCTTTTGACATATCGGAGATAGGCGGCAATCGTGAGCATCCAGAACAGGCCGCTCAATACATCCTTTCGTTCTGCGACCCACGCAACCGACTCGACATGCATGGGGTGCAATGCAAATGCAACTGCCACAAAGGCGCTGGGCCACAGCGCACGAGTCATTCGCCTCATTAGTTCAAACAGCAACAGGGTATTTACCAAATGCAGGAGCAGGTTGATCAAATGGTGCCCGACGGGCTCGGCGCCAAAAAGTTCACAGTCCAGCATATGTGATATCCATGTCAAAGGATGCCAGTTTCCCTGGCTGCCTGTTGTAAAAGCCCAGACAATATTCTTGCCGTTGAGACCCTGCAAGACGTGCGTATTTTCAGAGACATAGGCGTGATCATCATAACTGATGAAATCATTGTTACTCACACCCCAGTAAGCAATGACTGTGGACAGAATCAAAATCAGATAAATCCCGGCGGTTCGATTGTTCTCAGATATTGTCATATAACAAAAGCCAACTCGTATGAAACTCTCTGTTCATCTCTTTCGCACATGCCGCCGGCCAGGTTCGATATTCAGCGTCCGATAATACAAACTCTTGTTCGCTTGGCGATGGGCCGGATATTAGCTTAATATCGTCATAAAAGCAATGTTCAGGAGAAAAACGGACTCAAGCAACATTTTCATTTGCCGTCATCGACTCACCCCAGTAATCCCGCATTTCCCATGTAAACCGTGACAAACGAACTGAATCTTGATAGTATAGAGCTTATGGTCACTTTGAACTCTCAGAGTTAAATTGATTAAGACAGGAGCCATATATTCCTGCCAATTTTCAATAACACCGCCTCGAAAAAGAAAATCTTTGACAGTTCAAGGTGATTTTGATAAGATTGTTGATGTCGGAAGGAATGAATTATGTTTTTTAGGCGATTAAATGGGAAATGTCAGGTTATGCAGAGTGTAATCAGATTAAAACCGCATCGACTGCGGATATGTGTGGTTATTCTTGTTGTTGGAACATTGTTGCTTTCAGTCGGCGACACGCTGGGCTATTCTCCTCAGATGCGCCGCGGGATGCTGATGGGGCCGTGGGAAATTGTGGTGCAAAACGAAGCCGACCGTGCACCGATACGCTTTCCGATTGAGGTTCCGGATGTCGATAAGACTACCGACCTTGACAAAGTACTTCCTCTGCCGGGTTCTGTGATCAAGATACGTCTTACCAGATACCTCCCTGACCTGCAATGGATTGTGTCGAGTGTCGAGGATCCCTCCGGCGGTATGATTGCCTTGATAAATCCCAAAGGTCCCGATCTTGATCAGGAGATATGGCTGGACGCAGCGGATGTCAAAAAACGCGCGATTACCTCAAGTGCCGGCGGTGTCAAACTCCTCCAGGTTTACGATCCGAACAAACTCGAACAGACGGTGAAGCAATTGGTCGAAAGCAAATCGGTGGGGATTGTGTCGGTCTGGCCGAAAAAAACAAAAAAGCCCCTTCAGTTTGTGGTCAAAAAAGGACAGAGTATTTCGATTCCCGAGTCCGGTTATGTGTTGAAGGTTCTGGATTACATGCCTCATTACTCGGTCGACACCGTAACCAAAAAGGTTACAAATGCTTCCAAACAGCCGGTCAACCCGGCGATTCGGCTCAGATTCAGCAAAGACAAAAGCAGCGTCGAACAGTGGTTGTGGTCGAAATTTCCGTCTTCACCTCATTCCAGAGGCGAACTTCCTTTTCGCACCGAATTTACGGAGTTTGACTTAGGGCAGGAAGCCGGTCACTATGTACTTGTCGGCGCCGCCAACAGTGAACCCTGGATTATGTTTTTCAAAGACGGCAAAGTGGTCGCCGAAAAAGCCGAAACAGGTAAGGGCTATCCCCTTTCTGATAGCTAATACGTGGTGGCTATCAAGGAATACTACGGTAGCGGGATCATAAAGCATGAGTGGAAAAACGGCAACGAAAGCCTTGCCAACCCGGCTATCATAGCGACGGTCCAAAAAGGGCAAAAGAAAAAAGAACTGGTACTGGAACTCAACAAGCCCAGCCGCTATGATAGTGAGGGCGAGGACGCCATGACATTTCTTTTTGGTCGAAAATCCGCTCCGGGCATGATGGGGGGCGGTATGGGAGGACATGTAAAATAAGCGGCGGTGTTGCGGTTCTTTGCCGATATCGATATAAAAAAGAATCAAGCACCACCAGTCGAACTGGCGGATATTTTTCATAGTCAGTTTTCTTGGGTCAAATGTCGGGGGGGGTCTATTTCTTCTTTGCTTCTTCCATTACCACTTCGTATTTGTATCCTGCGCCGAAATCCTTGTCTAATGTGATCTTTCCTTCGAATGTTACGACATCGCCGACGGCTACTGCGTCCTGGGTGGTTATTGTCAGGTCGTTCTTGCCATCGCCTTCGGTTCCGTCCTGGAGATGAACCCAGTTTCTTTTCATGATCGCAGCGCCGAATTTTGTGACCTGGCCTTTGATTATTACGGTTTTGTCGGCGTAGGTGTCTTTGTTGGAGAAGAGTTCGCCAATCGATATTCCGCCCTGGGCCGGTTCGACAGAAATTTCTTTCTTCTCTATGGCGGGTTTCATCTGGCCGGCGGCTGTTGCCGGGCTGGAAGCGTCCCCTTTGTTGTAGGCACTAATAAAATAGATTATATCGAATGTTCTCTGTAAATCCCTGCTTGTGAAATTTGTCATGGGGAGGGGGTTTGCATAGGAAATGGTTTCTCCTGGCTGGATCTGAGCTTTTCTGATGGCGACCCAGACTTCTGCGTCATTATCTTTTACTTTCAGATAGGTATAGCCCGTGGCTTGGATTACTTCCTGGACAACTCCCGTTTGGATTTTGGGCTGTTGGATTTCGTTAGCGGTGCTTTCTTGTTGGGCAGGCCGGGTGGTTTGATTTTGCTGTTTGGGTTCATGCTCTCTATTTTGGCAGGCGAACAGTAATGCGGTCATCAGGATCGATATTGCGATTAGCTTAATCTTCATGTTTTGTCCTTTATGGGAATTGGCCGATTCAACTTCCAAGTGCAACCGAGTCAAATCCTGTTTAATTATCCGGTTAATCTTTTCCTTTCATAAAATACTTCATTTGGTGTCAAAAAGCCAAGTGATTTTCCTGGCCGATTATTCAAGCTATCCATTATGTAGTCTCTGTTCATCTCTTTTGCACTTGCCACCGGCCAGGTTCGATATTCAGCGTCCGATAATACAAACTCTTGTTCACCTGACGATGGGCCGGATATTAGCTTAATATCGTCATAAAAGCAATGTTCAGGAGAAAATCGGACTCAAGCAACATTTGGATTTGCCTTTGCCGTCGTCGACTCTTGCCATTCCCCCAAAGCACGTCCGAGAATAACACTTTTCTCAGCAGGAGCGGGGTGCTCTTTTTACACCTTCAGAAAACCACTCTTTCGACTCTCTTGGGCGGTTTGCCCGGACTCACAACCTTTCTTATGTTTTACGTATACGGAGCGAATCACTGGTTTTTGTGTGTTCCTTAATGGACGATGCCAAAGCGATGCAGCAAGCGAAATCACGAACATCTCCTGACTTTTGCAGGGCCGGAAAAGGCAAATACAGCACAATGGTCGTTGTGTTTATGATTCCGGCCGTCCTGATTCCTGTACGTGTTACGACGGCAACACCGGCTCCCAGTCCGACAGTCTCTGTCCAGCAGAATATAAGACTTCCTCTCTGGCAAAGCAGCCTTTCAATGAATTCTCTAAACGGCCTGCCTATGTGGCAAAACGCAGTTTCGGCTGCTTCTCTTGGCATGAATTCCAGCACATCTAAAAAAAAGATTCCACTTCACCATTTTGATCTTTCCTGTTCAAACTGCCATGATCCTGCCAATGCCACCGAGGATCGGATAATGCGGGGGGGCACGATATGGCGAATGAGCGTTGATACTAACCGGGCCTGTTCCTCTTCGGGCTGCCATGATTACAATCCCGCTCTGAATCACCCGGTTGGAATCAGGATGGATAAGAGTGTAGCCGGTGAAAAACCTCTTGATGGGCTATCCATGATAACATGTCTGACATGCCATTATGATAAAGAACCTTCCGATAATTCGGTGCTTAATGATGAAAAGGACGCAACCCTAACTGTTCAAAGAGGGATCGGACTGTGCGAGTCTTGTCACGGTCAGATGCCGGGAAGTATCAGGACTCATTCCCACTGGCAGTTTTCCACCCGCGCCCACCTGGGGCGAATGAACCCTAAGTCAGGCACCAGCGCAAATCCCGTCAGGTTCTTTGGCGCCATTGATTCTGAGTCGCAAACATGCCTTGGTTGTCACACCGATGTCACCGCTACGGTACCGGGCTATAATGAGACTCCCGCCGAGAAAGCGGCTCGCCGGAGGGGAATGAAAAACCATCCCATCGGCATGAACTACATGTCATCTTCGATGGCCAGGGCCGGGAGGCTCCGCAGTCTGGAGCATGCCGACTCCGCCATCAGACTGTTTGACGGGAAGGTGGGCTGTGGCAGTTGCCACAGTCTCTACTCAGACGTAAAAGGCTATCTTGTCAAAGAAAACCACCGCAGTTCACTGTGCTTCCAATGCCACACCAGATAATCTCTGCCCGCCAAATCTCTGAGGTCCGGCAATCCCTCTAACGGCGAAAAGAGGGACCAGTTCACTCTTTGCAGAGTCCTATAATATCCCATTTTTGAGAATTTGCGAGCCCCGCCGTCTCACAATTAAGAATTACAGCAACTTTCATCGCAGAAAAGCGTTTCCACCGACAGTTTTTATCCTCACTAAGTGCTTATACATCAAGGCCTTATCATAATGCCTGCTGGTTGGCCAAATAAGCACAAACTATTGGTACGTAAGTTGCGTAATTGGTACCAACGGCATAATGTGGCCTGATAAAGGTGCGCGAGAATACCAAACAAACCCATTTTTTGCTGACTTTAATCACACCCGAAAATGTGCAAAGAAGCTTTAAGTTTGGGCTTGAATGAAACGAAATACTTAATATTCTCTAAGTTGTAATGTCAATTATCACGCAGGCTGAAGGGAACCTAATTCAATGAGTTCAAAAGGCTTACATCCTCAAAGAAAGCGGGTCAGATTCTGGATACTTCTATTTGCTTTTGCCCTTGTTTTGGCTTTCAAGGCGGTGCCATGGGACAAGTTTGACGGATCGGGCCTGGTGCCTCGTCAGGCAAGTGCACAGGCTGCCAAAGATGATTACAGCGGTGATGGGATAATTGATTTGCTGGACCTCGAGATATTCAGTTGGAAACGCTTGAAAATCTTCTGGCAGGATGTGGACTGGTGTTCATGGCTTGATGGCAATCACAGGGAGAAAAAGTATATGGGCAGTATGCTGGAGGCATTTGTGCGAGAATATTTCCAGTGTGGCGCCGGATCAGGGGAAGACCCTCTTCTTGTCAAACACAGCCTTGTTTATCCCATGCGACTCGCCCTGGGTCCGGGCGGCAACCTTTACGTCACCGATCCTAAGACCGGCTCGGTATTTATCCATGATGTTGACTTCAACATTATTGGCGAACTCAAGGAACTTGACAAGCCTCTGGGGCTTGCTGTCGATGATCAGGGGAACATCTATGTGGGCAATAACGGACGCAGAAATGTAGAAATCTACGATGCCGGCGGGGTGAAAACTGCGACTATTGGTCAGGGACTGATCAAAATGCCCAATGATCTGACTTTCGACAAGGATGGCCGGCTTTATGTCGCAGACAGCAAGAAAGATACAATCTGGGTTTTTGGCTCCAATGGCGCTGTGATTCGGAGCATAGGCACACCGGGTGAGGGTGATGGACAGTTCAAGTTTCCGATTGCAGTGGAGATTGCCTATTACATAGACGGGCAAACGGGCCTGGATGTGGGCGAGCTTTATGTGGCCGATCATGGGCACTCCCTGATACAGGTTTTCGATCTGGATGGCAATTTTCTCCGTTCGTTTGGGGGGACGGTCAGACAGAGCATGATGGGAGGATGGAAATGGCAGGGTAAGTTTGTTAGCCTCCAGAGTCTGGCGTTTGATGGTCAGGGGCAGTTGCACGCCCTGGATTGTTACATGGATAACGTTCAGATATTTGATCCTGTCGCCGGCAGTTCCAGCAGCTATTATGGCCAAAAAGGCACGGAGCCCGGACAACTTAACCTGCCCTCGGACATTATAATCGACGGTTTGGGCCAGGTCATTGTAGCCGAGTCAAGAAACAAACGGGTCGAAATAATTTATACGATACCGTAACTTCCGACACCTTAGTCTGAAGGGAGCATTGGATTTAATGTTGAAGCGAATTAGATATATAGTCCTGACGTTCGGAATAATATTCATCACGGCGGATATTGCCTTTGCCCTGCAGTACGCCCGGCCCAATGGAATTGTCTCGTCAAGCGGTTGGTCACCTGTAGGAGCCTCCACTATCTGGGAAGCGACAGATGAGCCTTCACCTGCGGACGATAACGATTACATGATTGCCACCGGCGACGCCACCGGTGAACTTCAGCTGAGTGATGTTACCGATCCAGGCGTTGACACAGGACATACATTTAGCTTCAGGGCGACAAGTACCGGCTCTGGAGGTCCTGAAAAGTTTAATGTCAGATTGCTTGATGGTACTACGGAAATAGATGTTCATAATAACCTGTCATCCCGCGGCTCTTATACGACCTTTTCTTACGCACTTGACCCCGTCGATGTTGCCAATATTTCGGATTACTCGAATTTGCGGGTTGAATTTTCAACAACTTCTGTCGGTAACGGCGAAGATATCAGGATTAGTTGGATAGAACTCGAATTGCCCGATGCCGCCGCTTCAACAGAGCCTACTGTGACAACAGGTTCAGCGACCAGTATAGATACGACTACCGCCACTTTGGGCGGCAATGTCACGGATACCGGTGGCGATGATGTTACGGAGCGTGGGGCATACTGGTCGACGAGTTCGGGCTTTACTCCGCCGGGCGAGGGGACACCAGATTCCACAACCGGTGGTCCATGGGGCACGGGGGCGTTTACGGAGCTGGTGGGTGAGACAATTGCTTTGCCGGCCGGGAGTCAGGTATATTTCATTTCCTTTGCAGCCAATACTCCCGGTGAGGGCTATGGTTCCGAAGCTTCATTCTTTACCGAACCGCTGCAGGCTTCGACCATCGGTTTTGAGAATATCACCGATACGGGCATGAGAATCACATGGACAGCGGGCACCGGCGGTGCTACGGTCAATTCCATGGTTATCGTCCGGCAGGTGGGCGCTGTCGATTTTGCTCCCGTCGACGGCAGCACATACACGGCCAACGCGGATTTTGAAAGCGGCACGCCCCTGGGGCCGACTAACGATAATTACGTTGTATTTAACGCCGCAGGCACACAGGTCGATGTTACTGGCCTTTCGCCAAGTACGTTATATTATGTCGCCGTCTATGCACATGTCGGTTCGGGCAGCCTGATTAACTACCAGCAGGACGGTCAGCCGACAGACAGCCAGATCACCAACGGTAGTACCTCGGCACCGACGGTAACTTCTCAGCCGGCAACAATTATAGATACAACCAGTGCAAGATTATGGGCAACGATTACCGACGATGGCGGTGATCCTCCGATCACGAGCAGGGGAACAGTGTGGGATACTTCCCCAACACCAAGGCTGAATCTATTGGCTCAGGGCGACACTGGCATGGGTTCCTTTTCGCATGACCGGTCGGGTCTTTACGAGGGGACCCTCATCTATTTTGCAGGCTACGCGACCAATGGCACGGATACGGGATATTCTTCGGATGGTTCGTTCTATACCGAGCCCCTCCAGGCTTCGACCATCGGTTTTGAAAATGTTGCCGACACCGCGATGAGGATTACATGGACCGCAGGAACAAGCGACGGTACTTATGGCGAAACAGTCAACTCCATCGTGATCGTCAAACAGGGCAGTGTTGTCACACAGTCTCCTGCTGACGGAGACGATAGTTACAGTGCCGGGACAAGCGCCTATAATGACGGAACCGAGCTGGGGGGCGCCAGTGAGTACGTCGTTTTCAACGGCGTAGGTACTCAAGTCGACATAACGGGCCTTTTAGCAAGTACTACGTATCATGTTGCTGTCTATGCCCATGTTGGTACGAGCAGTTTGATAAACTACCAGCAGGATAGTGCACCCGCAGCCAGCCGGCAGACCAATGCGGCGGCGGTATTGGCGACCTTGTCGTCAACTCTTACGTTAGCTGCGATCGAGACAACCAGCGCCACTTTAGGGGCAACAATCACCGACAACGGCGGCGGTGCAATCCTCGAACGCGGAACGGTCTGGGATAGGACGTCCTCACCCACGGCAAATGCGGTCGATGAAGGCGGTACTTCTGTTGACTCTTATACACACGGCCGAACAGGATTGTATGAGGGCACTCTGATTTATTACCGCGGCTATGCCGACAACTCAGCCGGCAGAGCATATTCTCCTGCCCCCGGCGATTCGTTCTACACCGAACCCGGTCAGGCGACCAGTGTTGGATTTGAGAATGTGTTGGCAGAAGAAATGCGAATTACGTGGACAACGGGTACAAGCCACGCCACCGAAGGCGCAACAGTCAACCACATCGTGATTGTCAAACAGGGTGGTATCGTCACACAGGCTCCTGCCGACGGTCCCACTACTTACGACCCCGGGACAAGCGTTTTGAACGATGGAACCGAGCTGGGGGGCGCCAGTGAGTACGTTGTTTTCAACGGCACAGGGACTCAGGTCGATATAACGGGGCTTATAGCAGCAAACACGTACTACGTTGCCGTATATGCTTATGTCGGCTCGGGTGCTGCGACCAATTATCAGCAGGATGGCGCTGCCACAGGCACCCAGCCCACAACGGGAGGCGGGCCGGTGCCGCCGACTCTTTCAGCGCCAACGGTTACACTTGCAACCGTAACGACAACCACTGCAACTTTAGGCGCTACCGTGGATACCAATGGCGGAGATCCTGTCTCAGAACGCGGGACAGTCTGGGATGTTTTGTCGGAGCCTAACACAACAGACAATAAGACAATTCAAGGAAGTGGACTCGGTGATTTCACGCATTCGGTTTCATCCTTGTATGAAGGTACTTTGATCTACTATCGCGGTTATGCCTCCAACTCCACCGAGACGGGCTATTCGCCTGAAGATTCATTCTATACTGAGCCACTTCAGGCCACGGGCGTGACCTTTGCGTATGCGACTCACATGCACATGGGCGTCGATTGGACACCGGGCACAAGCGACGCCACTTACGGAGCAGAGGTTAAGGCTTTGATTGTAGTCAGGCAGGGCAGTGCCGTCACACAGGCCCCTGTTGATGGCGTAGTGTACACGGGCGCTCCCTTTGGTTCCGGCACGGATCTGGGCGGAGGCGAATACGTCATTTACAGCGGACCATGGCCCACTGTCCCGCCTGCAACTTCGATCGGTGTCACCGGCCTTGTCGCAAATACAACATATCATGTCGCCGTTTATGCGTATGTCGGCTCGGGCAGCATGACTAATTATCAGCAGGATTCACCTGCCGTCGGCAATGAAACGACCGGGCCGCCAAGCCACAATGCAGCTCACGGTATTACCGGCTGCTCGACTTGTCATGCCATGCACTCATCCGGATTTGTACCTCGCAACGATGAGCAGGTCACAGCGTGCATGGATGTATGCCATAAAGACGGCGGGCCCGCTACGAACAAGAAGGATGTGGCTTTGCATACCGCCGATGGTGGTTCGACGATTGTCGATTGCGGCTCCTGTCATGACGTGCATGCCTACGATTTCAGGACGACGGATACAGATCACGGCGGCGGCACAGCGCTGAACTTGTCCCGGATTCGATGGGACACGGACAAGTTCATGGGGGGACCCGGGGCGGACATAGCATTGGAGGAGGCTGTTTTCCAGCAGAGGCCTGCTCATTTTGCGTTTGACGAAACAACTTATCCGTCCGGACCGTATAACGGTATCTGTCAGACCTGCCACACCCGTGTAACCAAGCACACAAATGACGGCTGGGATGACGACGCTGGAGCGGCTGCCGATAATGACCATGAAAAAGGTAGTGATTGTATCGGCTGCCATTCCCATTTGGGCAATTTTGCCGGTGCCGGCGGTGGCTGTACCACTTGCCACGACAAGATTCAGGATGAGGACACAGAGGACGGCATCCCTGCCAGAAGGGCCATCGTCGGAGCTTCCGGTGATTTCATTTTGGCATCCCACCACGTAGTCGGCGGAACACCTACCGACGAGGACTGCGCCGTCTGCCACATGGAGTCCGAAGCCGAATATCATAAAAACAGCGGCTTGATCGATCTGCGCAACCCCGACACAGGCGGCGCAATTCCCGGCTTTGTGCAGTTTAGCCGGGCAAACGACGATGATTTCTCAGATGAGCCGTGGGTAACCAATGTCCAGGACTTCCACTGCATGAAGTGTCATGACGCACTTGGTGCAACCGGCACGGACGTTCCTGTCGAAGGCGGCACTGCCCTGCAGCCCTTCTCCTCGAACACCAGGAATGCGCCCAATGTATTCGACCAGTTTGCTACATCTCATACTTTCTTCCATCCTGTCCGCGGTGTGGCAAACAATCCAATTTGCGACAGCGTCACAATGGAATCCCCGTGGAACCAGGGCGACCATGATTTGATCTCGTGTTTCGATTGCCATGATGTAAACGGACACGGAAGCGACAACCAGCGGATGCTTCGAACGGCGATAGATTTCGATCAGATGGAAGTGGCAGGTGCGTCGGGTGATAAAGGGGACCTGACAGGGACAGGAATAGGATTGACCGTGGAAGCCTTCTGTGTTGTGTGTCACAAGAGTACGGTATATGTTGATAATGGGTCTGGAAACAGCGTAGACTTGGGGAGCATATTCGAGTCTCACGGTAAGGGCCAGGGCCAGCATGGCGGTGCCGGAGGAAACGAATTAGGCTGTCTGGGTTGTCATGGTGGATTAGTCAACCTCGGTGAATTGCCCAATGACAATGGCGCCGCACGCGGCAACATTCATGGCGCAAGTTTCGATTGGAGTACAACCACTTCGTACGCTTCCACTCCAACAGATATCTTTATGTTGGGCGGATGGATTGGCGGATGGGATATAGACGGTTCTACTGGTCAGTGTACAGGAGGTGAATGTCAGCATTCCGGCACAAAGAATCCCAGGCAGAACTACACGCAGGCCATTGATTAGCGATGCAGATTTTAGATTGGGATTAATTGACAATTGCTTTCTTGCAGGGACCGAACTCGGTATGATAAGCTTTTGGCGAATGATAGAATGACCTACACAATGTAAATCCGGGATTCGGTACAAGTAGCGTGAAAACCATATTGATGTCAAGAATCTTCAACCTGCTTGGGGCCTCAAGGCTTGCGCTGGTTCTTGTGGCACTGTTGATTGTCCTGACTCTGATTGCGGTCCTTGTTCCCCAGGAGGGAAGATTCGAGCATCACGAAATCGGCGACTGGAAATCGCAGCACCACATAGCCGCCCTTCTCCTGGAGCCACCTGGACTCTTTCACGTATTTCGATCATGGCCCTTTCTTGTCGTATTGTTTCTTTTGGGGGTCAATACTCTGACTTGCACGGTTTTGAGATTGATCAAAACCGTCACCTGTCAGGGCGGCAAAGCACTTGCGACAACCGAGACAATTGCCTTTGTCGGGCTGCACCTCGGCATCATAGGTCTCATGGCGGGAGGATTGCTTACGACGGGGGGACGTATGAGCGGATATATCATTTTGACCGAAGGCCAGCCTTTCAAAGATGTCCATGACGGATATGTAAGTCTTACCGAAGGGCCCTTGCGCAAAGAGCGACATACAGGTTTGTCGGCAACGCTTCGAAAAGTCGAAACTCAGTACACACAAGGACGGCAGACACATTTTGCTGCGCAGCTTGACCTGCCTTCGGATGAAGGTATAGTGACAAAACAGGTTGAGATAAACAGGCCTGTCAGATTACGGCAGCTAACTTTCACTCTGGACGAGGTGGGCTATTCGCCGCGTCTTCAAATCAGGGAAGAAGGCAGCTCTGGTATATTGAGCGATCGCTTTGTGGCGTTGAAAATCTCCGAAACAGATGAGGGTACATTGCATCGTGATTACCTGCCGTTGCCGTTTTTCAACAACAGAGTATACGCGACACTATACCCGTCCCACATTCGTAAAGCCGACAAAGTTGTTAAGAAGGGCGATCAGCCGGAAAGCCCCTTACTAATCATTGAGATGGAAGATGATTCCGGCAAAATCGTTGAGACAGCAGATATGCCGCTTGGAGGCAAGGCAACCGTGGGGGGGTATACGTTTGCCTTTGGAGACTTGAGGCAGTGGGCCTCGTTTCAGGTCAGCAATGATCCGGGTTATCCGATTGTCTGTGTTGCATTGTGGGTGGGGCTTGCTGCGCTGGTCCTGCGATACATCCCTGATTTGCGAAAGTGGTTTGTGGCCGATGGGGGTCCGAAAGAAAAAGATTGAACCACGCTTCGGGCATGTGGTATAAGACATTGAACGTTTTTCATTGTGATGGACTGGTCTGGCTATGTTAACCACTGAAATAATACTTTTCTGGATAACGGTTTTTACCTATACCCTCTCGTTTTGTGTCGGCTTGTTTGCGTTTGTTACAGGCAGGCAGCGAAGCAGCGGATGGGCGATGCGCATCCTGTGGCTTGGGTTGTGTTTTCATACGGCAACGGGAATCATCCGCTGGATCGCCGGCGCCCATCCTCCCGTGACGGATACTTATGAACTGAATCTTACAGGAACATGGTTGACGATGCTCGTATTCGTCGTGTTTGAGCGGATGCGAAAGGTCGGCAGCTTTATAGGCCTCGTCGTTACGCCCGTGGTCTTTCTTGTTCTGGGCCACGGATTGATCTCACGGACCGAAGCTGCACCCATGGGGCCGGCGTATGACAGCCCATGGCTTGCAATTCATGTCATCTTTGCATGGCTTGCCTTCGGTTGCTATGCAATCTCCACCGGCGCCGCCGTATTCCTGTTGCTCAGGAAGAGGCTGCTCGCCCTGAAGAGTACGCTGAAAATACCCGAATCGGAATCGCTTGACATTCTCGGCTATCGATTTATCGTTCTGGGCTTCATCACCCATGCGGTGATGCTCGTTTCCGGCGCGATCTGGGCGAAGAATCTGTGGGGCCGTTACTGGAGCTGGGACCCGCTGGAAACGTGGTCGCTGATAGCGTTCTTGTTCTACGCCTTCTATTTGCATGCGCGCGCCTTTCTGAAATGGAGATTCAAGCGAGCCGCGTGGCTTGCGCTTTTCGGTTTGGCAGTCATGGCGATTTCATTCTGGGGTGTAAGCTTGTTTGCCCCGTCAATAATGCATCCCGGACCATAGATTACAGGAGTAAACAAACTTGGCAGTCCTGATAATGCTCAACAATTTTCTTCACGATTTCAGCGCAGCCGGATGGCTGTTCGCGACAATCGTGATGTACGTTCTGCTTCGCAGGACATTCGGCGACGGTGAAGGAAAAGTCGTTGCCGCCGATACTCTTTCGACATTGCTTTTGTTGACACGAATCAGCATCGTCGGTATAATCGTCTTCGGTCTGGTCCGGGCTTTTGCATACACCCGGTACGAGTGGAACGCCGAGGCCGGACAGGGACAGGTGACGCTGCTGCTAATCAAGCATGTGGTCTTTACAATTATTTTCATGGTTGGAATGGTCAGTTATATTAAAGCAAACAGGTTTGTCAAAAGGGTGCGCGATGAAGAAAGCAAGTAAGGTATTGCTTATCACGCCACCGTATCATTCCGGCGTCGTCGAATCCGCAGGCAGATGGCCCAACCTCGGTTTCATCTATATTGCAGGCGAACTTGAGAAAGCCGGCTTCCAGGTCGAAATCTACGACGCAATGTCGAAGTTCGACGACTACGATCAAATCAGGGCGCTTATAAAAGATTCCGGCGCTGATTTTGTCGGCGCTACCGCGATAACCGCAACGATAAACGATGCGATACGCGTACTCGAAATCGCAAAAGAAGAACTCGCCAATGTTCCGACATTCCTCGGCGGGGTGCATCCGACGTTCTGCTATGAAGAAATACTGTCCGAAAACGCCGAATCGGTTGACTACTGTATCCTGGGAGAGGGCGAGATAACCGCACCCGAACTAATGGCGACAATTCGCGATGGCGGCGATGTCGCCAATGTGGCAGGCGTTGCTTACCTGCTTGACAACTCTGTTCAAAAAACAGCCGCACGACCGTTTGTCGAAGACCTCGATTCCCTCAGTCCCGCGTGGCATCTGGTTGACTGGAAAGACTATCCGCTCTACTTCATCGACGATTCGACCGTTGCCATAGTCAGTTCATCGCGAGGATGCATTCACACATGCATTTTCTGCTCACAGCATAAGTTCTGGCAGGGGACATACCGCCAGCGCGATCCATACAAGGTCGTCGCCGAGATCGAACACCTTGCCACGACATACGGCATAAATGTCTTTTTCATCGCCGATGAATATCCGACCAATTCGCGCGAAAGATGGGAGACGATCCTTGATTTGCTGACAGAAAAGAACCTCGGCATTCACATTCTCCTTGAAACATGCGTGCAGGACATCCTGCGCGATGCCGATATTCTCGACCGCTATCGAAAGGCGGGCATCCTTTTCATTTATGTAGGCGTCGAAGCGACGAGCGACCAGAGGCTCAAAGAATTCAAGAAGGAAACCGCCTTTGAAGATTCGAAGAGGGCTCTCAAACTGATCGCCGATGCCGGCATGATTGTCGAAAGCTCGCTCATTCTCGGAACGCCCGGCGAGACAAAGGATTCCATCAAAGAAACGCTGCAATTGGCGAAGGAATACAACGCCGACTTTATGCATTTCCTGTTGCTGGCGCCATGGCCCTATGCGGATATGTACGAAAGCCTCAAGCCCTACATCGAGGTATGGGACTTTTCGAAATACAATCTTGTCGAGCCCGTCATAAAACCCATCGCCATGACGCGAGACGAACTGCTCAAAGAAGTCCTCAACTGCTACAAGGAATACTACATGACCAAACTGCCGCAGTGGGCGACTATGAAGGGCAATGACCTGAAGCGCTCGGTTTTGATAAAGGGAATGAAAGCAATTATTGACAACTCATTCCTTAAAGACCACATGAAAGGCCTGGGCGGCATGCCACAGGGTGTCCGCAAACTCATCAACCTTCTCGAACCGTAGTGCCGAGGACTGCGATTGTCAAGCAACAATGGGACCACTTGAGTTTGCCAAACGGGTGGCGGTCCTATAATAGGGGATGTCAGGCAGGCCGGGGCCGGGGGTAAAAAAATTCTTTGAAATCCTTTGGAATTGTTCGGTTTTTGTTAGGGTTTTTTGTTGGTGTTTGCCGATATGGATATGAAGAAGAATTCACAAGACAGGAGTCAGAAGTCAAAATGGAAGTCGGGGGGCAGTGAAGGTGGATTACGATGGATCGTGGAAGGTTTGATGCGTTTGCCGATGAGCCGATTTGCATGTTCGGGCCCGGGGGCGATTATGTGAGAGCGTGGCCGGGTAAGGCGGCGGGCAAGGCCGATGCGGCGCCTGCGCCGGAGAACCCATTACGCAAGGTACTTGAGAGCCTCGCCGATATTATCGGAGCAACTGTCAACATCGCATCGATTGGGGGCATTCGTATCGAAGGGCCGCAGGAGGTCGGCGCGTGCGAGATCGTCAACGAAGAAAGGGAGGAAAATCACGTTGCAGCGGACAATGAATCAGGTACAGGTGACGCCGAGACAACTGGAGATACTCAGGCACATCCGGCGGTTCGAGCAGAGCCGCTGCTATTTGCCGACGATAGCCGAGTTGGCGCAGGCGGCAGGCGTAAGCCGAACCACCGTATTCGAGCACATCGCAAGACTGCAAAAAAAAGGACTGCTCAGAAAATCGACGGGCAGGGCACGCTTTTTGAGATTGACCGCACGAGCCAGTCGGCTGCTTGAATATGCCGGGCGGCTGGAGCAGGATGATCACGGCAGAGACGGGCTTCCGCTTTGCGGCAGAGTGGCGGCGGGGACGCCTATTGAGG
>SDBS01000858.1_pt1 | contig 30523 bp, 26 predicted proteins | sample 2277091 | NCBI WGS metagenome assembly SDBS01 (sample SAMN10404972, study PRJNA504765) | marine sediment metagenome | isolation source: marine sediment core GS10_PC15, 163 cmbsf | place: Arctic Ocean: Southern Knipovich Ridge | collected 2010 | reverse complement strand
GACGTTATGTTGACGCTAGGAGGGACCTTATCTATACTGACAAATAGATTTTACGAGCCAGCGTGAGTTGATAACGGAACCCGACCCAAATACTTGGTCACAGGATTTACAGAGGACGCACATTCATTCATTTGTTGCTATCATTACTATGCTTGCGTCAATTGTAGATGAACAGGGAGCAAGGTTGTGGCGATAGGTATTGGTTTACGCCAGGTTCAGGATGCACTCGAAATGAAGGCTACCATGGTCCAGCGCGAGTTCATCGAGCTAAGTGACGAGCTCGAAGATCTCAGCGGCCAGATCATCGAGGCGGACGACGAAGATAAGGGAGACCTTCGCGAGAAACAGAAAGAACTGCGCGTTCGGCAGGGTGGGATCGCCGAAGAGATAAATCATTGGCGAACGTTATCTCGTAGAGTCATGCAGCAGGCCGGGGCTGATAGCGTGCGCTCGTTTCTAACCGAATTACTCGATGCCGACGATGAACGGGTTCAGATCTCCGCAAAAAACTCGCTACACCTTCTCGACCTCCCACCCGAAGAACGTCCCCTCATGGAAGATGAGGTCATCGAGAAAGCACAGACACCGGCCGGTCGACTGCTCGAGCGCGCCCGCACAGAGTATGATCTTCGTATCGCAGACTCCGGGGTGCGTCAGCGGGAAGCGGTGTCTTTCGCAAATCGCTCGGGTATGGCGATGGATGATGATGCGCTCGAGAAGATCACCGCTGCTCTAGATGATCCAGATCCACTTGTCAGGGAAGTAGCTACGCTCACTGCGATCCAGCTTCTGCGGTTCCGAGCGATGCGCGTGGCCGATCTCGGGGTGGCTCATGATGCAGTCAAGAAGCTCGCCAAACTCAATAGCCTAGCGGCAGTTCCTGTATTGATCGAGATTGTGGAAAACCCCCGAACGGGGTATATCGAGGAAGATGGCGAATCTGTCGAAACGGATAATGGACGCTCACGATTGGTGGCTCTCCTTCGATTGGTGGAATGGCATACGCCCGAGGCGCAAACTGCGATACGCAACATGAAGTTTGATCAAGATGCACACATCGTGAAGGCTGCGGAACGTGCCTTGACTCTGTTTCCAGAGCCGTGGACTGGCACATTACCCAGGTGAGAAGGGAGGTGGGCATACGATTAGGCGTATGATCATGTTCTAAAACCTCGGTGTTAAACTCTCCGGTCTCACAAGGGTTAGCACCTATACCTTGACAGAATCTATCTTATTCCTATAATTACCAAAGGTTTCATAAAATCCATGGTGTCGGCGCGAGAAAGCGCTTGAGGAAAAAGGATTCCCTCATGCGCTTGTTTTAGTGTGTCTATTGACTAGCACGAATGTTCCAATAGGAAAGCTCGATAATTTCATACAGCGTACTCCGCTGCGGAGGGAATTGGGTGGAAGCCAAAGGATTTAGAGCGCTCCGTATAAGTTTGGCGTCACCAGAGATCATCCGAGGATGGTCGCATGGTGAAGTATTAAAACCTGAAACGATCAATTATCGCAGGCTGCGACCAGAGAAAGATGGCCTTTTTTGTGAAGCAATCTTCGGTCCCACCAAAGATTGGCAGTGCTACTGCGGTAAATATAAGAACATCCGCTTCAAGGGCATCACCTGCGAAAAATGTGGTGTAGAAGTGACCCGTTCATCTGTACGACGTGAACGTATGGGTCACATCACCCTTGCCGCCCCGGTTGCTCATGTTTGGTATACCCGTCGCGTCCCCTCCTTTCTTGGGTTGCTTCTTGATATTTCTCGCAGGAATCTCGATCGCGTGTTGTATTTTGCTCAATACGTGGTCACGTATGTGGATGAAGATGCTCGACGTAAAGCTCTAATCCGTATCGAGGATGAAATTGCTCGCCTTGAGACGGAAGATAAGGATGCGATCAGTGGGCGTATCGCTGAGATTAAGGCTCAGCGGAAAGAGGCCCTTGATGAACTTGATCGACGGAAGAAGGAAATCAAGACCTCCTATGATGAGCAGGTTGCTGAAATAATCGCTCCTGTAATCCGCGAGGGTCAGCGCCTCGAAAGTTCTCTCACTGAAAAAGAGGGCAAGGCGATAAGAGCACCGATTGAATTCAAAGCTGCGGATACACTGATCGCGGAGAAGGGCGACACGATCAACAAGGATCATATTAAGAAAGTTCAGAAAGCGGTTAAATCCAAGCTGGACGAGGTAGAGGCGGAAGTAAAAGATCAACGCGATAGCGAGTTGAACCAGCTTAAGCTAGATGTCGAGGAAATTAAAGCCGAAGCAGATATGGCACTTTCACAGGCCGAGGACATTATCGATGAAGATCGTATTGCCTTAAAAGTAGAGCAGGAAACTGACAGGGATGAGTTGATCGCCATCGAGCAAATGATTTTCCTCGGAGAGACCCGCTACCGAGAACTCAAGTCCAAATATGGCCAGGTTTTTCGCGCAGACATGGGCGCCGAGGCGTTTTACGACATCCTAAAACAGCTCGACCTTGATGAACTGGCGGAGGAGCTTTGGACGGAGGTGCGCACTACCAAGAGCAAACAGCGAAAGAAGAAGGCGACCAAGAGGCTAAAGGTCGTTGAAGCATTTCGCCGTTCTGAAAATATGCCCGAATGGATGGTGATGACAGTGTTGCCCGTCATCCCACCTGATCTCCGACCGATGGTACAGTTGGATGGTGGTCGTTTTGCAACATCTGACCTCAACGACCTCTATCGTCGAGTCATCAATCGTAATAATCGTTTGAAGCGACTCGTCGAGCTCGGTGCGCCAGACGTCATCGTTCGAAACGAAAAACGAATGTTGCAGGAAGCAGTTGACTCTTTGATCGATAACTCGCAGCGAGGCAAAGCGCTTTCTCGACGCGGACGCCGAGAACTCAAATCACTCAGCGATATGCTTAAAGGAAAGAAGGGGCGGTTCAGGAGAAATCTGCTCGGGAAACGGGTAGATTATTCTGGACGCTCGGTTATCGTGATCGGCCCGCATCTGAAACTATCCCAATGTGGGCTTCCAAAGACCATGGCCTTGGAGCTCTATCGACCGTTCGTGATTTCGAAATTGGTGAAGTACAACTACGCCGCGAATGTAAAAGGCGCAAAACGAATCATTGAAAGAGAAAGACCGGAGGTTTGGGAAGTTCTAGAGGAAGTAATCAAAGATCGCCCCGTCTTGCTCAACCGTGCGCCAACGTTGCACCGTTTGGGCATCCAGGCTTTCGAACCCATACTCGTAGAAGGGAAAGCTATTCAGCTCCACCCTCTGGTATGTGCAGCGTTCAACGCCGACTTCGATGGTGATCAGATGTCAGTGCATTTGCCCCTATCCCATAAGGCTGTTGAAGAAGCCCGGAGGCTCATGCTGTCGAGTGTGAACTTGTTAAAGCCAGCCGATGGGGAACCTGTTGTCGGCCCCACAAAGGATATGGTCCTCGGTGTTTATTACCTCACGATGCTGGATGAAGCCAGGGAACATAAGGGGGCGGGTATGGCTTTCTCAGATATTGACGAAGTTGAGATGGCTTATGCTCTTGACTATGTCGCCATTCATGCTCCCATCAAGATTTATATAATGACTTGGTATGACGAAAATGATGTGCGGCTCGAAGCTCCAGAAAAGCGGGTGATCGATACTACCGTTGGACGTGTTCTTTTTAACCGCGTCCTTCCAGAAGAGATGCAGTTCGTGAACCGTGTGCTCGATAAGGGGAGCATCCAGGATCTCGTTGGTGAGATTTACGATTTGCTCCGTGAAGATGGCACGCCGGATATAGTTGATGCGATCAAGGACATTGGATTCCTCTACGCCACGAGATCCGGAACGACGATCGCGGTTTCAGACATCACGGTTCCACCTGAGAAGGAGGAGATTATCTCTGAAACGCTCGAAAAAACCGAAGTCGTACGAAACGACTACCGCCGAGGTTTGCTCACGGAGCAGGAACAAACGGAACGCATCATCGAGCTCTGGCAGGCGACCACCCAAAATGTCGCCGATGCGGTCAGGGCATCGATGGATCCGACGGGTAACTTAAGCACGATGGCAATTTCTGGGGCTACAAAAGGTGGATTCCAGCCGATTTCTCAGTTGGCCGGGATGCGTGGGTTGATGGCAGATCCTGCTGGTCGCATTATCCCTTTACCGATCCGATCGAGTTTCCGAGATGGTCTCACGACGCTGGAATATTTCATCTCGACCCATGGTGCTCGCAAAGGACTTACGGATACTGCTCTCAGAACAGCGGACGCTGGGTATCTCACGCGCAGGCTCGTGGATGTCGCTCAGGATGTCATTATCAATGCTGAGGATTGCGGTACAGAGCAGGGGATCTGGATCCGGAGATCGGATGATGTCGCTGGACAAGAATTCTCGGCGCGCATCGTTGGCCGCAATGTGATCGAGAAGGTCGCTGACATGGATACAGGAGAAATCCTGCTCAAGCCTGACGAGCTAATTACTCCTGACAAAGCCCAGCTCATCGAAGATTCAGCCGTTGAAGAGATCTTCATCAAATCTCCTCTCACGTGCGAGCTGCAATTTGGCATGTGTCAGAAGTGCTTCGGTCTGGATCTTGGAAGGGGCAATGTTGTTGAACTCGGTGCTGCAGTTGGCATCGTCGCCGCACAGTCGATCGGTGAACCAGGCACGCAGTTAACCTTGCGGACTTTCCACACGGGCGGTGTTGCTGCTGGAGGCGATATTACGACCGGTTTGCCACGCGTTGAAGAACTCTTTGAAGCACGCAAGAAACCGAAGGGTGAGGCTGTGATCTCGGAGATATCTGGCACGGTTCACATTCACATGCCTGAGGTCCCAGATGGACCGAGAGTCATCGAAGTTCGAAACAGCGAATTGATCAAAGATGAATACACCGTCCCGGGCAACTGGTCACTAAAAATCGAAAGCGGCGACGAAATTGAGACCGGAGTGCTCATCGCTCAACGCGGTGATTCCACGATCGAAGCCACGCATGGCGGACGGGTGCGGATCAAGAATCGGAAAGTTACAGTCTCTTACGATCACTCGGAAGAGGTGGAGTATGAGATTCCCCCAAGCGCGCGCCTGCTCGTGAAAGAAGGGGAAAAAATCGAAGCCGGGCACCAGATTACGGAAGGTTCGCTCAACCCACACCGCATCCTGCGAGTCCTGGGTCGGGAGGCATGTGAGCTTTATCTTATGACTGAGGTTCAAAAGGTTTATCGCTCACAGGGTCAGAACATCAATGATAAACATTTCGAGGTTATTATTCGAAAGATGCTTTCGAAGGTTCAGATCACGCAGCCGGGTGATACTGACCTTTTGCCCGGAGACTTGGTCGATCGCAGGTACTTACAGCGAATGAATGAACAGATGTTGGGAGAGGGAAAGGCGCCAGCTAATGCGATGCAGGTGCTTCTTGGTGTCACAAAAGCGTCGCTCAGTACGGAGTCGTTCCTTTCGGCTTCCTCGTTCCAGCACACCATAAAAGTCCTTGCAAAAGCGGCGATCGAAGGCAAGGTGGATTATTTACGAGGCCTTAAGGAGAACGTGATTATTGGCAAGCTCATTCCTGCTGGGACCGGTTTCCCCGGCACGGAAGTAGCCCTGCATGATGAACGCATTGACGGTGTTCTTGAAGTTGAAGAATTACCCGAAGTGGAGGCGCCGGTCCCTGAACCGGAATCTGTAGCAGCAGATTAAGCGCTGTAACCCGGACCATGTTGACAGCACACCGGGTGATGGTTATAATCCCGTCGCCTGCCCCAGAGCTTCGGAGCTGGGGCGGGCGTATGTATCCCCAACTTTCCCGACACCCGGCGGCGTATTTCTCTCCGCAGGTAGATCGGTGAAGAGAAGCTGGAGAATCGAGAATGAAGTACGCAGTAATTATTTCCGGGGGAAAGCAGTACATCACCAGAGAAGGCGAGACCATTAATATCGATCGCCTGGCTCTGGAGGTAGGAAGCAAGATTGAGTTTAAGGAAGTCCTACTGACCGTTGATGGAACAAAGGTTCAAGTGGGCAAGCCCCACGTGAACGGTGCAGCCGTAAAAGGGGAAGTGACCGACCAGATAAAAGGACCGAAAATAATCGTTTTTAAGTACATACCCAAAGAACGGTATCGCAAGAAGCAAGGGCATCGCCAGCAATATACTCAAGTGACGATAGACTCGATCAGCCTTAAGGTTCCTGCAAAGAAAACCACGAAAGCGGTAGAGAAGCCGAAGGCAGCACCCAAGAAAACAACTGCGGCAAAGAAAGCCTCTACTGTCACAGAAGCGAAGACTACGACGTCTAGTTCAGGTACCAAAAAGAGTACGACGAAGAAGGCGCCGGCGAGTAAGGCAACAACTTCCAAGCCAACTTCTTCCTCGAAGAAAGATTCGAGCGAGAAGTAAGAGAGACGAGGTTTGCAATGGCACATAAAAAGGGCGGTGGATCAAGTCGCAACGGGCGTGATAGTCATTCAAAACGCCTAGGCGTAAAGAAATTCGGTGGCGAATTCGTTCGCTCGGGAAACATTATTGTCCGCCAACGAGGCACACGAATTCACCCTGGATTAAATGTTAAAAAAGGTCGGGACGATACACTGTTTGCGATCGAAGACGGGTTCATCTATTTCGACTATGTTCGGAAAGACCGCAAGCGAGTGAACGTTGTTGCCGACCAAGAGAAATAAGATTCGTTCATCTCGGATGATCCATAATCTATCCGATAATAAATGAGAATGGTGTGATTGGTGCAGCATGAAAGAAAATATACATCCGACATATTTCCAGGAAGCAAAAGTAGTTTGTGCGTGTGGAAACTCCTGGACCACTGGATCTACGGCCGAGCTCATCCGCACTGACGTGTGTTCAGCTTGTCACCCGTTTTATACCGGTGAGCAAAGAATAGTGGATACCGAAGGACAGGTGGATCGATTCTATAAGAAGCTGCAGGCACGGCAGGATTATATTGAAGAGGTCCAAACACGCGAGGAAGATAAAACCTCCCCTGATGTACTCATCGCTGATCTCGAATTAGGTAAGCGTGTCGAGGGCACTCTCGAGAAAGCGAGTATCACAAATGTTGGTCAGGTCTTAGATCTCATGGCTGAGGGGGATCATGCTCTGCTGGCATTGGATGGCTTTGGGAGAAAGAGCCTGGCGGACTTAAAGCGGGAATTAAAACGAAGGGATTATAAACTGCCGGAAGCTGAGAACGAACCCCAAGTTGAGTAAGAGCTTGCCAACCAGCAAGCGTAGTGTAAACTCTGGGCAGGTGAGTAATCACCTGCCCATTTTATATACTACAGATGAGGGATAGATGCGACATTCAACCGGGAGCATCGAAGTTATCACGGGATCCATGTTCAGTGGAAAAACCGATGAACTTATACGTCGTTTGCGCAGAGCGAAAATTGCTCGTCAAAAAGTCCAGGTATTCAAGCCCACAATCGATACGCGTTACAGTGAAAAAAAGTTAGCCTCACATGCAGGGTCTGAATTCGATGCCACGCCAATCAAGAGCTCAAGCGAAATCATGGAGCTGTTTGACGAAGATACAACAGTGGTTGCGATCGATGAAGCACAATTTTTTGATGAGGGCATAAGCGCATCAGTTGAGGCCCTGGCAGATCGAGGGTTACGGGTGATCGTTGCAGGCCTGGATCAAGATTTCCGATCTGAGCCCTTTGGTCCAATGCCCGAATTGATGGCGAGGGCTGAGCGGGTTGATAAAGTTCATGCGATTTGTATGGTGTGTGGGGGCCTGGCCTCGCGCACGCAGCGGCTTATCAATGGTGAACCCGCTCATTATGATGATCCTGTGGTAGTCGTGGGCACCAGTGAGATGTATGAGGCTCGATGTCGTGAGCATCATAAGGTTCCAAGGGACTGATATGCAAGATCACACAGAGTTTCTGCAGGAGGTTCTAATCACGGAAGAAGAGCTCCAGGTCAGGATAAAAGAGCTGGGGGAAGAGATCAGCCGCGACTACGAAGGTAAAGAATTGATGCTTGCTTGTATTTTGCGCGGCGGGGTGATGTTCTTGACCGATCTCATGCGAGCGATTTCAGTTCCTCATACGATCGATTTTATGGCTGTTTCGTCTTATGGCGCTGGCGCACGACAATCTAGTGGTCAGGTTCGAATCACGCTGGACCTGAAGACGTCCGTTGAAGATATGGACCTGCTGCTTGTGGAGGACATTATCGACAGCGGCAATACCGTCGCCTCGGTCCTGCAGTTATTCGAGACTCGTAATCCGAATAGTCTGCGAGTTTGTACCCTATTAGACAAATCCGAGCGCCGTGAGACATATGTTCCCATTCATTACACTGGATTTACAATCCCAAATAAATTTGTGTTTGGTTATGGTCTCGATCTAGATGAGTATTATCGCGATCTTCCATTTATTGGCGTGGTCCGTCCGGATAAATACATCCCACCCGACTAGGGTTCTACGATGAAGGTCCTCTCGGCCTCATTTCTCCCGTCATTGATTAGATCAATCAATGCCTCAGGTCTGCGCGATAAAGTATGGCTCGTCGGCGGGGCAGTTCGTGACAACTTTCTCCATCGGGAGGTGAGTGACTACGACTTTGCCGTCGATGGCGATGCTGTCGATCTGGCCCGTCAATTTGCTGATGACCTCAACGCAGGATTTTACATCCTCGACCAAAGTCGAGGGACCGCGCGCGTAGTCGAGCAGGAGCATGGGCACCTGCTGCGCACATACGACTTTGCCAGGTTACGGGGAGCTGATATCGAAACGGATCTGATGAGCCGTGATTTCACGGTGAACGCAATGGGATACGATGTTCTTAGTGAGGAAGAATTACTCGATCCTTGTGGGGGAGTCCAGGATCTCCGAGATTCCAAATTGCGGGTCTGTTCGAAAAGTTCGATTATGGACGATCCCGTCCGCACGATTCGAGCGGTCAGATTAGCATCGCAACTTAAATTTCAGATCGTGCCGGACACAGTGGAGTTGGTCCGTGAAGGTATCCCGGGATTAGTTGGAGTTAGCCCCGAGCGGAAAAGGGATGAGCTGTTCGAAATGCTCAAGGATCCACGCCCCGAACGAGCCCTGCGATTATTAGATCACTTTGGGATCACGCAGATTGTCTTTTCAAGCTCGGGGGCGGGGGGTGATCTTGAACCGCATCCGATGGCTCCAGGTTCCTTACACGTGGTTGCCGCGGCGGTAAACCTGACGGCGATTCTCGACGACCTTAAGAATCCAGATGCGGTAGCAAATGCCACGCTCGGGCTAACCATCACACAGCTGGGTCGATTCCGCCCGAGCATCAATAGTTACCTCAATCGCTACATGGGTTATGATCATCGGATCGTTCAACTCTTCTACTTTGCAGCGCTATTGGCGGCACCCCCAGGAGAAATACGAAGCAGTTCTCCTCTCACTGAACGAGAAATTTCCCTTCATATCCAACATGCGAAGAAGGCGGAAAGAATCTCCAGGACACTCCGTCTGAGCAACCTGGAGGCGGAATGGATAAGGAAATGTCTAAATTCCCAGATAGAGTTCGGGGATGGTCGGAGGGCGCCTTCAGATACTCCGAGAAACATGTATCGTTATTACCGTAAGGTTGGCGAGGCTGGTGTTGCAGGCATATTGCTCTACCTCGCTCGAGTGATTGGAGCAGAAGCGTCTCCGCCAGATCAGAGGAGCTGGGCAATCCAACTTGAAACTGCGGAAAGTTTCTTCTCAGCCTATTTTGAGACCCCTCATGATAGCATCAGTCCGGAACCGTTTCTGAAAGGGGATGAGATGATGGCCCTGCTGGGAATTGAATCTGGGCCGGAGATAGGATCGCTGCTCGAACTCATGCTGGAAGCACAGGTCTCGAAAGAGGTGAATTCAAAAGAAGAAGCGATCGATTTCGTCAAAGAAAATCTTCGCTCAATTCAAGACAAGTGAAGAGGGTGTTCGCCCTGAGGCAAGCGGGCTGTCCGTGCATCTTGGATGTGCAGCATTAGAATGAGGTGACGAGTTTGGCTTGTGGCGCTAAGGGAAAATCTCTACCAACCTCGGCTCATAAAAACAGCGGCAGCCCATAGGGTGTGAGCAGCCTGGGGTAGGTAGATCTGGGGTATCATCCTTCGAATATTCGCGTTCTATCTCTCGGCAAGCCGGGCAAGCATCTTCAGCGACGATGACACGGATTTTGCTTACCCGTGGATTATCACGGAGATCCTTGAGTGCGACGGCTGTTGCAGAGTGGACGGACAATTCGGATCCGCACTGCGTACACTTGATGGCGGTGTCCGGTGGTTTTGCGTGGCAGAGTGTACAGGTGCGCACAGGAATTCCTCCTCGATGCATTTAGAGAATTGTATCCTTCAGAGAGATGCTGTCAAATGCTTCCATGGCGTTCGGGGTACCTCTTTCAGAACACAACGATATGCCACGGATAATTCTCCACGTTGATCTCGATGCGTTTTATTGTTCGGTCGAGGAACTGCTCGATCCAAGTCTGCGCGGGAAGGCATTTGTGGTAGGAGGATCTCCAGAAGGCAGAGGAGTTGTTTCGTCCGCGTCCTACGGAGCTCGACAGTACGGCATTCGATCCGCAATGCCAACGGCACAAGCGCTGCGTCTGGCTCCGAGCCTGAAGATTGTCGCGGGGCATCATCGTGAATATAGCAAGTACTCAGAGGGTATTATGGGTTTGCTAGGTGATTCAGCGCCGCTCGTCGAACAGCTGTCCATTGATGAAGCCTTCCTTGATGTAAGTGATGATCCTCTGCCCGGGGAAGAGGTTGCTCGAGGGTTGCAGAAGGAGATCCGGGATAAGTTTGACCTGCCAACTTCGTGGGGTGTTGCGAGCAACAAACTGGTGGCGAAGATCGCTACGGAGGTTGGGAAGCCTAATGGTCTCATTGTGGTGCCTAATGGCCAGGAAAGTGAATTCCTGGCGCCTCTACCGGTGGAGATGCTCTGGGGTGTCGGTCCAAAGACACGTGAAAGGCTCCAGTCCGAGGGAATCATCACCATTGGAGATCTCGCCAAACAGCCAAAGGATTGGCTCATAAACACTTTCGGGGAATATGGCCTACATCTTGCATCAAGGTCACTGGGGCATGATAATCGTCCAGTTATCGAAGGGCGAGAAGCCAAATCCATGTCTAACGAACGGACTTTCTCGCAGGATGTGAATGATCGAGAGCAGTTGGAAGCCACACTGCTACGTCTGAGTGAGCAGGTAGGTCGGCGGCTGAGGAAAGGGGAAGTTGCGGGAAGCACGGTAAGAGTGAAGATACGGTGGCCTGATTTTACGACGATCACAAGACAGACGACGCTTCAACAATCGACGGATCGGGATAAGGAAATTTACGATACAGTTTTAGAGCTCTTTTATAAAGAATGGACACAAGGTCGAGCTGTCCGTTTGTTGGGAGTTGGAGTTTCAAATTTAGGAACACCCATACGACAGTTGGATCTCTTCGATCAATCCTGGGAACAGGACGAACGATTGCTCAAAGCAATAGATTCGATCAGAAAGCGGTACGGTCCCGATGCGGTTCGGCGCGCAGGTGCATTGAGACCAACTCGGAGACGACCAGGTGCCGATCAAACGACCGATCGACTCTCTGATGAGTAAGAGATTGACATGCCGGGTGATTGGCTGATGAGGGTTGAACCCGGGTCGCGATCAGAATTTAAGGAGAAGTAGGAGAATGGGGCTATACGGGAAAGGCTTTTATATCTGGAAGATTCCCTTCTGCAATGGCGGCGATCCAGCCATAATTGCCAGACGAGCGAAAGAGGCGAAGCTATCGCATGTAATGATCAAGATCGCCGACGGCGCTTCCTGGCCTTACAACTTCGACTTTAATCGCAATGTAGATCTCGTTCCTCCGGTAGCAGCGGCGCTGAAGGAATATGGAATTCAAGTCTGGGGTTGGCATTATATACGTGGGTACAATCCGATCAATGAAGCACGCCTGGCCATACAACGTATGCGAGAGCTTGACCTGGATGGGTATGTCATCGATGCCGAGATCGAATACAAGAAGAAGGGTCGAGATCGTGCGGCAACAATCTTTATGCGGGAGATCAGGGCAGGTCTTCCCCGTATCCCTATTGCATTAAGTACCTATCGGTTCCCGCGCACACATCCTGAGTTTCCATATAATGAGTTTCTTGAGAGATGTGATTACAGTATGCCGCAGGTCTACTTCGAGCAATCGCACAATCCCGCGCAGCAGCTTGAGCGAACTGTGGAGCAATACATGTCCCTCAAGCATGCACGTCCGGTGATCCCAACTGCACCCACGTATGCCAGGGGAGATTGGCGACCCACAGTTGCTGAGATCACAAATTTCTTTGCCAAAGCAAAGGAGATGGGTCTCCCTGGGGCTAACGCATGGAGCTGGGATTTTGCCTCCCGGGATAAGTATCTTGATATGTGGAATGCTGTTGCGGAATTTGATTGGGATTCGGAGCCACCTGTTGCGGACATGCCCGAGAGATTGATTGGCCGTATGAATCAGCATGACCCGGTTTTCATCTCTGGCTTGTATGCAGAAAATGCCGCACATGTAACCGGGGAACGTACGGTCGTGGGGAGGCAAGCCGTGCAGGATTGGTACAAGATTTTATTAAAGGATGTCCTGCCAGGGGGATCTTTCGAGGTTGTTGGAAAATCGGGAATCGGTCGGTCACGGCACTTTATGTGGAGAGCTACGAGTGAGGCTGGTGTGGTGGTTGACGGGAATGACACTCTCAGTCTCGTTGAAGATCGCATCCAGTATCATTACACCTACTTCTCAGTCACCTAACCGAATTACTCATCCCATATTGCCTGATTCAATAAGTCGGTCAAGCACATCCACCTGACCGACTTATTAAAATTAATTTATTTGATAGGTCAATTCTATCGGGACAATTTGATGAAACATGGCCAGGGCAGGGCAGTACTTTGTTTCGGATAACTCAATTGCCCCTTGGACGGCGGTTTCATCGATGTTCTCACCGGTAAGGAGATATTCGATCTTAAATTGTGTGAAGATACGCGGATGCTCAGATTCTTGCTTGGCGGTCACTCGAACCTTGAAAGAATCGACTTTTTGACGCTTTTTAGTAAGGACCGAGATAACATCCATGGCGGTGCATCCCGCAAGACCAATTGCGATGAGCTGCATAGGTCGAAAGCCATCATCATCCCCACCCACATCTTCACTTGCGCCAAGAGGCACCTCGAATTCACCGCTTGCGGAACCTGTGAACGTGAGACCCTTCTCCCAGATTACGTTTGCTTCCATGTTTTGCTCCTCACTTTCCTTCATCGATGATCTGTGTCACGGCAGATTCCAACGCGGAGAGACAAGTTAATCCAGACCATGCCAGGCGGACTGTTCCTGATCTATCCAGAACATAAGAACTGGGCATGGCTGTTGTGTTCATCGCTCTCATTGTCTCTTCGTTTTGATCGAGCCAAAGGGGGAAAGAAATGTCCAAGGCTTCCGAAAATAGAAGAACCCTATCCACGCTCTCGCCGATATTGACCCCGATAAGGACAAATCCATCATCGGCATGTAGATCGTAATATTCCTGGAGATCGGGCATCTCGGCTTTACACGGGGGGCACCAGTTTGCCCACGCGTTTATCAGAACGACGGTTCCGAAGGTGATCGGTGAGGCTTACAGGGTTGCTGTCTGTGTCGATCAGCGTGAGCTCCGGGGCAGGAAATTCAATAGGTCCAGGAACAACACAATTGTACGGTTCCGAAACCGAAGCTGTCAGTTCGGAACCCTGTTGATCGAGCAGAACCATAGATGCTGAGACTGAGATGAGGATGAGACCAATTCCGATGACGATGAGGGACATGATTTTACGCATAGTCTAATTGAGGGTGTCCATAAGTTACAGGTATGTCCTGATGATGTTTGAATAATGGAAGTCCACGTGTGGATGATTCATGCGTGAACGACGATTTCCGTGACACTCCTTCCAGGAGCGTGAGCACCTATCAAGTGCAAACACCAACAGCGACATAATCACAGTTCGAGCAGATGAGATGGAGGGCGCCATTGTAATCAAGAATGCCAATTCGACATACCGGGCATCGCACATTAGCTCGAGGTTCTGCCCTTCTTTTCTTTTCCTTCTTTCGCTTCTTCTTTGAGAAAGTGAACTACCCCTCGCATTATCCTTAACGCTGGGCGTTAGACCTAATGCTGGGCGTTAGACCTAATGGTGAGCATTAGGATCCTGGGTTCCGAGCATGTCACCGAGATCGAGTTTCTTGAAAAGACGCTCTCTAACTTGTCCGGGAAGCTCGATCTGAGATTCTTGCTGCTGGAATAATAAGATGGATTTCTTCATGGTATCTACGAATATTCGGCAATCGGGACATTCGAGCATGTGCTGTTCGATCTCTGCACAGAGCTGTTCCCTCGCACTACCATCGATATGTTCATTCAGCTCTCCGAGCATTTCGGAGCAGACCTTATGATCCATCATGATCTAATTCCTTGAGACGTTCAGCATAGTACTCCGACAATTGCTCCCTCAATTGCAAACGACCTCGCAAGAGACGTGTCTTAACGGCAGCTTCAGATATTCCCAGTATCTCTGAAGTCTCGCGCGTGGAGAGAGCCTGCAAATCTCGTAGTACAAACGTCCAACGGAGGGGGGGCGATAGTTTTTCAATCGCTAAATCGAGCTGTGCTTGAGCTTCGCCAGTCATGAATTCGGCTTCAGGCAAACAGCACCAGTCTGTTAGCTCAAGAGGTCTTGCTGCTCCTGCATCGTCCTCCACAGTCTCGTCGACGGAAAGAGTGTCAGGATGATGTTTTCTCAGGCGCATCAATGCCTGGTTTGAAGCGATGCGGTAGAGCCATGTGCCAAGTTTGGAGCGACCCTCAAAACGAGAAATACCTTTGTAGGCATTGATAAACGTCTCTTGAAGGACATCCTCGGCTTCATCAGGATCCCCAAGCATCCGAAGCGCAAGGCGGTAAAGCGAGGGCGAGTATGTGTCGACCATGGTTGCGAATGCTTCTCGGTCGCCCGCTTTCAGTGCATTAATGGATATGGGATATGCTTTGCTCATTTGATTCTAATCACTCGGTGTGTCCATTGCTCTCAATCTCGACCTAGACTAAAGTATACACGATGAGGGGTGTCAGAAATCCACTTGTGGTCATGCGGTTTATTTATTTCTACAAGCAAGGGCTTGTCCACTTCTACGAATTACGATCCCTGGGTTGATCCTCTAGGATAAGATTTCAAGGTTTCGCTGAATGAACGGAGAAACTTTCCGGGGCGGGATATCTTTGATGTTCAGGAGAATGATGATTTGACTGCATCCGTACATAATCTTGAGACATCTTCAACAGTGTTTAAGCTAAACCAAGATACCGGTACATGGACGCTCCGGTTCAAATCCTCTGTCCGGTGTTCAATCGAGAATGCAGCGATGGCGCTGCATTACAAGGTCGGGAAATCCCTCCGCCGAGCAGCACTGGCGCCAATGCGGGGCAAACCTTCCACGATCGTACTTCCAAAACCGCTTGACTTCGAAGGACGGCATCATTGTGGAGTCCGGCCCGACGGTTGATGATATTGTAACTTCAATCGAGTTCGCTCTTTTGGAGCAGCCGGGGGCACTCGTATGGAGGATGAAGGTAGAAAATCGAGGTCATGCCCCAGCACACATCGAACGGGCGTGCCTCATGTCTGCAGGACCCACCAGGAATCCACTACTTTCCCACAAGAAATCACACGACTCCCGAGAGGGAGATGGACGTAAGCCTCCCAAATCACATATCAGGGGGTTTCGAGGCGAAATGGATGATCTTCGTGTGCACGTGAATGGCTGGCAAAGTTGGTCTCCGACCGGGTGGGTCTCCCCAGGCGATCGGCAAGATACCACTCGACTCGGACCGTTGACTTCACCGATGCAAACAAGCGCTGGATCACAGACTTCTCGGACGAAGGGTCACTTCGTTTCCGACATGTATGGCGTTCTCCACCACGGCACCCGTGATGATGGGTTGCTGGCAGGTTTTCTTTCTCAACGTCAATCGTTTGGTCATGTCGACATCGTATTTAAGGGAGACGGGGTCGAGATCAGTCTACAAAGCAACCTGGATAGTATTCAACTGGAGCCCGCGCACACATTTACTACCGACTGGGCGTATGTGAGATATTTTGACACGGACCATAGTCAAGCTCTACGTGATTATTTCGATCTTGTAGGACTGATCAACAATGCAAGGACGACGGGGAGGGTGCCGTTCGGGTGGTGTTCATGGTATTACCTCTTCCAGGGTGTCACTGAAGAGGACATCGAGGAAACCGTCGAATGGGCCATTCAGCATCGTGGTGATGTGCCAGTGGACATCATCCAAATTGATGATGGGTTTCAATCTGAAGTTGGTGATTGGTTGGAGATTAATACACAATTTTCTCATGGGATGCCCCGGATGAGTGCACAGATCCGCAAGGCAGGAATGCGGCCGGGACTGTGGTTGGCGCCGTTCATCGCAAAACCAAACTCCAAAGTGGTGAAGAAAAATCCGGGATGGGTGTTGAAAAATCAATTTCGTCTTCCCACAAACACTGGATTGGTGTGGAACACTTACGGGCGTGCTCTGGATGTGACGCATCCTGAAGTGCTCGATTATGTGAGGGATGTCGTAGGCACTGCGGTCCGGGAGTGGGGCTTTACCTATTTAAAATTGGACTTTCTGTATACGGGAGCTCTTCCAGGTGTGCGCTACGATCAAGGCCTTACACGCGCGCAATCCCTCTATCGAGCCTTGAAATTGATTCGAGATGAGGTCGGTGAGGAGGTATTCCTCGTAGGATGCGGCTGTCCGTTAGGGTCCGGGATCGGCATTTTCGACAGTATGCGAATTGGACCAGACGTCTCGCCGAGCTGGTATCCTGAGTACCGGGGCCTGGAAAGATTACTGAAGAATGAAAGGGGTCTCCCCAGCGCTCGAAACGCGATGATCAGTACAATAGTTCGATCTCCTATGCATCGTAGATTGTGGATCAACGATCCGGATTGCCTGCTTCTGCGTACGCAGGACACACGTCTTACCCGGGACGAAGTACAATCACTCGCGACCGTGATTTCTTTCTCCGGCGGCGCCATGTTGGTATCCGATCCTCTCCCCCGTTTATCTCAGGAAAAATTGGACTGGCTTTCATCCTTGCTGCCACCCCTCGAGGGTGATTTTGATATTCTGCCTTCACACTCGACGGATCTTCCGATGGTCCTTAAACGCAGTCTCCATGGGATCGCAGGTGATTGGACCCTTATCGCGCTATTAAATTGGGATGATGAAGGGCGCGAGATCAGCCTGGATTTGGGATCAATTGGCCTGTGCGCATCAGAGCGCTACCACGCGTTGGATTTCTGGAATGCGCGCTACTTCCCCCTGCAATCAACCCAGCCATTAACTCAAATGATCCCTCCTCATGGTGTTCGATTATTCTCGATCCGTACGAGATTGGAAGGACCCCAGTGGTTGGGAGACACACTCCATATTTCGCAGGGCTCAGGTATTAAGACCTGGGAGGTTACAAAAGGCAGTTTACGCGCATTCCTGGATTACGGGAGAACTACCCATGGAAGCGCATGGCTGTCCTTGCCAGGAAAACTTCGATCTGCCTCCGTTAACGGCCGAAGTTTAAGTGCTGGTATGATTGAGCCAGGTATCATTAAAATTGATATTAAATCTATGCAAGATGTGAATCTGGAAATCTCCTGGTCGGAGGCAACGTCGTGACACTTGATCAATCCGTAAGTACGGTCACGATTGTACTTTTTTCAGGCATGCTCCTCGCTACCCTGGCCGGGTGGAGCCAGATACAATCTGCACGCAAGCTCCCGTATTTCACCTTGCGACGGGAACGTACGACCCAGGGATGGCGTTGGATCCTATTAGGAATCATCCTGGGAAGCCTTGGCCTGGGTTCCGTTTTTATGGGCAATCGCATCGCATATATGATCGTTCCTCCAACTCCATCGATCACACCTACAAGCACGCAAACATTAACTCCGACGATAACGCCTTTGCCTAGTATCACAGCGACCTCGAGCATCACGCCTACACCAACAACATCACCAACACCGACGATAACACCCACGCCGGCCCTTCCGGAGGAAGTGAAAATCCTCCTGAGAGAATCGATAACCCCGAATCCTGAGGCAATCTTCAGCCCCATCCAGGTGGCTCTTCTTCTCGGTGGGCTTAATCAACCCCTGGGTACGCGTGAGGAGTTCGTGCTTCCATTAACGAAGCTGTATGGCACGTTTACGTATGAAAACTTACAGGATGGTGTCCGATGGACTGCGCTCTGGCTGCGGGGAGGCGAAGTCTTGTGTATTGAAACTCAACCCTGGGATGGGGGAACTGGGGGGTATGGCTACACTGAATGTGAAGTTGAAGTCTGGCGACCCGGCTCCTATGAAATCCGCATGTTCTTTGGGAATACCTGGAAAAAATCGGTTCAGTTTGTGATTTTAAGTGGAACCCCAACGCCGGTTTCAACCACGGATTCTTGACTGTCCTGCGGCTCCGGATGCACGGGAATTTAGTTGTTGTTATAAGTGCTTTGGCAACATATCACAAGGGTGAGGGGACAGGCTCGCTCATTGATTACGGGTCCTTGGGAATGCTAATCCGCCATGCGTTCGATCAAATCATGCAGTGCCGCGTATCCCCTCTCGATGGGAGAAATTTCTATATACTCGTTCAAGGTGTGCGCACCACCACCTTTGGTGATTCCAACACAAATGGCGGGCAATCCCAGGCTGAGCGGGTAGCTGGCATCCGTTGACCCAGCCTCCAGACTACAGATTTCTTTTCCGATAGCCTTATAAGAACGTAGTGCGGCGAGCACCAGGGGATGCTTCTCGCTGATGGCTCCAGCCGGTCTTGTACCGACATTTGTCATTTCGATGGTGACATCACCGGTATTCATTCCTGCGGTGAGTTCACGGATCTGAGTTTCGATGGCTCCGATCTCCTCTGCAGCTACAGAGCGAATATCAATTTCAATTTCCGCGTGGTTTGCAATCGTATTGATGCTCGTGCCGCCCTTGATACGTCCAATATTCAACGTAGTTTTCGGCGACTGGGGTAAATCGAACTTCATCAATTTTGAAGATAGTTCTATCAATGCATGCACTGCGGATGGTCTGCCTGCATGGATCCAAGAATGACCACCCACGGTGTTTGCTTCAATTCTAAATCGGCTGATCGGCAGGCCGCGGTGATAGATGTAACCCAGTGCCATCCCTTCGATTACAATGTAACCCGATACATCTTCTCCGAACCGTCCGACTACGCCCTTCATTCCGTGGAGGTTGCCAAGTCCTTCTTCACCAACCGTCCCTACGAACCAAACATCAGATTGGAGATCACTGACCTGAAGGTCATTCGGAAGTTCGAGGAGCGCGCCGAGCGCGACGGCGTTATCCCCAATGCCAGCTCCCACGATGCGGTCCTCCCCATGGGTGACATCTAAGGAAGTTTCGATCGGGAACACACTATCCATATGTGCTGTCAGGATGAGGGGGCGGCCATCTCCGCCCTTTATCCGGCCATAAACGTTTCCAACCTTATCTACGGAGATTTCTGTCAAGCCGATTTCATCAAATGCTGCTCGCACATAATCCGCCCGGAGTTCCTCCTTAAATGTTGGAGCAGGAATGGCCTGGAGTTCCATAGTTATCTTGAGTAAGCGTTCTAAGTCCATGTTTAAATTCTCTTCACGCCTCCCCTGAGATACTCCAGTCTTGCTTCCTTCAACCCTGGTGCTGCTCCAAGGGCATATAACGCTCCTGATCCCTCAATGGTCAATGAAGCGGAGACACTTCCCATCAATGCGGATTCAACAGGATCACCAGTTTGGGACAACCCAACGATAAAACCTCCACAGAATGAATCGCCCGCTCCAGTAACGTCACGCACCTGCGCCGCATAGGCCGGAATTTTCCATCGCTCTTTCGCGTTCTTATCCCAAAGGCATTGTCCGCCAGGTCCTCGCTTGATGATGACGAATCGGGCGCCCATATCCCCAAACGCTTCCGCCATTTCCCACACATCCATTTTATATTCAGTGAAGTACGAGCGTGCTTCCTGATCACTTGGTAGAAAGGCATCTAGCCCGTGCACGATGGTGGGCAAATCCCAACGAAAAGAGGGATCCATGTAGCGGATGGATGGATCCAGTGTCATGATTTGAACCCCGGATTCTTGTAAGATCTGGGGGATCGTTGCGTGGGATAGATAGTCCCCAGGCGAGAGATGAACTGCGATAGTATTGCCCAAGGTTCGTGGGAGATCTGATGGACGAATTGCAAGAGGTCCGAATTTCTCGCGACTCTCCTGGCCCTCCGTGGAAGAATGATAGTCGATGAGGGCTTTTGGTATGGGATGGTTTACGCGACGAAAATGGCTTGTTGGGTTGGTGTCTACGCGTTCCTCGGGGGAAAGGTAGGCGTAAAAAGTGCATGTATTCAGGGGCTCATCCAGGACTTTTACACCGGAGGTGATAATACCTTCCTTTTGGAGGTCTTCGATCCAATCCTGTGGATAATTTATTCCTACTCGGCTCACCAGGCTCACGGGCGATACCCAGATCCTCGCCCCGACCGCTGAGTACACCGCGTTTCCACCAAGGACACCGCAGATGGCGATATCATCATGGGTGATACAATAATCCTCTCGCATACCCCCCAAGAATGCGAATTCCGAACGTGACTTCTTCATGTGACACGATTATACCGGAGGGTTGTGTGAACGAATCGCTTAGTATCCAGTCGGGAATGGTCCCAGAATTTATCCGGGAAGCGTGGCCTACTTCAATAGAGCGTGCTCGCACAATCCTTGGATCGGGGCGTAGAGTCAAAACTGTTTTCATCTGCGGCTCGGGCGATTCTCATCATGCATCCATCAGCCTCGAACTGGCATTCATGCAGTGGGCAGGTGTTTCCGCCCGATCAGCACCATCCATGTTGATGTCTAGGTATGTGTTACCTGACATTTCAAACTCAGATCTCGAAAGTCTACTGATTGGAATCTCGGCATCGGGTGAAGTTGCACGTACAATCGAAGCGGTTGAGATCGGTAAATCGCTGGGCATGCAGACTCTCGCTATCACACTGAACCCCCAGAGCACTTTATCTCGCACGGCTGATGCCACGCTCTCCATTGCCGTCCCTCCATACCCGGAAGGACCCGGTTTGATCAGCTATCTGTCATCCTATCTGTTGGGATTGAGTGTAGTTGGGGCGTTGGCCGATCGAGAGTTTGAAGAATCCGTCGTTCCCGCGGTCGGCGCATGTCTTGATTTGTTGGAAGAGTGGATACCCCAGCAGATCGAAATGGGTCAGGCATATGCCCGGCGGGTACACCATCCCCAGTGTGTGTTTGTGGGAAGCGGGTATGCCTATGGTTCAGCATTGTTTGGGGCAGCGAAAGTCATGGAGACGGCCGGGGAGTTTGTCGGCGCGCAGGATGTTGAGGAGTGGGCTCACCTCGAGTACTTCTGTGACCCGGCGAACACCCCGATGTGGTTATTGGGCGCCGAAGGTAGATCGTTCTCACGGGAGGGAGAAATTCTTATCGCGGCGGATGCGATCGAAAGAGATGTCCTCACGAGCGTTTGGAAGGGGTCGCGAGGTTGGTCCTCGCGTATAAGGGAGATCACCGCGCCGCTCGCTTTGTGGTCCGGACCGGTAGGCTATGCTATCGAACGCGCAAATCTTCTCGGTGAAGTGCCCTTCCGAGGGTTTGGTGGTGGACGAACCAAGAGGGAAGGGGGAGGACCAAGTCGAATCCGATCCAGTCAAAGAATACCAAGATCCAAGCTAATCTGATCCATCCGAGATCAGGAGAATCTTCTCCCCAATACCTGAATTCGAAGTCTCTTAGCCGGGGATGAAACTTAAATAAATTTCGTGGTTTTGGTCCGAAGGTCCCGGTTGCGGGGCGCTCGAAAGACGGTATAATGGAAATCCATTGGGATTTACATTCTCCGATGGATTGGCTGAGGACCCCGGGAATCTCTTCATGACAACTGCGAATGTATTGCTACTTGAAAGCAATCGCGCGAACGCACCGTCGTTCGCGCCAGCGTTTAATCGTAAAGGGTATTCCGTCGCTGTTTATAATAATCTGGGAAATGCTCTGAGTGCTGCAAAAAAAACTCCTCCCGACATCGTTGTCCTCGATGCGGCTTCGATGAAGACGAGTGGTGCGAGGATGTGCCGAAAAACCCGCTCGACGCTCGACGGTGTGCCGATCATTCTCGTCTCACCAGAAGGAACTCGACCGGATCACGGTAGTGGAGCAAGTCTGACCCTTGTTCATCCCTTTACACCTCGCAAGCTGCTAAACCGCGTCGAACGTTTGCTGCCTGGAGACGATAACTTCACGCTAGTGGCGGGGCCGATCAGCCTTAACCTCTCGCAGCTCAAGGTTCGATGCTACAAAAAAGAATCTCGCCTGACCCCAAAATTGGCGAAACTAATAGAGCTTTTCATGCAGAATCCAGGTCGCTTAATGACGCGCAAGAAACTTATTCGGAAAGTCTGGCACACGGATTATACAGGAGACACTCGAACACTTGACGTGCACATGAGTTGGCTCCGGCAGGCGATCGAACCAGATCCATCGGACCCTAAATTGCTCAAGACGATCCGAGGCATGGGATATCGACTCGACATACCATAGTATGGGGGAACTCTAATTCGTAATTCCTGACGCGCTTAAAGGCGCGCTTTTTGTTTATGGGAAAAATCCAGAATACACTGCAGCTTACCTATGGGGATGAGTAAGCTCCTGATTTCGGGAAGCGGAATCCATCAGCAGCAGAGATGATGGGCAAGTGGGGGATGGGGTAGGGACCCCCTTAAAGGCTTTTTTCTTGAAGATACCTACGGGTTTTTTCGCTACCCTAATGTGCGATTCTGAGCCGATTAACAGATCGGAAAATGGAATTTGGAATATTGGACCTCAAGCCAATCCGCATTTCTCTTAACTGGGATCCGGATATTGAGCAAATCGATTTAGGAAGATACAATCGCCGCTATCTGAGTATCTCAAAATTACACCTTGATCTGGATGCTGGCTTCCCCAGTTCTGCTTGCGGCGTCGATGACGCGAACTCGTATCGAGTAAGTTCCCCCTTCGGCATAGGTATGTTGGAACGACTTGCTGAATTCCACCTCTCTCCAGGGCATGGCTTTATGCGCACGCGGCCTGAATGTGTTCCCATCATAATCCCAATCCACATCAATCAGAACTGGCTGTACGTGATCTTCATCGGGGAGATGGAGTTCTATATTCACCTCCATGTCTGTATGAGCGATGGACAGGTCCAATGAAAGCTCCGGGGAAGATTTCACCCCATCCTCCCAATGTGAGAATCCGCCAATTTCAGGCATCAGGAGGAGGCGACGATATGTTGTATATACTGCCTGCTGTGATGGATCACACGCAATCCAACATCTCTCAAGACGTTGGGATACGACAGGTGTCGTGCCTGAGCCACAGAAAAAATCCGCAACAAGATCGCCGGGGTTACTGGAGGCACGGATAATGCGCTCAAGGAGCGCTTCAGGCTTCTGAGTGGGAAATCCTGTGCGCTCGTTATGCAGGCGCGCGACGACAGGAAAGTACCACCAGTCCTCAGGAACTTTTCCGCGTTCTAAATCCGGCTTTTTTCCAAAGCCAGCTTTCTCAGAGCTTGCAAACGTTTTTATCGTGGATTCCGCATACGGAATTCGCACCGCGTCTGCGTTGAATGTGTACTCCTTGGATTTTGTGTAGACGAGGATTGTGTCGTGTTTTCGTTTAAAAGCAGAGCGAATCGGTGATGGTCCATGGTACACCCAGATGATCTCATTCAGGAGTCGGTCCGGACCGAATAGTTCGTCAAGTATGACTCGGGCGTACGCGGAGGCATGCCAATCTAAGTGCAGGTAGAGCGAACCTGTCTCTGAGAGCAGATCATACATACAGCGGAGACGCGGGTAGAGCATGTCGAGATATTCTGCGCCATCACGCCAGGTATCGCGATAGCCATCAATTGTCTCCCACTCTGAGGGTTTTCGTGAATCTTCCCCCCGGCCGATTCGCGCCCGATAAGCGTTCCCTGTGAGGAAGGGTGGATCTGCATAGATAAGATCGATTCCCTCTGTGAGCTCCTGCTTGAGCGCCAGCATCAATGGAAGATTGTCAGCGCAAATAAGCCGTCCCTGTTCCCCGGTCCGCTCGTCTATCACAGCTGGGCGAACTTCGGTTCGTAATTCCAGCTTTGACGGGGGAGGGAGCGGCGACTCGGAACGATCCCACTCGAGACGAGCAAAAGGTTGCTTATGACGTTTTTTATTCATACGATCAAGCGGCTACTTGTTCTTGAATTTGCCCATAATGACATCCTTCAGCGTTGGATCCCCCGTTGATTCCAGATCGTAGCGGACTCGTACAGTGGGTTTGTCAATTTTGAGTATTCGTCCTAAATCAATTGGAGTACCAATCATCACCAAATCGACATCTGATGCGTTGATCGTCTCTTCAAGCTCGCCAATTTGAGAATCTCCATAACCCATCGCGGGAAGCACCTTGCCTGTAGATGGATATTTGTTATAAACCTCCCTGATACTCCCAACCGCGAAGGGGCGGGGATCGATGATCTCCTTCGCCCCGAATCTCTCCGCTGCGATCCATCCAGCTCCAAACGCCATCCCACCATGCGTCAGCGTAGGACCATCCTCCACGACGAGCACTCGTTTGCCTTCGATGGATCCTCCATCTTCGAGGTGGATCGGGGAAGCAGCTTCGATAATAATAGCACCGGGATTAAGCCCGACCACGTTTTCCCGCACGGCTGCAATGGACTCTTCTTCTGCCGTATCGATTTTATTAATCACAATCACATCCGCAGCAATGACGTTTGCCTCGCCCGGGTGGTACCTGAGCTCATGCCCGGGGCGGTGCGGATCTACGACGACGATTTGAAGGTCGCTAACATAGAAAGGAAGATCGTTGTTCCCACCATCCCACAGGATGATGTCCACCTCAGCTTCAGCTTGCCGAAGGATTTTTTCATAATCGACCCCGGCATAAACAATCATGCCACGGTCGATATACGGTTCGTATTCTTCCCGCTCCTCAATCGTGCAGTCATGAAGGTCCAGATCATCATAGGTGGCGAATCGCTGAACAGCTTGCTTCCCAAGGTCACCATAAGGCATGGGATGGCGGATGGCGGCGACTTTATACCCCTGATCAATTAGTGTTTCAGCGACGTAGCGGCTGGTCTGGCTCTTACCACTACCAGTGCGTGCAGCGCAAATCGAAACCACAGGTTTGACGGACTTGACTTGCGTGTTGTGAGCTCCCATGAGCCTGAAATCCGCACCTGCTGCGATAACGCGTGAAGCAAGGTGCATGACGTACTCGTGTGATATATCGCTGTAGGCGAATATGACCTGATCGATGCTGTGTTCGTCGATGAGTGGAACGAGGTCATCCTCAGGGAAGATGGGAATCCCATTCGGGTAGAGGTCACCTGCAATAGAGCCTGGGTATAATCGCCCATCGATATTTGGAATTTGAGTCGCAGTGAAGCCCACAACTTCATAGGCTTCATTTTCACGGAAATAGACGTTGAAATTATGGAAATCGCGACCTGCTGCTCCCATGATGATAATTTTTTGTTTGTCTGTCATGTGCTGAGACCCTCGATGAGTATGTAGTTTTTTTTAAACACTTAATCCATGAAGATGCGAAAAGTTAGTTACATCATTTCTGGGGCCTCAATCCCCAGCAGCCTTAGGGCGTTTGCGAGTGTTTGTCTGGATGCGTCCGTAAGACGGATCCTCGCGTCACGAATTAGATCCGTATCCGCTTGTAAGACGCGGACGGCATGATAGAAGTGATGGAACGCTTTTGCCAGATCATAGGCGTACGTTGCCATCAGGAGCGGTTTGTATTGGGTTGCCGCCTTCTTGACGGTATTCGGGAACCGGGAAATGATATCGATTAACTCTATTTCAGTCTCGTCGAGATCATAATTAAATGAGGCCCGATCAGGCACATCACCGGCTTTTCGTAATATGCTCATTGCACGAACGTGTGCATTCTGGATATAGGGCGCTGAATGTCCGTCAAAGCTCAGTGCATCATCCCAATTAAAGACGATATCTTTATTATTATCTACGGAGAGCATACTGTAGATAAGAGCGCCCAGGCCAACTTGATGGACAACCTTCTCTCTCCGGTCTTCTGACAGATCGGGGTTCTTTTCATCGATAATGTTGCTCACCCGGCGCTTCGCTTCCTCGTACACGTCCATGAAGAAAATTACATTGCCGCGGCGAGCTGACATCGCGCCTTCAGGGAGTGTCACAAACCCATACGCGAGATGGTGGCAATATTGGGCCTGTGGAAATCCCCATAACTCAAGAATTTTGAACGCTTGTTGGAAGTGAAGGCTTTGCCGGACATCGACGACATAGATGGAACGATCCACATTGTATTTTTCAAACTTCTCTTTTGCGAGAGCCAGGTCGTTGGTCAGGTATAAGGCTGTTCCATTGCTGCGGAGGATCACTGCAGTTCTATACTTCTCTTTGGTAACACCCAGCTTCTCGTCAATTCTGACAATCACAGGGCCATCGGGTCGTTCGTCATCCGCAATGCCCAGAGTTATTAGTTCATCTACAATTTCTTTTGCCGGCCCGATTACCTCGCTCTCATAAAAGTAAACATCGATCTCGATACCGAGTAAGGTGAGGATTTCGGAGAGCTCATCCAGGCTCCACTGTCTGGTCTCCCCCCATAATGCGCGCACTTGAGAATCGCCATCATCCCACTTTTTCAGGAGTACGCGACGCTCTTCATCAGAAGCTGATTTCTGATTCAGGGTGCTCTCCGAGTCGTCCTCGTTTGGTGTGACGAGGGATGTAGCTTCTGTATAGATTCCCGCCAACCACTGGCCTTTTTGATGTACACCTTCCGGTTCCTGGCCTCGATAGAATTTGTCGTATGCCCAAAGACATGTGATGACACCTAGGCCGATATCACCAGGATAGGAAGCGCGAATCGTGTCGAATCCGGCAAATTCAACGAGACGTGCAAGTGATTCTCCAAGCATCGCATTTCGAGCATGCCCGATATGGAATGAATGGTGGGTGTTTGGCTGGGCATACTCCACCATAACTCTCTCGCTAATTTTTTTGCCCTTCCCAAAATCATCGCGGTTTTCAAGCACGTTGTCGATGACGAGCTCGGCAAATGTTCTGGTTTGGATGAAAAGATTGAGATAGCCGCGCTCTGCTTCGACAGCATTAATTCCTGATGGCGGCATAATCGATTTGGATACGAGGGACGCAATTTCAGCTGCCCTTTGGGGGACGTTGATCTTCTTTCCTGATTTTGCTTCAGCAGCCGCAATTTGGAAGCAAGCTGGGGTGCCAAAACCCCAGGTCCCCTTAAATGGAATTGGGACCCACTCCGGATCTTCCGAGTACGCGAGCCCTAATTCTTCCGCGGCAAGCCTGAAGGCTGCACTGGCATCTGCTATTAAATCTTCAAACATTTGTCTACTCTGTGAGCGCTGCCATTATATAGCATGCCATGAACTGATGAAACGACATACGACGCACTCAGGTGCGTCGTATGACTAGTTCCAGTTTAATTTCTGGGCTATTGGGTTGAGATCAAGCTTCCAGCGCCGCGAGACTTTTCATCAAACGGCTTTTTCGGCGGGAAGCGTTCTTGTTATGAATGACACCCTTGGAAGCTGCCTTGTCCAATTGTTCGATGGCAACTCGGGTTGCATTTTCGGCAGCCTCACGATCGCCAGAGTCAATTGCAAGTCGAGCTTCCTTCACCGAAGTACGGGCTCTGGTTCGCCATACTTTATTGCGCATACGGCGTTTTTCGTTTTGTCGAATTCTTTTCTTTGCAGAAGCAGTATTAGCCAACTTGTCCTCCTATTACACTACGTGCACAAGCTTCAATTCTACCGAATTGCAGATTTTCTGTCTAGAGGCTTGGTTATAAATGCGTGAAGAACCCCGTAGCTTGATGCGGGGCATCTTCAATGGAAAAAGCCTCCCATCTTGCCACTTATCTCTGCATTAAGCTACAGGTTATTCTGGCTTTTTCCCATAAATAAGGATTTAGTGCATTTGAATTTTTATAAAAATTCACGGGGACTTCCTAGAATCATCGAGGGCGTGGATGGGCGCTGATGGCTGCCTGGGTTGGCCACATCAAAGGTCCACAAGATGGTCTTCTTTGCCCATGAGCAAGAAGGGACCTGTCGCTTAGAAGTGCACCAATGCTTTACTATGAGCGAATCGGCTATGGCGCTGCAGTCGCCGTGCCGGCTAGCGCGGTAAGAGTAGCAGCGGGGACAGGTACCGTTGGCGTTCTGCTGGGAGTTGGTGTCCGAGTCGGCCCTTCTCCAATAAGTTCATTGTAGTGACGTTCCGCAAGCGCTCTGGTTACGGGGAGGACGTTATCAAAGCCAAGGATCCAGCCCCATTCTCGGATGGCATCTGGGACATTTTCAGGATTTGTCTCGTAGATGAGGGCTCGAAGGGCATACCCTTCGGCAACTTTTCTCTCCTTGACCACAATGACGGTTATCTCATTTGCCATCTTGATCGCCGGACTGATGTAATCGCTGAGAGCATCCGTGTATTCTCCCAGGTGGTACAGCGTTCTGCCTGTTTCGAGGAGCAGTTCATGGTTCATCGGGCCAAAACGTTGTGCGGAGATCATGTCCTCATAAGCTTCTTCATACAATCCCATCTTCGTGTAGATCATCCCTCTGGAAGCATATGCGGGAGCAAAACGGTCGTTGATTTCGAGGGCAAGATTCGCGGTTTCCAACGCTGGTTCGAGTTGACCCGCACCTAGCCATGCTCTACTGAGGAATCCCCAGCCCAGATGATCATCCGGTGCGTATGCTACATAAGTCTGAAGAGGCCAAATGGCGGAGGTGTAATAGGTCGGATCAAGTTCATCTATCCCTAATCCAACATAGGCCCTGCCAATCGCAAGATAGCCTTTTAATAACGCGGGATCATTTGCACTCCCTTCAAGAGCGCTAAGGAGTGAATCCTGATATTTTTCGAGATGATACTGAGCATTGCTCAGGTAGATTTCAAGCTGCGGCGAGCGTACCCCCTCATCGAGAGCTTCCTTCATTAGCAACTCAAGCCCTTGCCAGACACTGCCATCATTGTAATATTTCCCGATTTCAAGATATGCCTCTGTAAGTGTGGGATCTTTATCCAGTGCTCGCTTGAAATCCTTCAACGCACCTCTTTCATCTCTCTCGAACAATACGCGTCCGCGCCCAAGAAACGACGGTGCGTAATCCGGATCGATCAGTGTTGCATCGTCGTACGATTGGATTGCCCCTACCACGTCACCATTTAGTCTATAGGCTTCACCTCGGAAGTAGTAAGCATCCACAAGATCCGGATCGAGGTCAATGACCTGATCGAAGTATTCCACAGCTTGCTCGTAATCCCCGCGGTTCAGGGCGTTCAATCCGGTTTCATAGGCGCCGTAACTCGGATGGGGAGTGTAGCCGGCGATTGGCGTAGGTGTGCCCGTTGCAGGGATGAGCAATGCTAAAGGAGTCCTGGCGATATCCGTGGTGATGGGCGTACGAACGACCCTAGTAGCTGCCGGGATCGGAGTCGAGGTAGGAGTCCCTGGGAGCGGGGTGTCGGTGTGAGTTGGGCTTGGAGGAGGCAACGTGGAGGCAAGCCCATAAGAGAGTGGGCGAATCAAGGGAGATAATACGGTGTATGCACCATAACCGATCGCGATGAGCAAGACGACAAGAAGGGCATTCCTGAAAGTCCGACCCCGGGCGCGCCTCCCTCTGCGGAGTGCCATACTTTTTTGAGGTTTCTGCTCTTGTGTGACCGGCACGACAGGTTTCGGAGGGGGAGTTGGACGAACGGCGGAAGGGGGGGCTTTCCGGCGCGGAGGTTTTAGAGCCTTGGAGAGTTCGGCGTCCGTAGCTTCTCTCTTACCAAGGATAACCATCCCGCGGGTTGCTGCACGATTGGTCGGATCAAGACGCAGTGCAGATTCGAGGCAGTAGGATCTCTCTTGCGGCGTGTCTACCACAGCGCTCATCCAAATCCAGTACTCGGCATTGGCTGAGTCTGTTCGGAGAAGTCGTGATAGTAGATCTCTCGCTCGATGGCGATCCCCGACCCGAATCGCTGCAATCGCTTCGGTGAGCATGTTCGCAGATTGCGTCGCCAAGCAAGCCTCCCTATTCTGAATTGCGAGTTTAGCACAGCGCAGAATGCAATGCTACCCCCCAATTGGTATAATCGATCGTGATGAGAATTATCCTCCTCTTTTTGGTCGCGGTCAGTATTTTAAGTGCCTGTGTGACGCTTGATCCATCCTCCACTGAAGCTCCGACACAGGCGCTCCTACCTTTTCAAACGAGAACTCCGTCATCAGCGGCTCGTCAGGATTTTTCGACACCTGTCCGTCGGACAACCCCACAGCCTTC
>SDBS01000857.1_pt1 | contig 30526 bp, 28 predicted proteins | sample 2277091 | NCBI WGS metagenome assembly SDBS01 (sample SAMN10404972, study PRJNA504765) | marine sediment metagenome | isolation source: marine sediment core GS10_PC15, 163 cmbsf | place: Arctic Ocean: Southern Knipovich Ridge | collected 2010 | reverse complement strand
AAATTAGTACATAAATATACTTACGATGTGGAAAATTATATCAATGGCAAGAGTGATTTTATCAAAGAAATCGACAGGAAAGCAAAATTGAGGAAAAAATAATCGATAATTTTATATGTTAATACCCAATTAATCTTTAAATAAGAACAAACTCATCGAAAAAAATTTTTGTTAGTTAAGTTTTAAAAGTGAACACCCTAAAAATTAGAAATAAACTATTTTTAAATCTCTGGATATCATAAGTCGTTAATTAAATTTCAAAACTGCGCTAAATTAAGGTCAGAATTTTTAACTTTTTGTATACCTAAAAGCTCACCTTCATGCCAGAATCTTACTTCAGATAAACCAGATTTTTTATCTGGTACTATACGAAGTTGGATTCTCTCATGCAGTGGTGCACTAGGTACTTTTAATTCTAAATTATTTATAGAAACTTTACGATAAGAATTTACCATCCTATCTGCCCTTAAACAGAAGATATCTTTGATTGATTTATACGGTGGTCTTATCATAAATTCTCTAAATAAAGATCTATTCTCTTTTATTGCTCTTTGAAATCTAATATAAGGTATTTCTCCAGTAGTAGAATGAATCCATTGATGATTATATTTTTGGGTAAGGCTATTTAGGACTAATTGGGCCTGGTTGATACCAGAAATCTTTTTTCTGTAACAAGTCCTTACCAATCTATCCTGAATCCATCTATAGGGTCTCTCTATTTTTCCTTTAGCCTGGGGAGATAAAGTATATTTTACCTTTATCCCACAATCATTAAGTACCTGTTTCCACTGAGGATCAGCTTCATCGGTAAGTTTGTAATGGTTCCTCCAGTTGCTATCTCTCCCTTGTACAAAGCGGTAGACAGAATAGCTGTCTACATAGTAAGAATAAGGTATACCATAGCCTAATATTACTACTTTTAAAGCGATAATATTTACCCAGGTAGTCTCTCTTTCTACTAAGCAAGCATACAGGATCAACCTGCTGTAATCATCGATTGAGGTAATCAGGTACCATTTTCTGGCAGCGTAGGGGGCAAACAGATGATGAGAAGAATCGTGTTGAATAAGCTCTCCGGGATAATTAGTTAATACCTCTCTATCATGAGCCTTTCTCTTCGGTCTTAGAAAATAAAAATTATTTTTCTTTGCCCGGTCGATTATGGTAGGCAGGGATACCCTCTGGTTATATCTTTGTTCTAAAAGATCTTTGATGAAACTTTAGTTATAATATTTAATTGGTACATCTTTAGTTTTAATCAAATCCTTTTCGAGCTTTAGTTCTTTTACAATATTTCTCTCAATATCCGGATCTATCTTTCGATTAATTGTCCTTCTAGTATACTGGATAGAAAAGTTATCTGGATCTTTGCGATATTTTGCTAGTAATAAAAATAATCTTCTTCTTTTAATATTAAGCATTTGTAAAATATAGCTAATCCTGATTTCTTTATCTATATAACTTTTTAAGAATGATTTAACCTGATCATCGGTAAAGTTTTTGTGTAATTGCGTAGACATAATTTAGAACCTCTTTTCTCTTTAGAGTTTAGTTCTAGATTACATCTTTTTAACATTTCAGGTTAGTGCACTTTTGATTTTTGAATGACAATAAACGAGAAATATTTGACAAATTAAATAAATTATTTTATTATAATAAATATACCATTGGTATACAAAGGTTTAAAATAAATGAAAGATAAAAATATCATTTATAAAGAACTAAAAAAAGAAATAATGTCAGGAAACTTATTACCTGGAAGTGTTTTAGTTGAGCGAGAGATTAGTAATAAATATAGTATAAGTAGAACACCTGTAAGAGAAATTTTATGGCGATTATCATCTGATGGTTTGCTTGAACAAGAGCCTTCAGGAGGATACACAATAAGAAAGATATCATTGGAAGAGATATTTAATATATTTCAAAGTAGAGAAGCCATAGAAGGTATTGCTGCAAGATTAGCTTGTCAAAAAGGCGATGATAATTTTTTTTCAAATATAAAAGAAATAAGAGAAAGAATTAAAGAAATTGATATTGAAAAAAACTCTCAGGAAGGTGTCCTTTTTGGAAGAAAGTTACATGATTTAATCATTGCTACGGCAAATAATGCTTTTTTATCAGAATTCTATAAAAAATTGAGAAATCTTGCTGCTTTAACAAGAAATATTACAAAAAGATCAGTATTAATTGAAAAAAAATCCCAAGAATCACATCTAACAATTATAAATGCTCTTCAGGAAAAGGATGAAGAGAAAGGCGAGCATTATATGCGTGAACACTTAAGGATTACTTGTCGGTTGATCACTGATTTTTTTTATCCACATCTTTTCAAATAAATAAACAAATAAATAAAACAGTAAGTATTAAAAAATTTATTAGTTTGGATTTTTAAGAAGAAGTGTTATGAAATAAATATTTCTACAGTGAAAATATCAATTATTGATTGATAATGCCACGAGAATTTAAAGGACCACACTGCGATTTTTAATGCTATTAAAAACAAAGATAGTAAAAATGCTTGCAAGCAAGTGTATCATCATTTGGCAGGCGTTGAAAAAGATTTATTAAGAAATTAAAGGAGGAAGCTATCTAAATGAGACACCCGCACAGGCCATCATGCCGGTTAAGGATTATCTGGTTCATGCCCACATGGGTAATTGCATTCTAAAGGATAAAGAACATCCCGGTTATGGTGACCAGCATCCTAGGTTCGGTATTAAAGGCGGGGAAAATGATGTCAAGGAATTAGCCGAATACTTAAAAGTTTTATTGAATATCGGATTCTTGAATCCACAAAATCCGCCTATTGTAAGCTTTGAGGTAAAACCGCTGGCTGGTGAATCCTCAGAGGTGGTTATTGCCAATGCCAAACGTGTGTTAAGAGAAGCGTGGGCAAGGGCTTAAAAGAAAATAAAGTTACTGTAAAGGAAGACTTAGAGATATAAAATTTAAGAAAACTCAAGGAGGGTAGATAAGGCGGAATAATTCATCCCTAACCCCATAAAAAATCGACAAAATGGATAGAAATTAATCGACAACCTTCCTAAAACCCTTATATAATAAGGGTTTTAGGGCTAGAGGTGAAGAATAAAATAAAGGTGAGCTAAGAGCCTTACAAAACAAAAGTTTCAGAGTATTATGAAAGGCGCTTATTATATGATAAAGGAGGTGACTAGGCTTATGAGTTAATGCAAAAAAGAGGATCGGAAAAGGGAAGAACCCTGAAAGATTATTTTTATTTTTAGGAAGATTCAAAGGGAAATAAAATTCAATTAAGGAGGTTTGTTAATATGAAAATACTAAGAAAGAAAAAGGAAAAATTATTAGTATTATTAGTAACAGGAGTAATGATTTCACTTTTTTTTCTTGTGAGCAGTAGCGCATACACACAGGATGAGTATCTTCCATTTGAAGGAAAAGGGCTTGCTCCAGTGGGTGATGAAACTGTTAACTTTCGAGGATGGCAGTTTATGACCCAAGTTGTTGAACAAAATGTTGAGCGCTATAATAAAGAACTGGGGGGTAATGTGAATTATGAGACACTAACGGGAGATTATTCGACAATTATAGAAAATAAATTCATTGCAAAAGATCCCATAGATATTTTCTATGGTAATCCTAACGACGCAGTTCGATATTATGAAGCTGGCTGGCTGATACCAGCAGAATCTCTTCCAAACATAGAAGAAATTAAAGCTGATTTGTATCCCAATGTTCTTGATGCTTGGTCATATAAGGGTAAACTAATGGGATTAAGCTATTTTTTGAGTGATCAAGGGATTATGCATGTAAATTTAAAGAAATTTGCTGAGGCTGGGATATCTGAGAAAGATTTTCCGAAAACGTGGGATGAGCTTTATGATCAACTTTATGTGCTGAGAGATGCGGGAATCGAATATCCCTATCTACCTTATTTCTTTAACGAATGGTACGGGATTTCTTGGGGTTTTGTTTTTGAGACCTTGAATCGAGGTCAACAATTAGTTGATGCTGAAACGCATAGACCTATATTTACTGCTGATGGTCCAGTCGGTGATACCTTAAGGGATTGGAAAAGAATTTGGAACGACGGATTGGTTCAAAAAGAAGTTCTAACTTACATGGAATCAGATTACCTTAACGCTTGGGGTTCGGGTAATTACGTCTATAGTCCCCAGCAATCGTATGATCTTAAGAAATTTAATGACCCTCATTATTCGTCATTTGCTGGTTATTGCAGTATACTGCCTAACCAAGGACAGAGCTGGGGTTTTCTTGGCTGTGCAATGTATATGATGTCTAATCAGCCTCGGAGTGAGGAATTAGATCACGATGTAAAGGCTTTTCTCTCTTGGTATGGTTTTAAGGATCACGAGGATAAAGGGTTTGTTGGCAGTAATTGGGTGAAGGAAGCCATGCTCTTTTCGGGTTACCGCAGTGTAATGGAAGACCCAGAGAATATAGCTCTAATACGTAGCGCCCTTGCACGTCCTGAAGATTTCGAGGTGCTTATGGATTCTTTCGAAAAGACCCTCTATCCTAAGGATCTGTTTCAAAATGTGTGGTGGACGGAATATAACTCTTGGCTTAAGGAAACATTGATGGATTTTTTAATGAAAGATAGACCTGTTGATGAAACTGTCAAAACTATGTACGATAAAATGAATGAATTAGCCGATAAGTACAAAAATATATAAGGAGGTTTCTTTGATATAATATATGATAAGGGTGGTGAACCAGATTTATGTTGATTCACCACCCTTATCACAATTGTAGTAATTTAAAAGGAGGAAAATAAGGAATTATGGGATATCTGAAACATAAGGAAAAGACAGGGGATCTTTCAAACTTTCAATTTGCATTACTTCTTACATTACCCGTAGTTTTATTCTTGGTAACTATTATTATCTATCCTCTCCTATACTCTATTTGGGCTAGTTTCCAACAGATTACTTTCTTTGGTGGTTATCGCACAAATTTTGTTGGTTTTAAAAATTATATAGATGTTCTACGCTCGCCAAATTTCTGGAATGGCGCCATAGTATCTCTCCGGATCATGGTGGAATCGATAGTTTTAACACTTTCGGTTGGCCTTGGAATTGCTCTAACTTTGAAGGGAATATTAAAGGGCAGGGGAATAATGTACTCTATTATTATTTTCCCTTGGGCTGTTTCCAGCTATGGCGCAGGAATTATATTTAAATACTTCTGGGGTGGAATTAGAAGCTTTCCTAGTGCTCTATCTTTTATTCTTGGGGAAGGGCGAAGTATAAATATGTTAGATGAGCATATAGTAATTGAGGCGATAGCTATTGGAAATGCTTGGCATTTAGCTCCTTTGGTGGCTTTATTTTTATTAGCAAATATGCAAACTGTTCCCACACGCCTGTATGATATGGCTGAAATTGACTATCTAGGGGGTTTTAGAAAATTTTATTATGTAACTCTCCCTTATTTGAGATACTCTTTGTTTATATTTACATCTATTGTGGCAGTCTTGTCACTTAAGATGTTTGATTATATTTTTGTACAAACAGGTGGAGGCCCCGGTACTGCCTCGGCGGCCTTAACCTATGAGATCTATAAGGAGAGCTTTCAGAATTTAAACCTGGGATATGGAGCAGCAATGTCTTTTTATCTTTTATTTTTAATTTTGGCTGTTACGATTCTCAATTATTTGTTATTTGGACGAAAGATGGTGTAAAAAAATGAACAAAAAAATAGTTAAATGGGTTTTTATCGCAGTGGTTATTTTGTGGACAATCATGCCTTTGTACTGGTTTTTTAGGATGGCGTTTATGACCCCAGCAGAACTTTCACTTTTTCCTCCTAATTTTTATCCACACAAACCTACGATTTCAGGATTTTTTAATGTGCTGGGATTCTCATACACCTCTTCATCAGGGGAAATCTTTATCCCTTCTGGGCAGGCGGATCAGATTAGAAGGGGTTTAATGAATAGTTTGGTTTTAGCTTCTATTGTTACCTGTATTACTTTGATAGTAACAGTTCCTCTGGCTTATACATTTGGCCGTTTGAAGTTTAAACATAAAAATAAACTTTTATTTGCAATTCTTCTTTCTGTGGCTCTCCCACCGGTCTCTTTGTTAATCCCTTTTTTTATTCTTTTTGTAAAGGTAGGATTAACAGGTAATTTAATAGGACTTATATTGGTTCATCTCACCATAACCATTCCCTTTGTGGCATGGATGCTAATGGGCTTTTTCCGTAATCTTCCAAATGTGGAGCCATTAGCAACTATCGATGGATTTTCACGGATTGCTACTTTTTTCAAGATTGTCGTTCCTATGTCAAAGGTAGGTATCGCAGTAGCCGGGATTATTTCGTTTCTGTTCTCTTGGAATGAATATGACTTTGCTATGGTGCTGGTAAATGGAACTTCCGCATCAACTCTCCCTGCTTCCATTTCAGGATTCTTGTTCCAACATCCTGAAGTTGAACATTTAGCAGCATCCGTTATTTATTCTTTGATTCCACCTTTTATTGTAGCTTATCTTTTACAGAAGCATATTACTGAAATGAATATAACTAATCCGATAGGAGGTCAAGTTTAGTGGCTAAGATTAACTTGCAAGATATTTATAAAAAATATGATAAAACAATGGCTTTAAATGGTTTAAATCTTCAAATAGAAGATAAAGAGATAGTTGTATTTTTGGGGCCATCAGGTTGTGGTAAGACTACTACTTTAGATTGTATAGCTGGAATTAACCAGCCAACCTCTGGTCGTGTTTACTTTAATGATAAGGATGTTACCGATCAGGCACCTCATAAACGTAATGTATCTATGGTATTTCAGTCTGCTCTACTTTATCCTCATCTAACAGGGCGTGAAAACATCCGGATGAGTTTACGAATCGGTCGTAACTCTAGAGAGGTCGAAGATAGGAAGATTGAAGAGGTAGTTAATCTTCTTAGCATCCGTACGCAATTGGATAAACTACCATATCAAATGAGTGGCGGAGAAAGGCAACGTGTTGCTACCGCAAAAGCCATTGTGCGCAATCCATCAGTTTTCTTGATGGATGAGCCGTTTGCTAGTCTGGATGCAGCAATGAAAGAGGAACTTCGTGTCGAAATTGTTGTTTTGCAGAAGAAATTGGGCATTACCATGATTTTAGTAACGCATGACCAGGTGGAAGCTATGACTATGGGAGACCATATTGCTGTTATAAAAGAAGGAATATTGCAGCAGGTAGGAACACCTGATGAAATATACAATATGCCTGCTAATGTTTTTGTGGGGGGGTTTGTAGGGTCACCCTCCATGAACTTCTTCCAAGTGAGTGTAAAAAAAGGTGATAACAGCTATATCTTTGAGCATCCTAAATTTCATATAGAGCTCTCAAAAAAACGCACCGAGTATTTTGGAAAATTTCTTGAGGAAAAAAAATCGGTAATTATCGGCTTAAGACCTCAACATGTAACTTTCTTGGAAAAACCGGAGCAAGGTGTTTTGAGGGGACAAATCTATGCTATTGAGCGATTGGGCAAAGAAACAAGAGTTACAGTTGATTATGGAGGCAAAGACAAACTTAAAGCTCTTATGTCTCCTTTATTTAGTAAGACCATGGGAGATGTTGTTTATATGCTCCCCAAGGTTGAAGATTTATATTTTTTTGATTCCGAGAAAGAAAAGAAGCTATTGTTTAAATTAGATCAAACGTTAAACGATAAATAGGTTTTCAGAAAACTCGCTCTTTAAAAATTAAATATTAGGAAGGAAAGATTTTACAAAACAAATCTTATCTTTATTGCCTGTCTTAGCAGCAGTCAAGGCATCAAGAAGGACGGTAATATGGGCGATAGTACAATGATTAGAGACACCCCGGAGCCCTTTGACACTTGGGTTTTGCATACAAAGGTCAAGCAAGTAACCTGAAAAATATCCTTTCACACCCACTACGAAGATGAAAGACTTTCTTGAATTTCGGAGTGCCATAAGTAATCTGTTTACGGATATCTTCGTTAAGTACCTTAAGATAGGCAAAACAACCCGTGCCTTTTGCAAACTGGGGGTGCATCCAGGGACAGAAGGGGTGTTTTTTTCTAAACTTTTTAGAATGGATAATAGGACAAAAAAACTTGACTCTGGTTCTGTTTCCTTCTTTGTACTTACCCCAATATTACATCTCAAAGCCGGCTAAGCAGATGCGGTTACCGGTTGAGGAAACTTTAAGATCTTTTTCTCTTCTTAGATTTCGAGCAATATAGGACTTAGCCTTAAGGTCGTTGATAATAAAGGAAAGAACTTTTGACGAATAAAGGCCAGCATCTGCGATCACCGCACAGATATTAAGGCCGAACCTATCCTTGGCCAATTTAATAAGCTTAAGGGATAATTGTTTTACTGTCTAATGCGTTAGCTGGCCTGGTTTCTTCTAAAATGGGTAATTCAGATAAATTGTTTATTAAGAAGATGAAGAGTAAAACACTACTAAGGATATGTTTTCCCCTGAGTGAATCTAATGATTGCTTGAAAGACGTTGAGCAAAAAGCAGAAGGTATAAATGCTCGCGGAATTATACGTAGGACTTTTACATTATTATTATAGAACAATGGATGAAAGGAAAATAAATGAAAATAAAAACATTAAAAACAAAGTATGATATGGGGGAAGCGGCTGCGGAGGAAGCAGCTAGGATATTAACAGATACAATAAAGGAAAAAGGAGAGGCTGCTTTTATAGTAGCAACTGGTGCTTCCCAATTTGAATTTTTAGAAAATCTTACAAGTATTTCTTCTATTGATTGGTCAAAGACTACCATGTTCCACTTAGATGAATATATAGGCCTTTCAGAAACTCATCCAGCAAGTTTTAGGAAATATTTAAAGGAAAGGTTTCTAAATAAAGTACATCCGGGAAATGTTTATTTAATTAATGGAGATGCTAAAGAACCAGAATTAGAATGTGAACGTTTAAATAAAATTATAAAACAAAAGAAAATTGATGTTGCCTTTGTTGGTATTGGAGAAAATGGACATTTAGCCTTTAATGATCCTCCAGCTGACTTTAATACTGAAAAAGCATATCTTGTAGTTGAGCTCAATGATGCCTGCAGAAAACAGCAGCTTGGTGAGGGATGGTTTAAAAGCTTTGATGAGATTCCTAAAAGGGCAATTTCAATGTCCATCAAACAGATTATGAAGTCAAAAAATATAATTTGTACGGTTCCTGATATGCGTAAGGCACAGGCAGTAAAAGATTGTTTTGAAGGTCAAGATGTTTCACCTGAACATCCTTCTTCGATTTTAAAGAATCATGATAATTGTTTTGTTTTTTTAGATAAGCAATCTTCAATTTATTTAAAATAAGCAGTATTTTTTGCATATAGTAATAAAAAAAGGTAAGTTTCGGTATAATTTCTTTCGTAGACATGAATTTAGATAATTTGAAGAGGCTCCCAAAAAACTTAATAAAAAATATAAGTACTAAAATCATTAAAAAGTCAATAAAGATAACCAACTAAATATTATAATATTAAGCGTAATTTTTCAAACGAGATTGAAAAAGATAAAGCTTTTAATAATAAACTCTTGAATAGATTTCAGCAATTTATGCAAGAAGAGAGAAATGCACAGATGGTAGTGGCTATCTGTATTGGAAGTCACTTAATAAAAAAGCTAACTCTAATGATCATAAAGTTTCAGTCTTAATAACAGATCGAATCTTCTGGTATTAGAGAAGATCCAAATAAGAGAATTTACCTTAACCTAAGAAAAAATCATTTTCGAATAAACGAGCAATTAATTATATAAATAGGTATAGCGAAATATATATCAAGTAAAGTAAATGTCTTTAGAATTGTATTTTAATTTATCGAGATATTTTGCAGAAGCAACTTAATCAAATTGTTTAGGAGAAGAGAAGAGAAGAGAAGATAAAATGAGAAATTGTATAGCATTAATAAACGGTAAAGTAATTACCCCTTTTAGGGAAATAGATAAGGGTTGTGTTTTAATTGAAGGAGAATTTATTAAAGAGGTTGGTGAAGTAAATGAAATAAAAATTACTAATGATGCACAGGTAATTGACGTTAAAGGAAAATATATTAGTCCTGGTTTTATAGATTTGCACCTTCATGGAGCTTTTGGGGGAGCAGTAATGGCATCTACAGAAAAAGATTTAATACTAATGGCACAAGGATTAGTTAAATGTGGAACTACTTCTTTTTTACCAACAACACTGTCAGGACCATGGGATGAGATCGTTCAATCTGTAGATTGTATTAATAAAACTATGCAAAAAGATCTAAAGGGGGCAAAAATATTGGGTGTGCATTTGGAAGGTCCCTATTTTAGTATGGAACAAAAGGGTGCTCAAAATCCAGAATACATTATCCCACCAGATCCTGAACAATATTTACCTTTATTAGAAAAATATCCATGTATTGTCAGGGTAACGGCAGCCCCAGAAATACCAGGCTGTCTTGAATTAGGCCAAGAGCTAAGAAGGAGAAGAATCATTGCCGCTATTGGTCATTCGAATGCAATTTATCAACAGGTAGTAGAAGCAGTCGAAAATGGATACACACATGTTACTCATATGTTTTCCGGAATGTCTGGGTTGCATCGCGTTAATGCATACCGCATATCTGGTGTGATTGAATCAACATTATTATTAGATGAATTAACCACAGAAATAATAGCAGATGGACATCATTTACCTCCAAGTTTAATGAAGTTAGTATTAAAGGCAAAGGGAATGGATAAAGTATGTTTAGTTACTGATTCCATGAGCGCTGCAGGTTTGGGACCTGGAAAGCATAACGTGGGAGGACTTGATGTTGTCGTTGAATCAGATATTCCTGAGGAATTTGAAATTCCAATTCAAGATAAAAACTATGTGGCAAAATTAGAAGATCGATTGTCTTTTGCTGGAAGTGTGTCTACAATGGACCAACTTGTAAGAAATATGGTGAAATTTGTTGGTTTAAGTGTATCTCAAGCTGTAAAATTGGTTACTTATAATCCTGCAAAAATGCAGGGGATAGACGATAAAATTGGGATATTAACAAAAAATAAAAAAGCTGATATTATAGTTTTTGATCAGGATATAAATATAAAAATGACCATGGTTAATGGAGAAATATTACATGAATATTTTTAATTATAATTTTAAAGGAGAGAATATAATAATGAACAGATTAATGAACGAATATTATAATGCAGTAATGAAGATATTTAATTTAATCAAAGAAAACGAACAAGACAATATAAGAAAGGCAGCTGAAAAATTAGCTAATCGAATTCGTGATAAAGAGTTAATTTATGTTGTTGGAACAGGTGCTCATTCTACTATAATAGCAGAAGAAATGTTTTATCGCGCCGGAAGTTTACAACCAATTAATTCCATGTTAGACGCTGGAGTAACGTTAACTCAAGGTGCTATTCATTCTACTCTAATTGAAAGAACAAATAATTATGCCACATCATTATTAAATTATTATGGTGTTGGTAAAGATGATGTAATCATTATTGTTAATGTGAATGGAATTAATGCCATGACGATTGAGACAGCATTAGAAAGCAAAAAAAGAGGAGCAACTGTAATCGGAGTAACATCTATTGATTTTGCCAGTAGGGTACCAGATAATACTCCCTCTCGACATTTTAGCAACAATAACCTACATGAAATCGCTGATATTGTATTGAATCTTCATGTTCCGGTTGGTGATGCATTATTAGAAGTACCTGGGATACCAGTAAAAGTTGGCCCTTCATCGACATTAGCAGCCGCTCTGTGTGTTAATATGCTAATCGTTACTACTATTGAAATTCTCTTAGAATGGGGTCTAACTCCACCTATTTGGATGAGTGCTAATATACCTGGTGGAGATGAATATAATAAGAAATTTATTGAATCAAATTTGGGCATTATTAAACATCTATAAGCAAATAATTTAGATAAGATACCCAATTAATTACTTTGGGTATGCATCGACCAATGACAAAAATTGAAATTAAAGAATTATTTGGTGAAGAAGTTATTAAAAAAGTTAAAGTAACTAATCATAATTGGATTGACAATAATCAACTTGTAGATATGGGAATCACTAAACTTGGCGCACCTATAAAAGTTAATCATTTGGTTTTTGATTCAGACTTTATCATTGGAATAGGTAGTGTAAAACCACACGGTAGTGCTGGTTGGTAGGAAGGAGGTAAAATTATTGATTCTGGAGTGTGTGGTAGCGAAACAATTGGCCAGACCCACTGGCTAAGTGTTGAATTCAATACTTTAGATATTATGGGTAAAGTAGATAATCCTATACGGAATGAAATAGAAAAAGTTGCTCAAGAGGCTGGGATTAATTTTATCATTAGTGCTGGATTAAATAGGAATGATCAAATAACTTAACTTTTGTTTCATCAGGACATTTTATTTATGCACATAAGAAATGTATGGAATTCGCTGAAAAGATATATCGAATTAAAATACCTGAAAAAGCAGATGTTTTAATTGCAGGCACAGGCATATACAGAGGTAACTGATTTTCGGGCTGCAGTAATTGTGCTTTTTACGGCTGAATTTTTACTAAAAAATAATGGTACTGTTGTGCTCTTTGCTCTTCTATCTCGATGGCATTTGTAATAAAAGAATTGATTGTATTTTGTTATCTGCCGGAGTAAGTAGAGAAGTTGCCTCTAAATTAAGATTGTATTGGGCAAAATCGCTTCAAGATGCCATAAATCAAGCTTTTAAGAAATTAAAGGATAATAAATAAAAACTTATATAATTACAGGTGATAATATTATAGATAATTTAATTCTGCCCGAATTGTCAAATTGATTTATGTATAGTCAAATTAAATCAATTATAAACCGAGCAGTGCGAGAATCAATATTTTATTTTAGAGAGGCGAAGTCGTGAAATATAGCATTATAGCTAGAAATTTAATTGATTGTGTTAAGAAAGAGATTCCTTTAAAGAAAAATTATAGAATAAACATAAGTGATAACAAAATATTTTCTATTATTCCGGATGACAAAAATAAAAAATCAAAAAATGATAAAAATACGAAGAACGAATTTGTTGAAATTGATGCTAAAAAATATACAGTAATGCCTGGATTAATTGATTCTCATATACATGTAATGATGAATCATCAATATAAAAAATGGGATAAGTGGGTTACTAATCAGAAAAAAGAAATTATTTTATTAAATTCGGTGAAAAATATTTTTAAATTACTTAAAAGCGGAGTCACAACTGCAAGAGATTGTGGTGCCTATGGTGATTTTGGATTTATTTTACGAGAAGCTATTCAGAATGAGGTTATTGAAGGACCTAGATTAATTATATCGGGTAATCCAATTACGATTACTGGCGGTCATTGTCATTTTTTAGGTATCGAAGCAGATAATAAATTTGAAATTATTAAAGCTGTAAGAAAAGTGTGTAAATTAAATGTAGATTTTATTAAATTCATGCCCACAGGTGGAAGCTTAACCCCCGAAAGTGATCGTAGGGGAATTCAGTATAACTTAGAAGAAATAAGGGCATTAGTAGATGAATCCCACAGGAGAGGGAAAAAAGTATGTGCGCACGCCATGGGAACTGAGGGTATTATCAATTCAGCCAAGGCGGGAGTTGATACGATAGAACATTGTGCGTGGCTAGCTCCGATCAAAGGTTTCCTTTATTATGAAAAGGCTGTCTTACAGATGGTAGAGAAAAATATTTTTGTTAGTCCCTGCTTAACCTCCACGTTTCGCTATATCAATCGTACAATATTTAATTCCCAAGAAAGAGAACAACTTATAGAAAATCGAATGAAGCTGTTAAGAAAAACCTTTCAAACAGGTGTAAAAATGTTAGCAGGAACAGATGCTGGAGTGCCTGAGGTTGATTTTTCAGATTTATATCTATCTATAAAATTATTAAATGAGTGGGTAGGTTTATCGAAAATTGAATCAATTATGGCTGCTACTAACTATTCCGCAGAGGCTTTAGGTTTAAAAGATATGGTCGGTACTGTCGAAAGAGATAAGATTGCTGATTTAATAATTATAAATGGAAACCCCTTAGAAAATTTAGATGTTTTGAAAAATGTCATTATGGTTATTAAAAACGGAACAATTAAATACTTCGATAAAACTAAGTTTCAAAATTATGAAGAAATCGAAAAGACAAAAAAGGGGGAGAGCATATGGTGAGGGCATATGACGAATCATCATTTATATATCTGATTTTTAAACACCATCTAACCGATTCAAATAAATCAGAGCTAGAATTTAGATAGTATAGTTTATTAGTTTACAGAATAAAATAAGCTTAAATTAACATAAATTATTTTTAAATTATATTTAGAAGGAGAAAATAATGAGCAAAGAGATAAGGGAATTCAAACAAATAATGTTCGAAATTTTTAACAGAATTGAAAGTGAAGAAAAATCAATTTTAGATGGTGCGGAAATTATAGCAAATGCCATAATGAATGGCCAGGTTATCCATGTAATTGGAACTGGAGGTCATTCCAATATAGCTGCTGAAGAATTATTATGGAGAGCTGGTGTTCTAGCCCCCATAAATTCTATGTTAGAACCAGGAATAAATTTAATCCATGGTGCAAAGAGATCTAATATAATCGAAAGGACACCAGGATACGGAATTAAAATTTTAGATGCTTATAATGTAGGTAAAAAAGGGGGAGAAGTAATTATCATTGTTAATGCCTATGGAATTAATCCGATAACGATTGATATCGCATTAGAAGCAACGAAAAGAAATGTAAAAACTATTGGTATTACCTCTAAATCTTTTGCCAAAGAATTATCACTAGATCACCCTTCTAGACACCCTTCAGGTAAAAATCTATACGAAATTAGCGATGTATTTATTGATAACCATTTGCCATTAGGCGATGCAGTTATAGAAATCAAAGGCTGTGAACAAAAGGTAGCTTCAACTTCTACTTTGTGTAATGTATTTACTTTGCATTGTCTGATAATTGAAACAGTCAAAAAATTGGTTGAAAAAGGCGTTAAACCCCCTGTTTGGAAAAGTGCTAATATGCCTGGCGGAGATGAAGCAAATAAAAAGTATGAAGAAAAGTACGCTAATCGAATAAAACATTTATGGTAAAGCCATTGTTAGTTTATTAGCTCCTCGCATGGGTATGGGCTATATATGCTTAGTGAAATTGCTGGTATACCATTTAAGAGAATGATTAGAGCTATACTACATTTTATATTCCATTAATTTTTACTTTATTGTTAATAACCCATTTCCCATTTATTGTTTTATATATGCCAAAATTGCTTTTTGGGAATTAGTATTTTAGTTATTCTTAACGTACAAGTTTTTAATTTGTTAAAACTTAAAAATTCATTACAATAACGTCTTAAAAAGGAAAAATACATTTACTATATTATCTATTAAAGGAGAGCTGATTTATGATTAAAAAGTTAAGAGTTGGGGTAGTTGGAGTAGGATTTATTGGAAATTTACATGCAAGGATTTTTAGCGAATTACCAACCGCTGAATTAGTTGCGGTAGCTGACTTGGATGAAGAACTAGCAAAAAAAGTTGCTAAGAATTATAATTGTGATTTTTATTGCGACGCTATGGAATTATATGCAAGAGCAGATATTGAAGCTGTTTCGATATGTCTCCCTGACAAATTTAGAATTAAGCAGGTTTCTGAAGCAGCGAAAGCGGGTAAACATATATTATTAGAAAAGCCAATTGCAACAACAGTTGATGAAGCTATAAAAATACAAAAAGAAATTAAAAAATATGAGGTAAGAATGATGCCAGGTCATCTTTTGAGATTCGATCCTCGTTATGTAATGGTTTATGAGCAGATTTTGCTAGGAAACCTGGGAGAGTTGATTCATATTAGGGCAAAAAGACAAAGTACAAGTGCAATTCAGGAAAGATTAAAAGGGAGAACTTCCATGATGTTTTATTCAGGATTTCACGACATAGATATATTTCAGTGGTATGCCGGATCTGATATTGAAGAAGTCTATGCAAAAAAAGTTTCAAAATTACACGAAGAAGATTGTGTTTTTATCTTGCTAAGTTTTAAAAATAAAGCTGTAGGAAGTCTTGAAGTCAGTTACTCACTTCCTGAAAGTTGTCGTAGAGGACCTGGATTAGGAGGCATCTTGTGGTGTGAATTAGAAGTGGTTGGAACCAAGGGGGCAGGTTATGTTGATATATTTGACCAAGGGGTGAAACTCTTTACAGATTCATTTTATTTACCGGATACCTTGCATTGGCCAGAGTATAATGGAGAAATTCATGGTGATTTAAAAGAAGAAATTTACCATTTTGTGGATGCCATTAACAACGATAAACCATTTTTAGTGTCAATTGAAGATGCCATTAAAACAGTTAAAGTGATAGAGGCTGTATTTAAGTCAATTAAGTTAAAACAACCAATTAAAATTATTTAGATAAGTGTAATGTTTTTAAAATAATAAAGGGGGTTTTAAGTATGGAAAAATATCCTAACTTTACAGAACTTTTAGCTATCTATAAAAAGACATTACTGGACGATATAGTCCCATTTTGGATGAAGCACGGGATCGATAAAGATTATGGGGGTATATTTAATTGTATAAAAGATGATGGAACAACTATTAACACCGATAAATATCTATGGTCTCAGGGTAGAGCGCTGTGGACTTTTTCAGCTTTATACAATCGAATTGAAAAAAAGACTGAATGGCTTGAGATAGCAAAAAACCTAAAAGATTTTCTTCTTAATTCAAATGGTCGAGACAAAGAAGGGGCATGGGCATATGCTTTATCAAGGGAGGGAGAAGTACTTATTCCTCCACAAAGTATCTATGCAGATTCCTTTGTGATGCTGGGTCTTATTGAATTTGCTCGGGCTACTCAAGATGAAAAATCGATTGATATAGCTTTAAAATCATATAATAGAGTGAAACCACTTTTAAAAGATCATTCAACATTAAAAACTGAACCAAATCGTATTCCTAAAGGTTATGAACACCATGGGCCAAAAATGATCTATTCTTTGGTTTCCTATGAACTTGGAAGTTTATTGGGGGATAAAAAAATTCTTAAAGATGCTCTTAATCTTGCAGATAAAGTTATGAATGAGCATTTTAATAGTAAGTATGGATTAGTCCATGAATTTATTACTTATGATAAAAAAATCGTAGATAATGATATTGGAATGACGGTGATTCCTGGTCATGCAATTGAAAGTATGTGGTTTTTTGCACACATCTATAAATATTGGAAAAAGCCAGAAGATATGAAAAAAGTATTATCAGCAATTCGTAGCAATTTGGAATTTGGTTGGGATGATAAATATGGAGGGATTTACCTTGCCAAGAATATTAAAGGTGGTAAAGCAGAATGGTGGGAACCTGAAGCAAAAGTATGGTGGGTATTTACAGAGGCGATGTATGCACTCCTTTTAGCGCAAGAATTACTTGGTGAAGAATGGTGTATGGATTGGTATTGGACAGTTCATAATTATGCCTTTGCTCATTTTTCTGACAATGAACATGGAGAATGGACACAGAATTTAGATAGAAAAGGTAATAAAATTCCAGTAGTAACATCATTAAAAGTAAAAGATTTTTTCCATCTTCCGCGTGCTTTAATTATGGGAATTGAATGCTTGCAAAGGATTATTGGCAATTCTTAAAAGTTTTGCTAGATAGAAATTTAAATACTATTTATACATGTAATATTTAGTCTTGAAATATAACAATAAAATATTAGGAGGAAATAAAATGAAGAAAATTGGAATAGGGATCATGGGTGCAGGTTATATGGGGCAAACCCATGCTAAGACTTATGCAAATTTAGATTCAGCAAAGATAGTCGGGGTAGCAGATATTGATTTTTCAAAAGCAAAAGATCTAGCGAATAAATATCATTGTAATGCATTTAAAGATTATAAGGAATTGTTAGATATACCAGAAATTGATGCAGTAAGCATTTGTACACCAGATGCAATACACAAAGAACCAGTAATTTTTGCTGCAAGAAGAAACAAACATATTCTTTTAGAAAAACCTATAGCGACTAATTTGGAAGATGCTGAGTCAATTGCTAAAGCAGTTAAAGAAAGTGACATAATATTCCAAATAGGTTTTGTAGAAAGGTTTAATAAAACATATGTTGTAGCTCAAAAAGCTTTACATGAAGGAGCTATTGGTAAACTTATTTCTATCAGATCGCAACGAATGAATGTACGTTATGCCTCTGAATACCTTGTTAAAAGAAGAGATAATATTATTTCATTTTTTGGTATTCATGATATCGATTTATTTCATTGGTTTGCAGGACAAATTAAAAAAATAAGTGTAGAGGCTGGAAGATATACTTTTCCTGAATATCCACCACATGATGATGCAGCATTGATTTTGGTGCGCTTTGAAAGCGGAGCGCTTGGGTTAATTCAATTAACTTGGGGACTTATTAATTCTATGCCCTTTAAAGCAAGTTCTAAGCTTGAGTTAATAGGTGATAAGGGAATGATCAATATAGATACAGTAGATCATTCAGTAACAATAAACTCTGAAAAAGGTTTTAATAATTTAATTGGTTGGAATCGCTCTAGTGCTTTTAATGAGCAATTATCTTACTTTTTAGATTGTATAAAAGAAAATAAATCCCCCAAGGTAGGAGTAGAGCAAGGACTGTCTTCTCTAAAAATTTCTTTGTTAGCACAAGAATGTGTTAAAACAGGAAAATCTATACTTATTTAATGTTATTGTTTTTTACGTTGCGATTAATAAATAAAAACATAAAGAAACAAAATATATAATTAAAGCTTAATAAATTGTCTAAGTTAATCAAATTGTATTAAGAGAAAAGAGGGTGTTTATTAGATGTTGTATGGTTTTACGGGATCAATTTTACATATTGATCTTTCAAATAAAAAAATATGGGTAGAAAAGCCAAGTGAATATTTTTATCGTAAATATTGGGGAGGGAGAAATATTGGTCTCTATTACCTGTTAAATGAGTTAGATCCCAAAACTGATCCGTTATCTCCCGAAAATATATTAATTTTTGCAACAGGATTTGCAGTTGGTAGCCAAATTCCTGGATTTTCTCGTTATACCGTATGCGCAAAATCTCCATTAACTGGTGCAGAGGGAGAATCAGAAGCAGGAGGTTTTTGGGGGCCTGAATTAAAGAAAAGCGGTTTTGATGCGATTATTGTTAGGGGTAGATCTAGTAAACCAGTATATCTTTGGATTGACAATGAGAAGGTTAAAATAAGAAATGCAAATCATTTATGGGGAAGAGAAACTGGAGAAGTAGAAAAAATAATTAAAGAAGAATTAGCCGATTCAAAAATAAGAATTTTGCAGATTGGTATTGGTGGAGAGAACTTAGTTCGTTTTGCCAATATCGTCAATGAACTAAAACACTTTAATGGTCGTAATGGCTTAGGGGCAGTCATGGGGTCGAAAAAGCTTAAAGCGATTGCTGTTAGAGGAAATAAAAAAATAAATGTATTTGATGATGAGAGAGTAAAAAAAATTATAAAAAAGTTTAATATTGAATCAAAAAATAATCCCATGGCCGAGAATTTTAGAAAATTTGGTACAGTTAGAGGGGTAAGAGGCCTTTATGAGAGTGGTTGTCTCCCAAGCTATAATTGGGAGACAGGTGTTTTTAAAAATGGAGAAAATATTACAGCTGAGAATTATTTTAAGACTATTCTCAAAAAAAGTGAAGGGTGTTATTCCTGCCCAGTTCGATGCAAAAGACTAGTAGAGGTTAAAGATCAAGAGATTCAAGTGGACCCTAAATATGGAGGGCCTGAGTTTGAGACTGTGGTTAGTTTAGGATCTATTTGTGGAATTGATGATCTTCGGTATATTGCAAAAGCAAACGAATTATGTAATAAATATGCAATTGATACAATATCAACAGGTATGACTGTTGCTTTTGCGATGAAATGTTATGAAGAAGGTTTATTAGATGACTTTAATACAGAAAAGATCAAATTATCTTTCGGAAACAAAGAAGCACTTATTAAAATCATCGAAAAGATTGCAAAAAGAGAGGGGCTTGGTGATCTTCTTGCTGAGGGTTCATTTCGTAGTGCAAAGAAAATTGGAAGAAATTCTATGCGTTTCGTCCATCATGTAAAACATCAAGAAATTCCTATGCATGATCCCCGAATAAAGACCGGAGTAGGTTTGCAATACGCCTTAGCTAGTTATGGAGCTGATCATATAAAAGCAATGCATGATCCGGCTTTCAATGATGAAAGTTCTTGGGGATCTATAAGCTTGAAAGGCTTGGGGGTAAAATCTGTTAACTCAGCCGAAATTGGACCAGAAAAAGTGAAACTGTTTAAAATATTAGATTTATTTTGGTCATTAATGAGCATTTTAGGAATTTGTATTTTTTTCTTTGGTCCTGGTACTTGTATTGGTAGAATAGAAGATATTATTGAAATTATTTATGGTATTACTGGGTGGAAAACTACTTGGTATGAATTGATGCAAGTGTCAGAAAGATCGATTAACATGGCGAAAATCTTTAATTTAAGGGAAGGTTTTTCTTATAAGGATGATATATTACCAGAAATTTTTCATGAAAATTTTAAGGAAGGGCCATTAAAAGGGACTGGTGCAATTAATAAAGAAGATTTTTATGAAGCTATAAAATTACGTTATGCTTTAATGGGGTGGGATTCTGAAACAGGGATTCCACTAAAAGGAAAATTAATTGATTTGGGACTTGATTGGTGTTCTGATATTAATGTTAACGAAACAATACACAATTTATAGGAAAAAATATCTGAAAAATTGAAATAATTCCTACTAAAATTATGTCAACTATCTGTTTTTTGGAGTAGATTGGTTGCAATATTCTACGAAGGAGGTAATATAAAAAAATATTCAACTTAATTTACACTTTAAATAAATATTAAATAATAAAAATTAGGAGGAATTTACGATGACAAAAATGATATCAAAATTAAATTTAAAATACGAATATAGTAGGTTTTTTAAACCAATAACGACTGTAAAATTGGGAGAAGATATTCTTATTGAAACAGAGGATGCATTTAATGGGAATCTAAAGTTTCCGGAAGATGTTTTTAAACTAATTGATTCAAAAGCTCTCCCACCTAATCCATTAACTGGACCAATCTATATTGAAGGAAGCCGACCGGGAAATATCCTTGTAATTAGTATTGATGATATTAAAATAAACAATGTTGGAGGGACAACTTTTAGTGCTACTGGCAGAGGTGTTGACTCATGGTTTGATGGTGCTGCCTTTGCGAAAATATTCGAAATATCCAACCACAAGATAAAAATTAGTGAAAAATTGGAGCTCGCTGCGGAACCATTTATCGGGTGTATTTCAACTGCCCCAGCTTCTAGTTCACCAGCATCGATGGAGGCTTTTCAGTCTGGGGGAAACATGGATTGTTGCCTTATCAGATCCGGAGCCAAAGTTTTTTTACCAGTTAATGTTGAAGGGGCTTACTTTTACTTGGGAGATGTTCATGCTCTACAAGCAGATGGAGAATTTTGTTCATCTGCAATTGAAGTAGCTTCTCAAGTTAGACTTCATTTTGATCTTATTACTTCATTATCGAACCATATATTAAAATGGCCTAGAGTGGAAACACCTGATCTGCTCGCGACAGTTGTAAGCGGCTATAGTTTGGACGATTCCTTTCGGATTGCAATGCGAGAAATGTTGATATGGCTTGAAGCTGAATACAATCTTTCGCCAAAAGAGATTTTTCTTGAATTAACACAAGTTGCAAACCTTAGACCATGCAACTGGTTTACAGCTAGATGTGAATTGCCAAAAAAATTCTTGCAAATTTAGCCAATTAGAGAAAAATTGGATGAGATTAGGAGATAAATCATTATATTGATGGGAATTTATATGGTTTTGTTATTAAAAGAGACAAAATTATGAAGATTATTAGGGATACTAGTCTATGCTATGCTTGTAAAACTTGTCAATTACTCTGTTCCTTTCACTATACTAAAACTTTCTGACCAGACCAAAGCAGCATATCCGTATCTCGTAATCCGCAAAATGGGGTTATTAAATGGTGTATTGATTCAACCTGTGACGGATGTTTAAACGAGGTTGAACCTTTATGCGTAAAATACTGTGTTTACGGCGCCCTTCAGATTTCAAATAAGAAATTAGATAGGCAAGAGGAAAAGAATGATGATTAAAATGGGAAGCATTAAGGGCTGTTTTGCTGGTAAAATTTTACGAATAGATTTATCTAGTAAGAAGATATGGACTGAAGATACTAAAAGTTATGCGGAAAAAACATTGGGTGGCAGGGGAATTAATTCCCTTATTATGATTAATGAGATAGCTTCCCAGGTAAAATGGTATGATCCGGAGAACCTTCTTTGTTTTGGAGTAGGATCTCTTGTGGGAACAATGGCTCCCGGTGCCTGCAGGGTAGATGTTTCCACTATAAATGTATTTAGCGGGGGGAAAGGTTCAGCTAATGTAGGAGGTTTCTGGGGGGCAGAATTAAAATATGCTGGATATGATAATATAATTATTATCGGTAAATCAGAAAAGCCAGTTTATTTGTATATAAATGACAGCCATATTGAGATTAGAGATGCTAATTTAATATGGGGTAAAACTATTTTTGAAACAGAAAAAATATTGCGACAAAAACTTGGTGATAATGACATAAAAATTGCTTCCATGGGACCAGCTGGAGAAAATCGAGTTAGAGGCTCAGCAATAATGATAGATACCGCGAGAGCTGCTGCTGGTTCAGGAGTAGGTTGTGTGATGGGTGATAAGAAACTAAAAGCTATTGTAGTCCGTGGACATGGGAAAATTGAAGTTGCTGAACCAGAAAGATTCATGAAAGTAGTAGGCAAATGCTACCAGCAGTGTAAGAATGAACCCAATACAGAAATGATGCATAAAGCTCCATTGAATCTGTATTCTGATCCTGATTTTCTAGGATGGGATTCAATTATGGTTGTTAAAAACGGACAAGATGATCAATGGGAGCGTGAAAATAGAATCGGCTTAATGAATTTTAAAACAGGTGTTCCTAACATGCAAAAAGGAGTACGTGCTTGTTATTCTTGTCCTACCGGATGCATGCCATACATGGAAATAAACAAAGGAAGATATAAAGGTAATAAGGGTGAGGGTTTTTGGATTAATGCCATTATGGGGCAAGCTTGCCGCTTTGATATTTCAGACCCTGAATCCGTGGTAGAGTCCTGGCTGCTTACCAATGAATTGGGATTAGATGGTGATTATGTGGCAGCTGGATTGTCCTGGATTTTTGAATTGTACGAAAAAGGGATTATTAACCAGAAAGATACCGATGGCTTAGAATTAACCTGGGGCAATGGAGATGCCTTAAATAAGCTAATTAAAAAGCTTGCTTATCGAGAAGGAATTGGGGATCTATTAGCTGATGGCATGGTAGAAGCGGCGAAAAAGATCGGTCATCATTCAGAATATTATCTTATTCAAGTAAAAGGACAGCCTTCAATTGAACCTTTTCGTGTTCCCAAGGGCTGGGCGTTGGCTGTATCTACCTCACCTGTGGCGGGGAGGCATTTAAGAGGAGCAACTATGGGAAGTAATGAATACGGTCCCAGGCCCCGACCAAGTGATTTTAATGTAACTGATTACCAAAATCAGGCAAAGGGTGTAGTTTGGCAGGGGAAGACGAAAGAATTAGAAGATAACCTGGGCATCTGTAATTACGTAGGAACCTGGGCTGGAGCCAATTTTCTTACTATAGCAGATTTTGCAGAGCTTATTAATGCTGGAATGGGACTTGATTTGACTGAAGAAGAATTGGTAAACCATTATGCAGTCATAGGCAGAAGCCTTGAAAAAGCTTTTAATACGCTACACACTGATATGTCTCGTAAAGATGATCTTCCGCCCAAAAGGTTTCTAGAGGAAGAAGTAAAATCCGGACCCTATAAAGGTTTTAAAATCGAGGAAAATAAATACAATGAGATGCTTGATGAATTTTATGAACTTTGGGGATGGGATAAAAAAACTGGGATGCAGACCAGGACAGGTTTAGAAAAGCTCGGATTAAAAGATGTTGCTAAAAAGATAGCAAAACAGGGTAAGTTAATTGACAAATAATTAATGGTATATTTTTTCACAGAAGGTTTATTTTGAAAATACTATGTATAAATCCTAATAGCTCATCTGAAGTAACAGAGGGTATTGAAAAAATTTGCAAAGAATACGTTCTACGGAATACAGAAGTAGAAATTAAGAAAGAAATGTATTTAGGGATAACTATTGATAAAACTTCAGGGATTCCGATAATCATGGTATGTTCAGAATGTGGTATTGAGATTGAAGAAGTATCCCATATTAAAAAATTTTTCAAAAATTTAATAATAAATATCCAAAAGATATCTCTGGAACGATCAAGGATGAGTTTTACATATTCAATTAGGTAAAAGAATCAAACCTGGAATGAAAATTAGAATAACCGTTGGAACTAAAGGAATTGATCATATCCAATTTATTTTAAGTCAAAGTATAAACACTACTCGAAACTAGTACATTTTATAAAAACTAAAAGAGTTAAGGTCTATGAGAAATTAAATAGTATTTCTTTACAAAAAAAATAATTATCTAAAGGGGATCAAAGAGATGACAATACGCCCAGAAGGTATTATACCTCCAATGGTAACCCCATTGGACAAGGAAAGAAATGTAGATAAAAAAGCGATAGGCAGGGTAGTAAATCACCTGATTAAAGGAGGAGTCCATGGCATATTCCCTCTGGGAAGTACCGGAGAATGGTATGGCCTTGATTTTGATCAAAAAAGAGAAATCATTGAAACAGTAATAGAAGCAAACAATAAAAGACTTCCTATCTATGTCGGAACAGGGGCTATTACTACCAAAGAAACTATTCATCTTACTAAATTAGCGACAGAGATAGGCGTTGATGCTATTTCTGTTCTTACTCCTGTTTTTATTACCCTCAATGATCAAGAATTATTCAGTCATTATCAGGCAGTAGCTTCTAATACAGATTTGCCTGTAATCTTATACAATAATCCCTGTCGTACAGGGATTAATCTTAGTGTTGATTTGGTAGTAAAACTGAGTAAAATCGATAATATTGTAGGGATCAAAGATAGTAGTGGCGATATGACCCAAGGTGCTGAATATATCCGCAGAACCGATGATAATTTTGCCGTCTTAGCTGGTAGAGATACTTTAATTTACGGATTTTTATCTTATGGAGGTAAAGGAGCTGTTGCTGCTACAGCCAACCTTGTACCTCAAATTGTGGTAAAAATATACGAAGAATATCAAAAAGGCAATTATAAGGAAGCACTAAAGGCTCAATTTCAATTGGCACCATTGCGTATGGCTTTTGGTTTAGGAAGCTTCCCTGTGGTCATGAAGGAAGGTTTAAATCTTTTAGGCGTTGAAGTTGGCTCAACTTTGAAACCTGTAGAACCGTTAACTGAAGAAGCCAGAGGAAAACTAAGACAAATACTTCATGATATGCAGGTTTTATAGTGTATCTAAGAATAGGATTAAGAAGAGAGAAAGGAATAAATTTATAGACATCCCGGGCTAATTTTTCTTCTTCCCTCATCAAGAGAAGCCCTTCCTTTTCGGTTTCATCTAAATTATTTTTGTCAATAGTAGCAATTACTTCATTGATACCTCCGCTAAAACTTGTATCAGAAGTTTGAGCTAAAACTCCCATACTCCCTACAAGTAATATCGAAAGAGTGATTAAAAAAAGTTTTTTAATTTTAGTCATTTTATTTTCCTCCTATTTTTTAATACGTACGCTATAGAGATTTTCTTTCATTATACAGATAAAAAAAGATAAGAAAATTTATCAGCAAAGATATTATAAAAAAATATATTAAAAAAAGGAATTTCTGAACCCCACGTAGAACTTAATATATAATTATAATCAGCTTAACAAATTAACATTCCAGCCGGGGCAGTTTTTTGGAAAATATCACCTAAAATATTATTTGAAGCTTCCTGCCCTAAGTTTAAAGATAAGCAGGGCAAGACTGCTCTGGATATGGCAAAAAGAAACAGCAACAGGAAGTAATTGATTTATTGCAGTAAAGCAAAAATCTATCAGAGAAATTTGTCAAGAGACAATCATTTGGCAGACTTCCTGTAGGTTTTAAAAAATTTAGTAATTTAAAAAGTGGTTGATAAAAATGAGTAAAAAGATTCTATTGTTGGGATTAATTATGCTGATTGCTTTTTTTGTTACCAGCTGTTTTTCTATTTTGCCTACCACAGGTCTTGCCTCAATTGATGAGATAGATATTTTAATATTAGAGTTATTCCCTGTCCAGATAAATGTTATCGCCAGCGGAAACCTTCCAGATCCCTGCACTGAAATTTATGAAGTCCTTCAGGAAAGAGAGGGTGATACCTTTTTTATTACTATCAAAACTTATCGTTCTCCAGGATTTTGCATACAAGTACTTGCTCTTTTTGAAGAAATAATTCCTCTTGATGTATATGGTTTACCAGCTGGCACTTACACCGTTGATGTTAACGGAGTTCAAGCTACATTTGATTTAGAAGTTGATAACATTTGATTCAGGGGACGATTCTTTGAATCAAAAATTTGCTTTCAACAATAAAAAGAAGTGAAATTTTATTAAAAAAATAAAGGTATTCTTAAAAGCTTTATAGTATATAAAAGATAAAGCGGATTTATGAGTAAATAAGATTAGCTCATTATTAAATAAAATAATACCAGTAGCAATTTTCCCTATCAATTTTTAAATGACATTGACCACTTACGACTATAAACCGATTCTATGCGATTGGTAAAATCGGCTTTTACTGAAAAAAAATAGAGTAGGTTTAAAAAGGGGAGGTGGATATAGGACTCAAAAAAAGTATATATTGTTTTTCGAGCAGTAATTTATAAATAGGAGGTAAAAAAATGATAAAAAGATTTTTGTTGTTAGGATTGATTATTTTTCTTGTAATATTGGTGATAGGTTGCACTCCCACTCCCAGGGCAGACTTAGAAGTACTAGGTATTGATGTTCCTGATGTGAATTGTAGTGATGTAGCCCTAATCTGCACCACTACGGTGACATTTACTATTGCCAATACAGGTACGGTTGACGCTGGTCCGTTTAAGGTTCTGGTCCAGGCTGACCCGGGGTTGGCACAACAGGGTACTGTAAACGTTGCCAGTCTTGCAGCCGGGGCCACTACTACTCTTACAATACCTTTACCAGCAGGTGGTAACTGCTTTGATTCCGACTGCACTATTTGCATAACTGTGGATTCAGATAATGAAATAGTTGAGTCTGACGAAGGAAATAATTATGATTGTGAGACAACAATCGGATAAATAGTAGGTCAATATAATAGTTAAAGATTAATCAGCTAAGTATGACTATCCCGAGAGATAGCAGAATAGTGGTTAAGTTTCACCTGACCCGGGCTTTGCTTTGAATTTTGCAGAGCCCGGGTATGTTATATGTGAAAGTTGTGCATATGATTCAGGGTATTATTTTATAAATCATTCCGAATTAAAAGTTGATTTTTAACAATATAAAGAGGTGAAGGTTTATGAAAAAGATATTCTATTTGATTTTAATTTTTATAATGACAACTTTCTATTTAACCCCAATTTCTTTAGCTGATGGTGGTTTGTTTACCCAGTTATATAGAGATATATATGAACCCAATCAATTAGCTATGATTGTATTTGATGATATGGTGGAGAAGATAATTTTTCAGATTGATTATGAAGGAAATGCAGAGGATTTTGCCTGGGTTATTCCAATACCAGGTTATCCTAAATTGTTCTCCGTTGAAGATGAGATATTCTATGAATTACATGAATTGACTAAACCTACACCTTCTTCAAATTTTGGTTGCGGATGGGGAGCAGGTGTGCCAACACCTGGCTTGGAAGATGAGGGAGTACATGTTTGGGAAGAGAGCCAGGTAGGAATTTATCATACCACCACTTTATCTGCCACTGACCCGAATAGTTTAGTGGTATGGTTAAATGATAATGGTTATGCTTTCCCCATAGAAGGCCAAGAAATATTGGATTATTATGTGCAAAAACAGTGGTTTTTTGTAGCTATGAAAATTCAACATGAAGAAACAATGAATAGTTCTGAGAATTATACCGGTGCTATTCAACCTATAGGGATAATGTTCTTTTCCGATGAAATGATTTACCCTTTAAAAATTAGTACTTTAAGTGCACCATCCTGGGGGACCGAAGTATTAATCTATGCCTTTTCCGATGAAAAAGTAACTTTTCCCGGAGCCACAGAAGAATATAATGCCGTTATTACTCCTGACCAGTTAAAAGAATATCCCATTTTGCAGGGTTTAATAGATGAAACCTTTATTTTAACCAAACTGAGAAAAAATTTTAGTGCTGAAGAAATGGACGAGGATTTAATGTTGGTTCCAGTTCCCAAATATATAGCTTTAGGAAATATCATAGATTTAAATTCCCCGGTAGGACAGTTTATTCTGTTAATAGGAATTTGTATCTTCTTATTAAAAATAAAAATAATGAAGAATATTTGAAAAAGAATATTTGAAAAAGTATATTGACTTCTAAATTTTCAAGTGCTATAATTTTAGCTAATTACCAATTGCAAAAAGAGTTATATCAGAATGTTTGGAGACTTGCTCAATATGGAAAACGTCATATTAAAAGTTGAGAATATCTGCAAAAGTTTTTCAACGGTAGAGGTTCTGCACAATGTCAGTTTTACCATCAGATACGGCGAAATACTGGGAGTAATAGGCGAGAACGGGGCAGGGAAATCAACCATGATGAAGATACTCAGCGGGATCTATCTTCAGAGTTCAGGAGATATTTTTTTCGAAGGACAGAAAATTGATTTAAACAAACCGTCAGACGCGAAAAAAATAGGTATAAATATTATTCCTCAGGAATTTAACCTCATAAAAGACCTCACAGTTTGTGACAACATTTTTCTTGGGTCAGAACTCAGAAAAAACCGGCTTCTTGACAAAGAATTAATGAAGAAAAAAACAATAGAAATACTAAAGGAGCTCAAGGTTGATATTTCGCCGGATGAAAAAATTGAGAATCTGAGCGCCGCTGAAAAGCAGATGGTTGAAATAGGCAAGGCCCTCGCATTCAAATCAAAGATACTGATAATGGATGAGCCTACATCAGTTCTTACCATAAATGAAATAAAAATACTTTTCAGGCTGATGAAAAAGCTGCAGAAAGATGGAATTACAATAATATATATTTCCCATAAACTGAAAGAAGTAAGGGAAATTTGCGATAGAGTTATGATTCTCAGGGATGGGTATTTTGTTACAGAAAAAAAGATAGATGAAATAACCCTGGAGCAGATGGCTGAAAGCATGGTTGGGCGCGAGTTGTCGCAAGTTTTTCCAAGGAAAACCAGGCCGTCTGATGAGGTTGTTTTTGAGGTAAAAGGGTTAACTGTTCCAGACATCATAGAAAATATTTCGTTCTGTTTGAGAAAAGGGGAAATTCTGGGGCTTGGCGGACTTGTAGGAGCAGGACGGACTGAGGTGTCAGAAGCGATAATGGGTCTGCTCCCGGTTTCCGAAGGCGAAATTATGGTTAAAAACAGACTGGTTTCCATAAAGAAACCCGCTGATGCCATAAAGGCTGAAATAGGGTATCTTTCGGAAGACAGGCAGGGCTATGGTATAATTACCAGCTTTTCAGTAATCCACAATATCACTCTAGTTTCATTGCCTTCCTACAGCAGCAATACAGTTAACTGGATAGATCAAAAAGCTGAACTGGAATCCGGCGAAAAATATCAAAAACTTTTCAATCTTAAAGCACCGAGTCTGAAAACACATCTTGAGTTTTTAAGCGGCGGGAATCAGCAGAAAGTATCAATGGCAAAAACTCTTGATACAAAACCTGATGTTCTTATACTTGACGAACCAACAAGGGGCATAGATGTCTCTGCCAAACAGGAAGTATATCGTTTCATAAACTCCCTTGTCAGAGAAGGGATTTCGTGCATTTTTATTTCATCGGAAATGGAAGAACTTATCGGAATGTGTAACAGGGTTGTTGTAATGCAAGACGGAAAAGTAACAGGTATTCTTGAAGACAAAGATATTAACGAAGAAGAAATAATGTTTTATGCAACCGGAATCAGAGAAGGAGGAGATGACAATCATTAATTATTCCGCTTTACTGAAAAAAATTGACTGGCCGAAATATGCTTCCTTTATCGCTTTGCTTGTTCTTGTAGTGATTTCAGCATTTTTAAGTCCTTATTTTCTTAAATTTCAGAATCTTGTGAATATTTTACGGCAGGTTTCCTATACAGGGATAATAGCGCTTGGTATGACATTTGTTATTATCGGCGGAGGCATAGATCTTTCTGTCGGTTCCATGACAGCTTTTATCGGGGCTGTTGTAGTTCTTTTAATGAACTCCTTGCGCACTGTCATAGGAAATGAGGTTATAGTTATAATTATTGGTATAGCTACCGGGATTATGGTAGGAACTCTGGTAGGCGCTTTCAATGGATTTAT
>SDBS01000856.1_pt1 | contig 30566 bp, 28 predicted proteins | sample 2277091 | NCBI WGS metagenome assembly SDBS01 (sample SAMN10404972, study PRJNA504765) | marine sediment metagenome | isolation source: marine sediment core GS10_PC15, 163 cmbsf | place: Arctic Ocean: Southern Knipovich Ridge | collected 2010 | reverse complement strand
TCAGACTGGTATCTCGAATACGCCAACCTCCGCTACCGCAGAACGGTCAGCTCCAAACGCTTGCAGCAGCTCGCTCAAGGGCTGCAGTCCCGATAAATCGGGAATGAGGAACGGCAAGACGACACAGTTGGCACACGTCCTCTTTTATATTGGCGAAAAGGATTGACAGCGTGTTTGTGAAGGTGTTATATTACCGCGACTTAGTACATGGTGAATGGTAATTACCAATAACCAATAACCAAAATATTGGGAGTGTAGCTCAGCTGGTAGAGCAACGGCCTTTTAAGCCAAAATCCCATTTTGCAAATCTTTTGTCGGCAATCACTTATGCTTGTAAAATAAAGACTTATGAGACCAAGCGAAGACCAGCCGAAGGTCAAACGAAGACCAAACGAGCATGTTTGGCACGCACTTTGGCACGCACTTAGGTCTCACACTGGCAAGGCCGGTCCAAAAAATTTTACTAAAGAGGGTGTGGCTTGGTAGTCAACAAAGAATCAAGTAGAAAGTGACGCCAGAATGACGCCCCCGAACTACCCTCCGCTATCCGGTCGGCGATTGTGGCTATCGTCAGGGCCTCTCACGACCAATAGGGTAGGTGTTTTGGCTCGGCTGGTTTGGGTCGGAGTCGTCGGACGAGGATTTATCCACACCTGTTGGTACAAACGCAAGTTGGTGGCCTTGCATTGCTGGCTCAAAAGCTAAATTCGCCCACGACTCTCCGCTCTCAACTTTTGCTGTTACCAAGTACTTGCCAGAGTTCGTTTGTTTAACTCTTACGGAACTCAAATCGTAGCAAGCAGGTTGCCCATTGAGTTTCAAGATGCCGTTCTGGCCCAAAGCCTGCTTTTGGACAGCATCGCGAAAAAGGCCCTGTACTTGTCGAGGGTCTTGTTTGATGGACCAATTAGACATATCTAATCTGGTTACTACAGACCCTACCTCAACCTCATAGCCCGGTGCCTGAAAAGAAAAAACATGAATCCTGCCGTTTTCTTTCTCCAAATTCGGGCTAAGGGCGACACCTGCCCAAGCCCAAAGAAAGGCGGTGGCCATCACTATTGAGCCGATGGAATGTGCCTTCAATTTGACTATTCCGACTTCAAAAACCGCAAGGTCGCGTCCTGCACCCACGCCATCCTTGTAAAGACGAAACCCATAGTTACCCATGATGATTCCTCCAAGAATCGCAAGGACCATTCCTATTCCTTTAACGACGATTGTCAGTGTTTCCGGCTCCATATCTTACCCCCATATTATCATCATCTTACCCATGCTTGGATTGTATCGGCAGAATTATAGAGATGGATAAGCTAAAAAATCCAAAAGCAGTCAGGATATGAGGCTTCGGGCTGACGGAAAAGTAGGAGAGCTAAGCGATATGAGAAATGAAGTTAAGGAAAAGAACAATTATTCGGCTCGCCCATTGGCAACTTTTCGTCAGTTAAGCATAGTTCTATGTACTTAGTAGACTCATTGTCTAACGACCAGCACAGAGGGTGAAAAACACAAGGCGGGTATTTCGGCTCAGATTATTCCTTTATGGGGGAGCACGTTCTCAGTATAATGGGCACTTGACGTTCACAGTTTTAACTCGATTCATGGAACAAATTGAAAGGAGAAAAACATGGAATCTGTTGTTGCTCTTAGAGGGGGGCCGGGACCGGCGGAAGTAATCGTCATCCTCTTCATAGCATTCATTGTACTGGGATTCACTGCCATAAAGGTATTCAGCTTTTGTAGGATATTTTCAAAGGCGGGCTATAGTTGGGCTTTCGGCTTACTTATGCTCCTGCCGATGTCAGAAGTAGTGATACCCCTCATCCTTGCTTTCATGGACTGGCCGGTTTGCAAAGAACTCCGCCTGTTCAAGCAAGAGCAGAGCAGCGGCTCCAAGTAGGGTCATAGTCTCTGGAAGAACACGGCGGTTATTAAGGTTCACACCGGCGGTGTTTGTGGAGTGGTTGCTGGGGTGAGTAGGTAGAATCCGCTCGGCTTAGCTGGGGCTTATCCAAATCTGGGACCACTGCTCCTACAAAGGCGGTTGTAGACTGGCTGTCGAGTCAGAGTAAGTACGTTTAGACACTGGAATCATTTGAGCATATCTGACCAGCGAAGCCAGACTCAGTTTGCGTGAACAGACAGGAATGCAGACTTACATAGAACTTTAGGGAATGACGCCATGTTTGTATTCAGCGAGTTTAGAAAAACTTTTCATGGTTGCCTTTAGAATGCCAATTCGGGAATGACTTCCCCTAATTTCAGTAAATAGGTCTTTAATACCGGCTTGATGCAATACAATAGGAAGACAGTCTTCGCTGATTATACCAGTACCTGGGTCGGCGGGGCGCATATACACTTCAGTTCCCTCATGTTTGGCTGAAACTTCACATGGAAGTGTGCCCCCCACTAAAGGCACGAAAACAATATGGCTTTTTGCGACTTTAACAGCTTTGTCTATACAATGACGCCTATCCCGCTTGGACTCCCCAAATCCAATTCCAATGCTCCCGTGATGGTCTCCGATAGCCACAGCAGCCATATAATTGACTAACATTTTCTTCGACGTGGGCCTCATTTCCTCAATGAGGTTGACGACAGCGGACTTCAAGTGTGTTGGGCTCATTCCACCGACTTTACTATGACCCAAGAGACTGGAAACTATCTTCGACTCGACATAGAGTATGTCATACACGACCTCAAGAGAGGTACGTCTCAATTGTTGTGGTGTTTCGTGCCAATTTTCGAATTTGTCACCCAAAACCAGGGCCAGGATTTCGTCTTCCAGCATTGCATTAACCATACCCTGCTGGTCGCTCTCCGAGAATTCGAGTATGCCTTCTACGAAATCTTCGCTTGAAAGACGACTTACCCTAAAAAATTCTCGAATGTTGTCCGACTGGATTTGTTCAAAAGCCTTCAACACTTTGTCCAGTTCCTTTTGTTCTCGTAGTGTCACTTTTTCGCTGAGCATATCCAACTCCCTTTTGCAACTGTGTTACCAAATTTCTTATTAAAACGTGAATAAATGTCTCCGACCTTTTTTTTGCAGTAGGCATCCAGCTTCAGTTGGGAAAACTTCTGACCCATCCAACTCGTTTTTGGATGGATGGTCATATCGTAAGACCAATCACCTTTTTCGATAACAAACTCGTATCGGCATCTACAGCACACTTTATTCTGTGGGCGGACCGTACAGATTAGATTTTTTGCGGTTCCCTCAAGAACTGGGTCTCTAAAAGCTTCAAAAAACCAGTAAGGTTTTTTATGTGTACCTCCGCATGAGATTCTGACCTCTGTGCGGGGCCCAATGACCTTTTTACTGCGGTCTTCTGAAAGAGTGGGGTCTTTTGGTGAGAGCTTGGCTTTGCGGGAGTTCGTTAATTCTTCTTTGACAATAACTGTGGGGTTGATTTCATTTTCTGGTTGAAGTTTATCTGCTCGGAGCGGCTCAAGGTAAAGTTGCAGCTTGCCGCTTCTCAAGCCAAACTTAACGATGTGGTTGCCATGATACTCCCTGAACAGTTTGAATTCAACATCAAAATGATTACGAGCTCCTTTATGACCGCAGTTCAGCGTTTTAGAGCAGGAGAGAGGTTTAGGTCTTACTTCGAGAATTTCCTCCATGTAGTCCTTGACTTCGCCAACCTCAAGCCAGCCCGGCTTGGGTGAAGAATTTACACTACCATCCCTGTAGTTCATGGACTATCCCTAAAAAATACTCCACATTTTATGAAATAATACTTACACAACCAAAAAAAGCAAGAAATTTTTCCGATAAATCCTTGCTTGTTGAAATATTTTTGAACGCTATTGAGCAGATTAGAATAGGCTTTTCTCGCAGGAAACCACTTCTTGACGTAAAATCAAGAATTTTGGCAGTGCTGAGGCGGTGTGGGTGGGTTGTGGTGTTGGCATCCTCAAAGGCACGAAATACGAATGGTAATTGCAGCATACTACATGCTTCAATTATCTCAAAGGCATTTACTAATCTTGCGTTAGGGAGTCCGCGAACTCAATCGTTTAAGGATGGCACTGACGTGAGAGCCTCGCCATTCTTGAGCCTTGCGGGTGGGCCAGCCTTCCCGGTTTAGGATTCGGGCTATCTGATATGGTCCCAACCGTTTGCCGCCTCTGGGTTTTCGATGCAACTGTTTTATACGTTTAACTACTTCATCTTCGCCTTCATAGAATCCGTAGGGCTTACGGCCTTCACAGCGGCCCGTCTTGGCTTTCTTAGCCTCTCTGGCCTTGCGAAGTTTGGCTACCAGTATCGACTTGTCGAGTTCTGCAAAGACGCCCTGTACTTGTATCATCGCCTTTAGCATTGGGTCGCCCGAAAATGCGGCGGTTACGTCCTGCTGAGTATCGGCGGATATAAGAGTGAGGCCCTTACTGCAAAATAATCCAACAAGTTGAAGCTGGACGCCCAAGTCACGAGCAAGTCTATCCAAACGCTCAACGATGACGACCCTGCAACCGTTCGATAATATGTCGGCTAACATTTTGGTAAAAACCGGACGCTGTGTATCGGTGCCGGTCATAGCCTCTCGATAAACCTGTATCAACTCGTATCCAGCCTGATTGGCATAAGCGGTTATAATCTCTTCTTGACGGTCGAGACCTGTACCACTTCGCTGCTGGCCTGTAGAGCTTACCCTACAGTAAGCCACAGCTTGTTTTGTCCTGCTTCTTTTTGTGATTTTATTTGTCATGATAATATCCTTTCCCTGCAAGTGCAAATTCACGGACGGCCACTTGATAATTCTATAGCTCGGTATCTCTTGTGGTCCCAGATGTTTCCATATATCCTTTGTATCCTTCCTGCTCAGGTAACATCGGTTCAAGATAGCATGTCCCCGGACTCTATCGCCATGAGCATTTCCCGACAGTTGTTCCTACAGTTCTGGGCAAGCTTGATATAGCTCTGGATGGGCTTGCCGTTGAGGTTTTCCTTGTCGGCTATTCGCTGGCAATGCTCAGCGAAAGGTTTTGCAAGGCCCTGATTCGTAAGCTCGATTTTAGCACAGCGGGAAAGCAAAGGGTGGGCATCAATCTGGTCATCGAAAAGTTTCGATTCTCCGGTCTTTGTAGTCGTGAAAACTATGCAAACGTGGTTGGGAATCCGCTCCAAAAGACCCAGGAAACGCCGGATAATCTGCTTGCGAAGACCATGAGCTTCATTGATAATGTAAGCCCTGCCGCCCTTGCCTGGAGCCAGGTAGCACATATCCCGCTCCAGCCGGTCAATCTCGGATACGGACATCGCATCTGCCGAATCGAACTCGGTGACATAAAAATCGTCCGCACCCTGGCCAGCGATAATTCGAGCAAGCGTAGTCTTTCCGATTCCACTTGTCCCACTAATCCACCAGGCCCGTCCCCCCCAGCCGCGGGCGAGTAATAATTCGATTTTATGGATGGCCTTGTCCTGTCCCAATACTTCATTGAGGGACCGGGGCCGATACTTTTCAAATAGTGTTGTAGTCATAATTTTATCCTTTGTGAAAAGAATAGGGACGGCACGGGACCGCCCCTATAAGTGGTTAACTTAGTTCTTCTATCATATTCTCAACATCACAGACTCGATAATAGTCACCCCCGACCTCAACGAATTGGTCATCATCGGCAAGCATATCAGAGACGCCGCAACGAAACGCCACAGGGTCAAGTTCCTTCATAACATGGCCAGCGTCCCATTCGCAGCAGCCGACTTTAACCGGTTCATGGCATTCGTTTAGTAGCTCCTCGAATTGCTCTTCGGCGTCAATAGCTTCGCAGTGTTCTTTTATCAAGTGCTCGATAACCCAGTCGGTTCCATATTCGACACCGACGCCCTCTAAGTGTCGCATGAAGTCATCGGAGTGACACCCTGGGCAATGGTCGGCCTTGACCACCTTATAGCAGCCATAGCAGAAATTGTCGGTCATATCGAATGCCAGGGCGGTCAGCTTTTCGCTTAGCTCGTTGTCGGTGATAGTCATCATGTCACCCCCAGTCCGGCGTTGACGTAATCTTCCATCAACGTTGTCTCGTATTTATCCCACGGACGATAACCGCGTGCTGGTTTTGTGGGGGGACATTGACATCGATTCGCCCATTGACCACGCCGTCTTGACCACCTGAATCCCATAGCCTTTAGGGATTGCCGGATTGCGGCGTTCGGTTTGCTGTCGAACTTAATCCAGACCCACCTGCCGACTACGCGGGCGGGTAGGTTCCGGGACTTGCAGAACTCCAGCACTTCGATAATTGAATGAGACTTGCTTGTTTTGGATTGGTTTGTTAGTGTTTCCATTGTTTTAACCTCCCATGTAGGTTAGAACCACGGTCGGGGATGCTCGCCGCATCGCCCGGCCACTTTCTGTGTGAGCTTGACGTTCAAGTCACTAATAACAAAATAGCAAACCCCTGCCAAGTTGTCAATAACAATCTTTAGAATTTTGTTGATTTTTTGTAAAAAAGTTCTGTCAATACAAGACTTACGAAAAGATAACTCTGCAATGACGTCCGGTCTTTTCCCGCTTTGCTGCGAAATATAGGGGGCTTGCTGGGCGGTTTACCTTGTCTTTGACGGGGCTTTCCTCTCTATCTGGGGCCACTATCCAGAACATCACAGTCGCCCAAGGTTCAAAAATGACGGGCGGCGGGCACACGCGACCACCCCCCCCCCCCGGCCCCCAGAAAATTCTGGCGTGGCGTGGCTAAAGACCCCTCAGCCACTTAAAATCCTCCGGCTTTTATTTACCTTACAAAATCCTTCTATTCTTTAGTCTGGGACCACCTCAACCTCAAAAGTGACTTGTAGAACCTTCGAGCTATGGCTATAATTTTGAATGACGAGAAGTATGAACAACAGTGTATTACTATAAGGAGAGCGATACAATGGAAGCTAATGAAAAGGACGTAAATTCTGGTGGCATTTCCGTATTGTTATCTGAGTATAATGCTGTTATCAAAGAAAAGCACCTGCGGATGGACCACCGTTTGAAACTTGTGACTTTTAACATAGTGTGCTCAGGGACTCTGATGGCATTAGTACTTGAACTCAAGACATATATTATCTTACTTCTTGTACCATTAATTTCATCATTATTTGGACTTTTAGCGGTCTATCAAACCCGTGGTATATCTGACCTTGCTCGTCATATACGATTAGAAATTGCCCCTCGGATAAACTCTATTTGTGGCAAACCGATTCTGATTTGGGACACTGTGCGACCATCAGGAAAAAGGTTTGGGTGGGTCAGCCTGTTGACTTTTCGAGTTCCAATACTTGCTTCCTTTCTAATTCCGTCAGTGGCATCCTTGCTTCTATTTGGAGTGTATGAAGGCGCTCTTTTGAGTCTTCCTGAAGCTCCTCTGTTCATTTTGGATTTGCTAATGCTTATATACTTCACAGTTGTATACATCCGACTCGCCTGCCTTAGACAGTCTGTTGACACTGGTTCAGACTGAGGGAACCCAAAGAGAACGAGACAAAGCACTATGTGACTAATTGGATTGCCCCCCTCGGCCCCCACGAGTTCGGGTGTAGCATACGTGACGTGAAAGGCCCCTCCGGCACTTAAAATCCTCCTCGATTTTCAATGTCACCACCCCTCCGTCCTCGTCTCTCTTGTCCTCCAATATCAATCCCTTAAACGAAAAAGACCACAATCATCACCCGAAGCGTGAAACATTTCTTCATCTCGAAATATTATCTTTCGTGTGTCCAAGTAGTGAGTTTCAATACGACCTGACCGGACAAGTGCCTGAGCTATTCTTTGTGCAGGCCCAACATAATCGCCACCACCTTCACCGACCGCCGGACCGTATTCTTGAGTTAGCCGGTCACAAATTGGTTCATTTTCCTCAACCAAAAGTAACCATATTTGATATGCAGTTAGAAAACATCTTTCGTTGGTTCTATGAGGATGTACCCTAACTTGCCCTAATATCGGCAAGCACGCTTCAACGATTTCATTGTTACTTACCCTTACCGCCATTATATTATTCTCCTAAATCGAAGATTAAAAATAACGCCAAAACTGGTTTTGTGATCGCAAGTCCTTTCCGGGGCAGTTTTACTAATCATCAGGTTCAAATACACCTGTCTTTTTTAAATAATTTACTATTTTGGGATTAAGTACAAAACCATCTTTTGTAATACCCTGACCAATTATTTCTGCGACAATCGATGCCGCTGCTTTAAAAGCTTCAATTGCATCAGTTGATAATCTCTCATGATCTTGAGACCACAGATGCAAATATTTTTTACGTATCATTCGTATTGTATTGAATCTTTCTGCAGTCTCTTGATTAATTATTTTAAATACTTTCAATATTTTAATACGTCTATCTTGTCCCAATTTTTCAAAACTACGACCAAACATTAACTTCTGTTTATCTTCATCTAATATTTCATTACCTATATTTATATTTGATATGTCAAAGTATAGAATCGCAACCATTTCAGCAACCATGCCACAAAGAGAAATAGTTCCCAAGTGGTTCCCAACCACATAGGAAGCTTTAGCATGCCTTAAAGGCCATACAAGTTTTTCCAGGATACGGTCTTCTGCTGGTACTACATTAAGCCTTGGATTCTCTACACTTATTTCTCTATACCTTTCAATTAAATTGTCCACATTGGGGCTTGTTGTCGGGCACATATAATTTATTATTACTTCCGACGATACTTTCGTAGGATGTACCGATGCCCATGGTTTATCAACTTCTATGAAGGCAAGCGGATTAATCATTCCCTTAAATAGTTTTTCTCCCATGCTTGATCCCCAATTTAACGTTCTTTTTATTATTTTGTGAACGCAAGTCCTTTTCCGAGGTTTTTAATCCGCTTTTACTTCATCCTCATCTGTTATAGCTTCTAAAGAAAGAGTTTCCATTTCAGGTAAAGCTTTCTGATTTCCTACAATTCCCTCAATAGAACCATACATACCTGTAACATTATCAAGAATAGTCGAAATTTGTTTTTCTCGTTTGCTCCATATTCTTGTTATCGACCTTTTTTCCGCTTCCAAATCTTGCTGCATTTGTTTATAGGCGTTTACTACAGCCTTGATATGCAAATTAAATTCCTTACTTGTAACGTAGTTATAAACAACATCTTTTATACTGTCTCTGCCTAAAGTAATTGCCTTTTGCCTTGTTGCTTCAATCAATCCTTGCCTTAAAGCAGTAGCAAGGCCTATTACAGATTTATAATCTGTTACCCAAATACTATCATACATGCCAAAGCTTTTTATTTCGCTTGGCAACGCAACAGTCATAATAACTGCAATATCCGCATTTGCGTCCTGCTGGTCGCTCTTTAGCTTAGAAGTCCATGTCTTGTGGAAATCTTTTGTATTCTTGGATTCCCAGAGTATTTTTCCGCATTCCTTCCCAATTGGATTATGCACAATCTGTAAGACATCTGCCCCCCTTGCCCCTTTTTTAACCCCTTCAAACTTATCATACGGGAAACAACTTTCAAGATATTCCTGTAACTGCTGTTCGAGAGCTTCTCCCTGTGCTTCCTGTGAACCGATTTCTGACTTTCGTTTAAGTTCATCTATCTGCTTTTTCATTGCGGCAAGCTGATCATCTTTTTCACGCATCTTCAGTAAGTTTTCTTCGGCGGCTTTCTTACTCGCTTCTTCAGATATCTTTTTTCTTTCTTCTGTAATTTTCCTTTGCACTTCCAGCTCGATGTCCTCTCTGGCTTGTTCGAGTTCCTGCTGTTTCTTCAACAGTTCAAGTTCTTTCTTTTTTGCCTCCCTGACTATGTTTTTCTGTTCAGCTAAATCTTCTTCAAGAGCTTTTGTCTGTTCAGACTGTTCTGCAAGGAGTTTCTTGCGTTCCGCCTCGGCAATCTCTTTACGCTCAGTCTTTAGCTGTTTGGCAACCTGTTCATCAATAGTCTGCCCTTTAGCCTCAAGCTCTTTAGCTTTCTGCTTGAGAATCTTTTTTTCCTTATCAAGCTCTTTTGCCCTTTCTTCCGCTTCGGCTTCATACCTTAACTTAATGCTCTGCTCTATCTGGCCGGTCAAGGCTTCTGTTAAAGGAATCTGCGTTCCACACTTCGGGCATTTAATTGTTTGGTCTGCCATAATAAAACTCACATTTATATATATCTACGATTATTAAACTTTAGCATACCTATAACTTCCTTTAATGATTTGGTTTAAATATTGGCCGTGCGAACCTGCGCTCATGAACTCATTATATACAGCTTCGGGTACATCATAATATTGATATACACCTCCACTATTGAATTCTACTTCAAGTGTCGAACTTCGTGGATCATAACCAATGCTTGCAATGTTAGATGAACTAACTGGACTGCGTTCCATATCTGACCTCCCATCTTTATCTTTGTCTATTTCCCTTAATGCCTGTGGGTCTTGTTTTCTCCAAACTTCGATGACCTTTCCATAATCTTCATCTTCTTCTCGTTTTCTATCCCACCCACCTGCACTTGTAGGTCCATCATTGCTACCACATACAAGTGGGTCGCCACTATCCGGTCTTCTGTCCTTAGGCGGAGGATCAAGTATTGTTCTTACCGGCAGATGAACCGCTTCTCCGGTAATAATCATCTCTCCAGTCCTTAGTATTGGCAACATATCAAAAAGGCCAGACAGATTGTCAGAAGTAGCTCCCACAACATGCCCTCTATCTGTGGTATTTGACAAACGCATTGAAAAAAATGTCCCACATTGTGAGAGAACTGTACTGTCAACTTCAGAAGGTCTTTGGCTTACAATCATTGCTCCTATACCATATTTTCGGCCTTCTTTAACAATACGTTTGACCGCCAAAGCAGCTGGTCCTGAATCACCCTTAGACAAATAGTTATGTGCTTCTTCCAACACAAAAAGGAGAGGCCGCTCTCTCCCACCTTCCGGCAATTTGCGAGCCCAAAACAGTGAATCGTAAATAATTCTTAATAGCGCACCAATAAGGTTGCTGAGAATTGACGGAGGTATACCAGATAAATCTAAAATCGTTATTGGCTCATCAGCACCTATCCAGACTTTTAGCAAAGAATCCAAATCATTCGTAGGTATTCCCTCCACTGTTGGCCGCCATGAACCTGGATTGAATAAAAAATTAAACCTAGGATCTCTCAATTTAGATCCCAAGGAATCCATAGCTCCTCCGATACTCAATGTACTATCACTCCACCTTATTTTTTCTGGATCATCCTTTACGTTTTTCGTTCTCCTAAACAATGGAGGAATTGCTTTCATTATATCCCCCGGTTGTATGATTTCCCCCTTTTCATCTTTTTCCAATGCCCAGTTTTCCCTCGTAAGTTGCTGCCCTGCCCCAAAATAATAAGTGGCTCTTACCTCACAGTGTAAATCGAACCACATCTTATGAATACTAAATGGCACAGGGCTATCAACCGTTAAATTGTCTTTGGTAACACCTTCTCGGGGAGTATTTTCCAAAGATTCGAGTTTTAATTCTGTTATTTTTTCAATAATGGCCCCACGTTCTTTTCCTTCTAAAGAACCAGTTGTAACAGCAAGTAATTCATCAAACGTCATGGCCCAATAAGGTATACATAATTCATTTTCGTTACGAGAGTTATTAGCATTTATTCGAAAAACAGTGGCCCGTCCCTTAAGAGCCGTTGCATATTCTCCGTGAATGTCTAGTATAACGATACGCGCAGAGGCATATCGCTCTTTATCTGACAAAGAAAATAAAAGATTTGCCACTGTGGTTGACTTTCCAGCTCCGGTTGCTCCTACAACAGCGGAATGGCGAGTGACAAGTTTGTTAATGTCGATCAATGTTGGAATTGATTCGGCACTAGCAAGATGGCCAATTTGCACAAAATTTGGTTCTTCTGGACGACCGTAAATTTTCTTTAAATCCTTCTCAGTGACTAAATAGACAATGTCACCAATAGTCGGATACTGTGACAAGCCCCTTTGGAATTCCCCTGTATTATTACCTTCACCCACTAATTCAACAGTCATCCATCTTCGCCCGTGAGGCTCTGTTTGTGCCAGTCTCTCAGGCACAGCTCCAGCCCCAACCTGTGACACTATCCCAAATAAATCAATATAACCTATTGAAATGCGAACAAAACTGCCAACTTGACCGACTCTATATCCATGTCCATCAAGGAACAATAGGCCAGTGATTGTGTTGTTATTCAATAGAACGCTTATCGTCGCTCCACGAACATCTTCTACTGTACCAAGGCAGGTAGCATCATCAACTGCTGAGTTCTTCATCTTTGTCCTCGCCAATAAATTCAATAAGAAACTTTCCAAGTTCTTGATAATCACCGAGAGTAAATTTAATTTCTTTTATATCATCACCTTTTTTAACATAATTTATTCCCGTGTGCTCACTGTCTATTCTTTCCTTGTTCCATTTACCTTTACGAGTACCAATGATTCCTTCATCTATTGCTAATAAATTAAGATTACTTCTTTTGATTTTTAACACATTTTCATACTTTTCAATCGGTCCATGAAGAAGCCCAAATGCAATAGCCGTTGGATTTCCCTTAAGGCCCTCTATAATTATATTATTTATATGTTTATCACCGAAAGAATAACCACAAGTGATAAGCCCAGCAGATGTTTCTTTTAAAAAAGCTTTGAGTTTATCGAGCAATGCAAGATACGGCATTTTTCTACTTTCGTCATATTTTAAATGTGACGGATGTATCAGTACTCTTTTTTTGCCATCTGCTAAGCCATAGCCCCTTATCACGGGACTTTCGGGTTCTGACTGATACCAGTTTATAGAACCATGTAGTTTCCACACACGAGCCCAGCGGGAAGGTAAAATATCCATTTCAACAGCGTGTGTGTCAAAAAAAGGTTCTCTTCCTCCAACAAATCCGTCAAAGTAAGGCACACCATTTTCTTCAAGTGCTTGCTCAATCAGCAAGTCGTAATTTGTTGTAAACAACTCGATTGGATAATCTCTCTGTCTCGACATTATCCAAGTCGCAAGTTTATGATAAGGCGTATGATTACCAAGTAATTTCTGATTCATTACATTGCATATTTCATCACATATAGCTTTTTCTAAATTACCCAAATCTTGCAAAGACAATTTACGTACTGTAGAAGCACCGCATACTTGCTGTAATAACCGAATATGACTTAATATCTGTTCGATGTTAGGAGTATCATTTCCATCTTCCTTGAAATGTGAATACAATGTTTGAAAAATATCTTTATGTTCGTGTTTTTCAAAGCTTTCAACGACGTGCTTAGTTAAACCATCTATATTTGGAATAAGTCGTTTCGTGCCATCTGTGTCTGTAGGATGTGGAATAGCTGTTGGGCAACCTGCTCCTAAGAAAAAAGCCAAGGGTTTCTTGTTGTGGCTTAATACTTGCCGTAAATAATTTATCTGTCTTAGTGGATCATGTGTTAGCATCACTTCACCTTTATATATTCTGTCAAATGTTCATGCAATTTAAGCATTGCTTAATTCAGCCAGTTTGTCTTTTAGAACCATTGTAGCCTTACAATCATCCTCATTATACTCGAGGATTCTTTTCAGTATATCTTTATCGTTACTTTCTATATATTCATTGAACCATTGAATTGATAAAGCTCCTGAGGGCGTTTCGTCTCTCCACTTAAAACCAAGATAAGTCGCTAATGCTTTTAGAGAATAGCTCCCGACAGGCCAATCAGTTTGTTTTTGAATAATATTATATAAATCAATAACATTCGGATTTTCAAAAAAATTCTCCACTTCTTCGATCGAGATCACATCAGGATAGCGTTTTTGCAATTTTTTATAGGTTGTCTTTTCGTGTGGGGAGTAATAATAAACGGCATAGTCATCTTGAGGCAATGATTCAATGTACCTCCAGAACTTTTGCCATATTTCTTTTTCTGCTTCAGCTAATAGTTCAGTTGCAGTAAAATCAATAAATTGCTCTTTGCTTCCGTTTCGCTCATAAACTCCGTGCAGATAAACAAAGTCCTGAGTAGGGTCATCTTCAATATCAAAAAAAAGTTCATAATTTACTTGAGGAAAAATGATCGGCTCATAAATGACAGGTTTTTTAGTTTGATAAAGAATCCTAGCTCGATTGAGCGATTTTTCTAAACTTTTCGCACCGATACGAAGTAAAAATTCTTTATTCCCTGATTTCTTTTCTTTCTCCTTCTGCTTCATCACCTCGGCAACATCAATACCTAAAAACTCATCTATGTTTTCAATAGAAATATCTTTATTGATTCTGTCTCGAACACTTCTGCCAAGATAAAAAACGTTGGTTAGGTCTTTAGTTTCTTCACACCATTTTTTGCAGGAATTATACCAAGGACAAAGTTTGCAAATACCAGCCATCGCTGGCTTGTTCTTGTCATGGTTTTTCATCAATGAATCAACATGCTTTTTAATTCGTTCATATAATTCCCACCAAGTTTCTTTGATTCTAATCCCCATCGGAGCAATCAAATCATATTCAACTTCTTCTCCATTAATATCAATTACCTTCCCACTATTATGAGTGGCAAATCCAAGTATTTTTAAAAGATCGTTATACAAGCAAAGCTGAACGGCATAATGCTTTTTGGGCCTACCCTCATCTCCTTTTTCTTCATCAGCACCTTCAAAACCCACGCCTGATTTAATATCAATTGGTATATAAGTATTATCTGGCAGTTTTTTCAAAAGATCAGGGATTCCTATAATGTTCTCATGTTTCAAGACTCCTTGATAAATCAATGGCGTTTCGTTTTTCATCGCGTCTATCGTCTTCTGAAAACGCTCGTCAATCGAACCCTCTTTTAAGTTCAATATTTCTCCGAGCTCGGAGATGATTTTTTCTTCGTGTTTTACTCCTTTTTCCCATAATAGCTTTACAAAAGGATTTGTTTCTTGGATTTTCTCCTCTTGTGGCCCATAAATATCTCGCCAAACTTTGTGTGGGCATTTAATATAGTCATAAAGTGATGAAGCTGTAATATTCATATTTTTTCCTCTCGGTTTTTCCTGATTTTGACATCAACCTTTTTCGTAAATATCTCTAACAACAATTCTCTCGCTTTAATCATCAACAAGGTATTGTATTTATGCAGAGACTTGTCTAGTTCTATTATCAATTTGTACAAACTCCACAGAATCTACCAAAGTCTCCGGGATCAAAGCTGCATAGTATCTCCGACAAATCTCAGGTGAATTTCCCATTAACGCAGATATTTTATACATACTTTCTACCTTTATTGCAAGCTGCGAACCAAAATACTCCTATAAATATATATTTGAACTTTAAGTAGGTTTGCAACCAGCGCCTACCATCACCGCACCCAAACCGAGCAGAACACTACAACATTTTGCGTTTGCGGAGTAGCCAGCCGGAAAATGTTATGTGGCTCCTGATATGACTAAGAAAAAGAACCAATCGACTCCTAAGGTAGCTGGAGGCTTTTTTTATAAGGTGGTTTATTTTAGTTCATTCCAAATATAACAGAACATTTTTTTACTTTGGCATAATCAGGAATCTCGAATAAGTTGTTTAAGTTCCTGTTCAGCTAAATGTGCATCATGCAACAACTCTTTTATCCCAAGCCTGTTTATGTGGCCGTTACTTGCTATTTGCAGTATAACCGGCTTACGCAGCAGTTCTTTTGAATTGTCAATATCTTTTGTCTCAAGTTCGGCAGCATCGATAAATTCAGTAAAATACTTGATTGCGTTTTGGTAAGAACTCAAAGCATCCTTATATTCTTTAAGCTCTCTCAAACAGGAGCCTTTTTGGTCGTAGCAATGACCTAATTTAAATGCATCGAAGCCAATCTGATGTTTGCTTATTAAATTTATTTGTCTATCCAAGAATGTTACAGCAGCCTTGAAATTATCTGCATAAACACAAAGAGCTTCTGCTATTTCGTCATATTGGCATTCTTGAGGTGCTAAACTGACTATGGCATCTTGAATTTTAAGCACTTTTGCTATTATATCCTCTCGATATGCATTCCCTTTTAGATGTGCATTCTCTTCAATTCCAGAAAGTGTGATGGGCTCAAGCCATAGAAGTTCATAGCCCCTCATTATTTTCTTGTGCACATCGAGATTACCTCCATCAAAGGAAATAAGAACTTCATAGATTCTGAATGCTTCATCAAGCCTGCCGAGGTCAATCAAAGTTCTCATCTTTGACTTAAGAAGTTCCAGAAAGTCACGCTGGTTGTTCTTTTTTTCAATGTCAGTCCATTGTTCGATTTGCTTATTTATATCTGCTAAGCTTTTTTTTGCATTTCGATGATCCTTGAAGCTTATGAATTGCGATTGTTGTAATTCCAAATATTCGGTCGTTATTTCGCCATCTATAAATACTTTCTTCCAATCTTCTTTCTCTTCATGTATTATTTGCGCCAATCTCTCATCAATCTTAGATTCTATCAATTTTCTTATATTTGTATCTTGGCAAGAACGGTTCTTTTTTGAACTGTTTTCGTATTTCATGTTAAACAATACCTATTCATACATGAAGAAATGTCCTAACGTACGACAATAACCACTAATCAATTCCTAATAACGATTTACCAGCTTTGAGAAGCCGAACCCTCTTGTTTTTGGCTTTGTAGAATTCAATTTTTCCCTCATTTTCAAGGTAGCGAATTGCCTTTTTTATTACTGCAACGATTTTTTCTCTTGGATACCCTCTTGTTCTCAAACCCAAATGCTTTAACACATAATCTGGTAATTTATCGAAAACAGCGGTTTGATTGGGCCGAGTTTCCAATGCCCCTGCAATATGTTCATAATAATCCCTTGGTGTAAATTTTAATACATCTTCGGTTTTGAGTGTCGTACTGTTACTCTTGGCAACACCTTCCACATTTGATGTTCTATTTATTTGGCTATTGCATGAACTATACGGTTCTTTTTCAGAGTGTCGTTGCCAGTCTGTAGTGGGCGTAATGCCCTTTTCATTTAGTAAATTGGTCAATTCCTGAATTATCTTGCCAGCATTTTTCCTAAACTCCCATTCTTTTATCCTAAAGAATTCCCATTGAACCCGTTCTAATTGTCTCTGACGAAATAAGTCGTCGAGATAAGTGCTTGCATCATGGCATTCACCATCGCACTCAACCGCTAATTGCTGCCCATTGCTACCCTCAACAACAATATCTATATAGCGCCCTGCTGTTTTATACTGAGGAATCACACTATAAGAACGATTTGTCAACTCCAGGAATACATCAACTTCAAACCAGCTATCAAACTGTTCTGGAACATTATCTCTTGTTCTTTTTTCTGCGCGAGCTTTTTGCCTGAGTTCTTCCAAGTTTATTCCTGTCTTTGTGAGTATATCAGGATTTCGGAAATGCTTTAGAAGAGCCAGCCTGAGACAGCTATGGCTTAAATCGCTTTCTTCGACAGAATGGAATAGCCATAATTGATCTTTCGCCCGGCTTACTGCCACATTAAAGGATTTTTGAAAACGATCAGAGGCTAAAGCATTAAATCTTTCATTATTTGCAACAACCATACTAAGGAATATCACATCCCTTTCATCGCCCTGAAAACTATAGGCATTGCCGCAGATTAGTTTTCTTTCTTCAAGCTCCGAAGCCCCCAATCTCATCACAAGCTCTTTTGCTATTTCTTTGTACTGCCTGTGGCCTTGCAAAGCAATAACTCCCATTGTCTTATCTTTGTATTCAGGATTGCCACACATTTTTTCAATTTGATTGACTATAGCTTCAACTTCAGAAGGGTTGTATCTATTTGTACTCGCTCCCTCCACATATCCACCATCAATATAAAAACTTTTAAGTGGCGGCTCCAACCTCTGCCCTGTGTATCTTCTTAGCGGCACAAGAGGCTGATCGCTATAAAACATCTTATTGTTGAAGCGGATTATTTCAGGCATACATCTAAAATGCTCTATCAGTCTTACACGACTTGAAGGCGGAAAGGCCACCTGCGCAATATCATACAGATTACTCTCAACTTCAAGTACTCCTTTGATTGCCAGCGAAAAATCTCTTAGAAATTCTTCAGGAAGTTTGGCTTTAGCTGCATCCAAAATACCAATAGGCTCAGGGCTAATTTGTTTATTATCTCCAACAATTATTATTTTGGAAGCAAGAGATAGTACCGGTAACGACTCTATGCCACATTGTGATGCTTCATCAACAATAAGAACATCGAAAACTTCTGAGCCAAACGAGACCGTTTCGTACACCTTATAAAGTGGTGTAATCAGTACAGGAATACTATCTTTACATATTTTCAGGAGTTGCTGAGCTTGGCGCAACTTTCTTTGCCTGCTCTTTCCTGTCTTGGGAACCTTGTGTTGCGCATATCTTGTCATTGCCTGACATTGTTGGTCAGTAATCCTTTCCATCGCTTTATGCCACGCTTTAGTTTCAGCTAATTTTAGCGTCTTGTATGCTATCCGTTTTTCGATATGCTTAATTTCGTCTGACAGCAAATTAACATCTACTGCTTCAAATTCTTTTATCCATCTTCTGGCAACAGCCCAATCACAGGCATTTTCCAAATCATTAGACCGTTCCTGCCAGTGTTCGGATGTATAGGTCTCCGTGTAATGCCGAAAAGTTCCAGGCAGCAGGTTCTCAAAATTGGTCATATATCTATTGATTTTCTCAAGAATATCCTTCTGTTTTCTTAGAATAACCACTTCTTCATATAGCCTTCTGTATTCGACACAGTCACAATCTTTGATAATAGACACTATCTGACAAAACAGAGGATGACATTTTTTCGCTATAACAAGATTTTCAAGATTATCCTTGTAAGAATTGAAAACATCAATCTGACTTTGGAGTTTAATTCTCAGTTCTTCATCCTCACACAATCGGACAATTTTAGATAGTTGATTGTTTGCCGTCCAATCCTCAGGTTCAGGATAATATTTATTGAATGGCCTAAATTGTTCGATTGATTCTTTTATTTTAACACTGCAACTAATTACAGTATTTAGTAATTCGCAATCACATTTTATCTTTTGGATCTGTTCTTTATACCCATGTCCAGAAACATTTGACCTACTTGTCCATAATTCGGCAAGTTCTTTAATATTTTTCTTTAGTTCTAAATGTTCTATAAGTTCTCTTATTCTGTTTTCATTGTCGCACTTTGATTCTTTTACACGAATCGATTTAAGGATGTATTTGCAATCTCTGATTTTTTTATTAACCCCCCAGAATGTTTTTATCTTTTCGCCAGTCCCCAATATACCAAGAATCTTTTTCAAGTCCTCAAGTATTTTATATTCTGGCTGTTCAGTGTTTAGCTTTAAATATTCATCCGGCAGATAATTCTCAAGTTGAATCCATTTTAACAGACCGTTTGTTTGCTCCCGGAGTTCAAGCAACGGCTTTTCTGTGTTATAAACAGAGGTGCGTAAATCGTTTTTTAGCCATTTATATTCATCAAGTTTCCACACTCTTGAAATTGCATCAAGCTCACCCATACATTTTTGTATCGTCTCTCTCAGGTCTGGAATTCTGTCAGCAGAAACGTCTTGGGGAAGTATAGAGGGTCGTACTGACAGTTCGGACAAATCTTTAATAGATTGACAATGCTGTTTTGCCAAATCTATGAAATTTTCCGGTTCTTTCAATAACTCTGTAGGTATTCGATATTCTTCCAGTTCGCAATATTTTCGTGTACTTTCATAGTATTCAATAATGGAAACCAACTCATCTTTAAGGTTTTTTCTTAATATCTCTTCTCGTATTTTTTCATCAATGCCATCTTTTAGCCAACAGTAACGGCTTTTGTGAAGATTTATTTTTTCAATTATTTGTACCAGAGTCCCTGAATAAGCTTCCGAATCTGCTATAAAAGAACGGCTTTCCTTTTCTTTGATTTCAGCCAATCTGTTTTGTAAAGTGGCATTCTCTTTCTTTAGAGAATGCAGGCTTTCTTCTAAACCTTTGATAAATCCTGCGTACAGTATGGAACTGGATTGATAGTCCGCATATTTTCGGTTAATTCTATCTATGCTTGCCTTGAATTCTTCACGATCTTCCCTGCTTTCCCCAAGAAGATTTACACACAGCCCCTGCAATTCTGCTGGTATTTTATCTTTAAGAACTCGCAGAGCTTTTGCAGTTTGGGCTGTAACAAGAATCTTTTTGCCATTTGCAAGCAAGTGACATATTAAGTTTGCGATTGTCAGCGATTTTCCTGTTCCCGGAGGGCCTTGAACAAGTATAGTGTTATATTGATTATGTTTTTCAACAACAATCTTTTGCTCGTCATTATAAGGCAACGGCAAAATAGGTTCGGATTGATCGGGAACAACAACTCCTTGTTTGGGACGATAGTCGTCTATTTTTTGATCATCGCCATCTGATACAAAAAGTCCGAAATTAGCCGGGATATTCCCACTCTTCTGAATATCTTCTATTGCTTTATGAATACTAAGCTGCCTTCTTTTTCTCAGTACAATGGCAGGTGCATAGTGAACTTTGGGCTTGTCAGAAGTCTTTGGGTTCGGTGATAAGTTGTCACTGTATTCACCTGTTCCGTCTGCTAAAGAATTAACAAATGCTCTTAGTGCATTGCTAATGATTCGATTTTTCCACGGATCATCCTCTGCCTCATTTATCAGTTCCGCTATTTTTGCAACTTCGGCTGGAGCGTAGTAATCCATCATATCATACTCAAGCTTCAGTTCTGTACCATTTTCATCGGCGGCAACAGACAATCTACCAGATTTTGCTGTAAAATTTAATCTTGCCTTTGCTGTAATAAGATGTCGATGCACGAGCGTATTTTTTTTGTCTGGCAAATTCCATTTTAGTTGTCCCAGCCCCAGTATCAATTCATATTCTTCGGAAGCTTTTTCCTGTTGTTGATGTATCTGATATAATATTTTGTATAATCTGTCTGTTTCTTTCCATTGACGATACTTTTCACTCCAGTCAAGCCATTTTTCGTTAAGATACTTCTCCCAAGCCTCTTCCACCTCTGGATGTTCTACAAGCTCAACTGTTTCATCGTCATTTTCTGTCGTTATTTGTTGATATAGCTGTGGAAAATCATCGATGTTTTTGAGTGTTTCCGATTTTATCCACTGTTGGCATTGTTTTGGTGTGGCTGGAAGTGCAGGTTCGTTGCTTTTCTTAATTTCAAGCCAAACCTCCGAATCATACTCTCCTGATTCAATGATAGAGAAACAACTGTTATTTTTGGGTATTTCATCGAACCATAGAATAATATCATCCTCGCTGTATCGATAATATGTTTTGTATTTAAGCCGTACAACTTCGGCGAGGTAATTTAAAAGATTTTGAGATTTTACCCTTTGTAATTCCAAAAATTAGCTCCTTTGTTTTTTCAACGCCCATGATTTGCGTTTGCCATATTTCCCCTCTCTGGCAACGGCGCAATAATAAAGGTTAATATCTCTTAGATGCACAAAACAAAAGACCACTAAATATCTGAGGCGTAGGTTAGGTATCTGCACTGGCTCGCCTGCTACTCATACTTACTGTATCTGATTCACAGCGGATAAACAAGTATTTTTATTACCAAAAGTTGCTAAAAGGAACATTCTTAGTTAAGATGGGGGGCATGGAAAAGGCCGAAATAAAGCGTATCGCCGATTACCTCAAAGACCTCGAAGAAGGTTTGTACGAGTGGGACTATCGCGGGATAACTACGCAAGGCCACTTGACCAAATTTTACGGCATTATCAAACGGCTGATGGACGCAACTTTTGAGACCAAAGACCAGCAACTCAAGCCACTGCTGGCAACGTTAGAATACAAAGCTCGTAAGTGCAAGCAGTGTATCGAGGAAAGGCTGGCCGTGAGGAATTGATTCGGGCTCGGCTTTTCAGAAAGGAAAAAAATGAGTAGCAAGAGCAAAAATGTAAAATGGGGAGCACCTGTCTCAACAGCAAGCGGAGCAGGAGCTGGTGCAACTTGCGGGTGTTTTAGGCGTGATTGGTGGTGCTGCTGAAGGCACAGCAGGGGCAGCTATGATGACATCAGGCTTGGCAACAGTAGGTTCAATCGTTGGAGGCGGAATGTTCGCTGGCATCTGTGTTCTAACGGTAGCTCCGATTGTAGGAGGAGCAGCAGGCTACGGTTGTTACAGGCTTTTTAAGAGACTGGCAACTCCCGAAGAGTAAACTCAATAGAATAAAAGATGCGTATGATTCAAAACCTTTCAAGTAGTTGGCTGTGTGGAATTGACCGATATGGACGAAGAAACCGAGACAAAGCAAATCGAGAAATGGCTGCGGATGGTGGATAAGCCACTGGCGGAAAAAGAGGCAGATAAAAAGGACGCGGAGCCAAGAGAAGAATGAGGCCATGCCAACGAGCAGAAGCTTTTATGCGGCGGCTGGCTGTGCGGAATTGAGTTTATGGCTCAGATAAGTATTGAATATAAGGGATGGCTCATTGTAGTTGCCATTGGTTTGTCACTGGTGGCTATCGGGGCAATTGCCGATTTCCTTGTCAAAAAGGATGAGATAAAGTGGCTTCACGCCAAGTTCTTGAAGTTGTCCGAAGCTTTGACCAAAATACCTCTGAGAGAGTGGCAAGTTAAGATTGCTGAAGCAGGGATTGAGATTATCGAAAAAATTAGTATATATACTGGATTTTACCTTTTTCCTCTTTCTTACAATGATTTTTTTGAAAATATATTATTGTCTAAGTGTCGATTTAAATTTCGTCAATATTTTGGGAGAGTGCCGATATTTGAAATTTTTTTGTTTGGTATTTTAATTATACTGTTTGGTATTTTTCTTATCTACATTATAATGCCAGGTAATTGGTTTTTAGCCTTTCTCGTTTTATTTTGTATCGGCATCTTATTTTCAACTCTGAGTATCGCTTTCATGAATTTTCATTCAGGTATGATATTATTTTTGTTTTCTGGTCCTATTGCCATTAGCTCAGTATTATCCGTCGTGGCATATATAATAACTCGCTATATAATTTCATCTTTTCCACTGAACTCATATTGGTACGAGATTGCTAATACCAGAATAATCCCGATTAAACCCCTATTATTGTACTGTGTCAATTTCCCCTTTGACTTTGCCACTATCGCAGTGTCGATTTTACTACTTAGGTTTGTCATAAAGCATAAGTGTTTCATTGGTATTGTTGCCGCAGTTGACATCATAATAAGCGCATTTCTAACAGTAATGCTCTATTGCTTCCTGCTGGTGATTGAAAATGAGTGGAACATTTTGCACTTCCATGTTTACTTTGCGGAATCTCTACATTGGTTTAAGGATGTTATTGTCGGGATATATCAGGCAGCTAAATACAATGAGCCTTTTGCAAAACACTTGGCAGGTCTGCGAGACATTCATTTGCTTCCTATTTTGCTGACGACTTTTGTTCCGGTTGCTTTGTATATGTTAGTATTTTTGTTTATCTCGTTCTGCAAACCTGTCCTGAAACTGGCAAGTAGAATCTTCGGAGCTGTCGGAGAAAAAGAAGAATCTGTTTTCAAGCAATTTGGCTTTCTGATAGCAGCGATAATGGCAGCCGTTAAAGCGATTTATGAGGTATTAACATTGTGAGGAACGTGCTGTTTCCGCTGTCCATGACTTCCACTTTACCGCTCCTCTGAGACATCAATGTTCAATATAACAGGGAAATGGTCAGAGAGGTTCTTATTAAACCATTTTATCTTTGCGGGCGAGTTGTCTTTTATCACATCAATATATATTGTGCTTCCTACTACATTCTTGGCAGAGTCAATTTCCTTCTTCAAATCAGGTGAGCAAAAGAACCTATCAAACCGTTGACCGAGTTTGTTTTTGTAGATTGCTGTTTTTTCCTTGTCGGATAGAGGCACATAGTCAATGTCTTCCAACGGCTCATCTATATCCGATTCACCCTTATAGATGTTGGTGTCACCTGCTATGAGCACATCTTCATCAAGACTTTCGCTTTCTATCCACTCGGCCAACTCCTCAATATTCTTGGCTCGTTTTTCGCTGGACTTCTTGTCAGGGAATGCTTTTAAGTGGATGTTTATGAAGTTGAATTCCAGTTCCGCATTATCTCCTTCGGCTTTGATAGTAGCTACAAACGGTCTTCGAGCACTCTTGAAAGACGACCCAGGCCAGACTGTCTCAGCGTCAGAAATAGACCATAGGTCTTGTTTGTAGAGAAAAGCGAGACGTTGGTTCTTGTTCTTAGCATCAAGGATATAGGCCCATTGCTCTGATGCTTCAGTAATACCTTTGTTCAACTCTTGAACGATAAGGTCAAGATAGTAGCATTTCGGTTCTTCTTCCACAGAATGCGTTGCCCCAATTTCCTGTAAGGCAAAAAGAGTAGCTCCTGTTTTACCAACGTATTTGGCATATTCCGGAACGTTTTCGACAGGGTCTAATTGACTTCCTGAATTCGTTCCCAGCCACTTCATGTTCCACGTTGCAACTTTCCTTACGTTTTCCTCAGCTTGGACTATTGGTAAGGCAAAGCAGAACAGTACGACTATGATTGCGAGTTTACGTATTCTCATTTCTTCTCCTTTCAATAATTCCCCCAAACTTATTTTGATACGATGAATGAGACGTTTCTTCTATATATTATGGCGATTGTGAAGCCCAAAATGTAGACTCTTTTTTACTCGCTCGCATATCCACAATACTACGCCTCTTTATTCTCAAGTCAAGGGGAAACGGTTCGTCTACGCGCCAAATATGTACCAGAGGCCATATCAGAAGAAATAATCGCCACAACGGCCTGTGAGGCGCTTTGAATTGAAAGATGAGGGGTGTACTGTGAGATTCCAAACCTATCAGTTGAATTAAGGCAGGCAATCTTTGATGATGTTGTAGATGTCCGTACCAAGCTTGGTTAGTTTCTTACGCATTTCAGGCCAGTGCTCGCGGTCTTTCTTTCCCTTGTCTAAAACAGGAAACTCAATAGTGGCGAATTTCGGAGACTCTCGAACTTCGTATTCATATTTGGTCTTCGGAAAGAGTTTGGCAACTTTGTCTCTGCGGTCCTTTCTATCTGGTCCTCTTAGCGAGAGCAGTATGGAGCATTTGTGATTGCGGACGTAGAGAATGAGGTTGATTCCTTTGATTCCCTTTCCAATCCATCCCTCATCTTTGATTGGTACTGGTTTGCCCTTAAATAATCCCTCGCGTCGGATTGGCTCCCAAAATTCGCTGTACTTGTCTGGCCCTGGTCCTGGCCTCATTATCGATAGTGGCTCAAATACAAATGCGTTCACGTCGTCAGAAATGCCTTCACGTCGAAACGTTCTAAATTCTATGATTTTAACATCCCCCCTAATATCTCTTAAAGCTTCCTTCCATTCGTCTGTCTTCTGGTCTATGACTACAACAATGAGCGGGCTTTCAGAGACCAAGTCAGAAATGAACTTATGGACTTCTCCGGTTTTAATCTTTTGCTTCAACCTTGCTTTGAAAACTTCATCTTCATCAAAGATACTGTAAAGAACCTCTACGAGTTGCCTTTTGGTTGAACTGTCTTCAATCCCTCTATTGAACTTATTAAGCTGTGGAATAACGTGTTTATAAATCGAATGGGACGCCAGTTCGACTTCAATGATGGCCCACTTAGGTTTTGGCGTGAAGAAAATAACATAGCCATCCGGTATTGATGCGACACCAGCTTTCGTCCTTATCATCTTCTTGATGTCAAAATAGAATGAATCCGGCCCAAATATGTGTTCACAATTTGACTGAATTGCTTTCTCAAGAACCGCTTCGCTCTTGGGCGTGGTCAACTGGTATCTGACACCATCGATTAGGACTATCATCGCAATTCCCTTTCAAGTTCTTAATAGATTTGGGTCCACAGGTAAATACCACTTGAGACCTTGTCTGTCAACACAAATTCGCCTTAAACGACAGTCCAAGCTGGGGACATATCGAAAGTATGGTCGGAGTCGGGATTGCACGGTTACCTTCTCAACATCACTCCACCCAAGCCGAGCAGAGAGAGCATGTAGGATTTTATGTCTTTGGCCAACTCCAATATGTTTCCCTAATTCTGCACCTGCTTCAGGGAGTTTCAATGTTTTATGACGTTATTCGGGTCGTGCCAATCCATCTGACAAAAAAAACACTGTTTGGCCAGCGGAGTGTTTAACGGATAGCCACAATATGGACATGGTAACGTAGATTCGGGGACAGGGGGAGGGGGGACAGGGACGTTGATTTGCTTTGCAATCGGGAATCCTTTCCTTACGGTTTCGTTAAGAGCACTGCTATATACAAATGCTACCAATATTTTATTCTTAAAATATACAGAACCTACTGTTCCCTTAGAATATACAAAACCTTCTTTTTTTTCGTAGTCCCATTCCTCGTCAAATGTATATTCATAATCCCCTCTTTCTTCTACTGGCTTGATGCGATAGGGTAGCCCAAGAGAGCTAACAACTTCTTTTTCTGTCTCACCAAGTTTCAACATATACCAATATTGTGCGTTTTGTGGCCTCCTACTTCCAAAAGGGAATCGTCTTTCAATTATTTTCTTTTCAACTTGCATTTCAATGTGGCTTTCGTAAATCGAACTCGGTATGCCAAGTGTAATTCCATCAGCGAAGATTTTTAACCCATCCACAGCCAGGTCTTTCCAGCTTTCCGAAAATGGCTTCATTCTTAATCCCTTTCTTCTATCTCCTCCGCCCCTGCAAATTCCGGCATGGTTCAGGTGCACGAAAAAAGGGCACCACTACGTCATGCCCGGTCAGGGTTCGCCAGAACCCCACAAGGAACATGCAAGTGATGCCCCTTAGCTCGAAAGCAAGGGACACCGACTCTTTGCATTTCCTCGTGTACAAAACTGGCGATTTTGACCGGAACGCCGAAAAGTTCAGTGCAATAACACTATTTAATTGTATGTTTAATTATAGCTCTTTTATGACTGCAAATCAAAGAATAAATAACCTACACGTGGTCCCAGGTTGTGAAGTCGCAGGCAAGATACATCCTCACCTTTCCCTCTGGTACTCTCCGCCTATTCCACTGGGGCTTGGGGACTAATGTCCGTCTTTATTGGGTTTAAGCTGTTTACTGTTGTTTCGACATGGCCTATCAATTTTTACATCAATACTATCACTGAGACCAATGCAGTCACCTTTACTTATCATTATTTTGTTTAGAAACTGCACGGCGAAATCTTGTACTGTACTATTGGGATTGAGACGGACATCAATAATATTACTTGCCGCAGCAATTTTTTGGGCACCTTTCTGTAATCCAAGAGGACTAACCAAAATACCTCCTTCTGCTCCGGTATCGATAATTCTATAAGCCAAGCCACCCATCTTTTCTTGACTTTGCTTTGACTTTATATATCGACGGCACTCGACAATAATGAATCCTTCCTTGCCCTCACGTATGCCTTTGGCATCAATCTCCCACTGGGTTCCGGACTGACGCCCCTTGACCATCTGCTTTCCTTCGACCCTTGAAAGACCAAACTCATTTGCAAATTCATTGAGCAAGTATTCTGCTACCTCTTCATAGGACTTCCACATTTGAACCATATAGTTCTCCTTTGAGTCTTTAGCTAAGACGATGCTTATAAAAACCGACTCATTACATTCTGCGTTTGTGGAGCAGCCAGCCGGAAAATGTCAGGCCGAGACTGCCGATAATTCGTACGGCATGTCCGTGGCGAATACGCTTGTTAACCACTACCAGTTCCCCTAAACATATCGTTAGCATCAAAGCGAACTTTGTCCGAGTACTGACCCTCTTCATCGCTCTCGAACAATCTGGATATCGATGAAGCTGACTCGGCAGCAAAGTCACAAACTAATCTCACTGCTGAATCGGCATTCAAATTCACTGTAGTGGAAGTAACTATCTGTATTTGAGCTACATAACGAACCGTACCGGAGCCCTGCCAAGCTTTGTCTCGTAATCCTGAAACGTCGCGGCAATACTGCCCGTCAACAATATAATAATTCAGAAGTACGGTTTTCTTTGTATTCAAAGTTCCGCGGGAAAACTGTAAAGCCCTGCATGGCAGTTCCATTCCATTACTCAAGGGCAGTTCCATGGAACGCTTATCAGTACGTGTCCAGCCGGCCCCGGTGTAGCAGACCTCCGGGCGGTGGGGCATCAGGTCACGCGCTTTGACACCACATGCGACATATAACAAGATAGATTCCGAACCATTATGACGTGAATATCGACGGTTGATGTGTGCATCGGTATCTGTGGCACGAACTATGGCTTCGTCCAGCGGCACTTCCTGACCCAACCAACCGCCAATTTGCAGCGGTAATCGTTCCAAGACAGCAGGAGATATCGGAGTGGTATTCACGGGAGCCTCCAGTCGAGCAGCCAAAAAGCGATAGGCTGCGGTAGAAACGAGCATCAGGAAACCTGCTACTATTACAGCTACGATGACCAACTTACGATTGGGGTTGTCATTTTTCATCATTCGTTCAGCCTTTATCTATTTTGCAGCTTGCTTTTTATGACCCAGCACGTGTCCGAGTCTGGTGTTGGTGGTTGCCACCATTTCGCACAACTATTTTAATGGGAAGTTACCACTTACTATTGACCGGGGTTTCCCAGATGCACGACAAAAAGAACTGCTAAATCTCTGAGGCGTAGGTTTGTTATCCACACTGGCCCGCCTTGTTGCTTATATGATTATATAAAGAGTAGGCGAGCCAAGCAAGGAAAAATAGCTTAAAGCGGGTGCAAATTGTATGGGCAGATAGTGTCTGTTTTCGTAATACCCGTAGATTACTATCTCAAGCTGCGAAGTCGAACAAGATTTCCATCTTTGTCCTTATACTTCCAGAACCCCCAACCACTAACGTTCCTACCGACGATGGCTTTACTGGCTTCGGAGGGTGTCTCGTAGAAAGTGCCGTCTAACTTGATTTTACCATTGTTGTAGACCACGGCCTTGTAGTCTTTCCCCTTGTAGGTGGAGTAAATTCGCTTTCCGCCTCCGATTAGTCCCTTGAGGGGTCGATGTACTCTTTGAGATTTGATTTTTTTCAATTTTTTCTTTACCTTCTTCTTAGTCTTCCCCTTAGGTGTTTTTATTGGTTCTTTGAACAATACTTCAATATCTTTTTTTGCCTGCGAAGTCACCGTCTTCTTCAAAAACGGTAAAAGATTGTTGGACTTGCCCAATTTACCGAGCTGTCTATTTCCCGGAGGTTTAGCTATTCTTGTCAACAGCGATTCCACTTCTCTTATATGGTCCTCCTTACGGATTATATAAAGACTGAAGCGGTCCCATTTCCCCTTGTGTCGGTCTCTTAGGTGGTTTTTTATACGCCCTTTCAAATTAGTTGCCAATCCTATATAATAAAGTTTATCTCGTTTGTACAAGGCATAAACGCCGTGATTTCTTCCAATGAGCTGCGTTATTTGTTCTTGGTAATTATCGAAGACCAAGCTGTTAATTCTTTCCAAATAACCTCGAACAATAGCTCTCGTTCTTCGTCTCGCTTTTTTGGCTTTTGCTTTTGCCATTCTCGACCTCCATTTTTTCTTCTATGTCTAAGAAAAGTCTACAGAAGTTTATACTAACCGGGAGTACTTTTACTGTCAACAAGGTATCTTACACTTAATCCCCCTTTAGCCGTTTCATTATGACACTTCCTGTCAGTGTTCTGGAACGTCTCGCAATCAAGCTGCTTATACGATTATATACATCGGGGGTAGTCGAGTCAAAGAGATAATGGATTGTGGTCCCAGACGAGAAATAATAAGGATGGAAGATTAAAAGGATGATACACGCTGGCATTTTCAAAACATCATCGCACTTCTTAAATAAATTCTATATAGATTCTGTTAAATCTCTTGAATAGCATATATATTATTGTAATGAGCACAGTACTGAAAAAAATCCTGTTACTGTTTGTTCTTCCTATTTTTGTACTAATTATCGGCGGACTTATTCTTGACCTCTTAACTTCTCTCGACCTTTCAGCAATCTTTCAGTCTACTCTCGCAAGCATCATTTCATTTTTCTCCACCCAAATTCTTCTATGGTTAACTATTGTGTTTTTAGTAGTTCTCCTTATCATCGCCTTCTTAGCATACTTGAAACGTTCTCGAAATCACACAACTGGGAAAACTAAAATAGACGGTATATGTTGGGAATGGGGCCCACCAGAAAGGACAGGCTTGGACTGGCAACTGACTCCCCGATGCCCTGAATGTATGTACGAACTCCAGCAACCCCGGAAAAACGGCCTACTCCCAGATAACCTTGCCGCAAAGTTTATTCCAAAATGCTCATTGCACTGCGAGAATTGCAACTTCGAGAAGACATTCCCTTGCCGTTGTGACATTTTATTGGAAAAAATAGGCAAGGAAATCGACCGTCGAATTATTCTAAAAGGCCATCCCTTCAAACGTCTATGTCTCTTCTTAAAAAACAAATAATCTCAAAAAAAGTCTTGCAATCGTTAGCAGCTTGGACTGCTGTTTTCCTCGCCATCAACGGTAATGTGGTCCCAGGCTTGGAGGCGAGTTCGTCCAGGAGAAGGGAGCACAGGACGCTGGACAGGATAGCGGGGATGGAGATAATGAGCCAAGGACGGGAGGGGGCGGTGCGGTCCCATCTGGGACCAACAAAAGACCAATACTCGGC
>SDBS01000855.1_pt1 | contig 30657 bp, 24 predicted proteins | sample 2277091 | NCBI WGS metagenome assembly SDBS01 (sample SAMN10404972, study PRJNA504765) | marine sediment metagenome | isolation source: marine sediment core GS10_PC15, 163 cmbsf | place: Arctic Ocean: Southern Knipovich Ridge | collected 2010 | reverse complement strand
CCGGCCATCCTCTTCTTGCGGCAAATCACGTCTGTGGGAATGTAGTTGCGGCAGTGCCCGACGGAGAGACCGGCGCCGGACGGATAGGGAAAGAAGTCCAGGCAGTAGAAGGGATCCCTGCCCGGCTCGTCACCGGTTCCGTAGAGGTTCATCCGGTCCCACCGGGGAGACCACCTGCTCTCGATCGCTCGAAAATCGAATGGATCCACTGGCATTCCTCCGCAACCCGTGCAAGCGAACGGGAATTATGGGCAATGGAAACGCGTTGGTAAAGTCGCAGATCATCCGTCGGAGATGCCGGAAGCCGGTGTGCTACACTTCGCCTGGGTCTGCGGCCAGAGGAAGTATGAAGGTGAGTGAACCGGTTTCCCGTCCGGGCAGGCACTCGCCTCCAGCCAGCCGCATGAGATGACGAATCAACCCCAGCTCGACAGGAGGTCCCATCGGCCCGTCACGAACCATGTTGATCAGGTCTCCGCCATCGGGGGGCTCCTGGAGACGCACGCTCCCCGAGACCGTCAGACAGGCGAGTTCATCCGTCGTCCATGGATGCAGCAGCGGTACCGCCCTCTGCTCCATCCTTGCGGCCTTTTCGAGCGCAACCGTGAGCCTTGCGCTCCCGCCGGCTTCGGCCATGAGACAGACCCGCTGGAGAAGCTGTCTCGTGACGAAGAGATTGCCATAAGCCTCCGGAATGTCATCGGCGACCTCCATGTCGGGGGGCCTGTACCCGCCATCCACCAGATCACTGACAGTCAGTCTGATCAGTTCGTCGACTTTGAACCTCTCGTAGGATGTACGTTCCGCCGAATCGAGCAGTTCCAGGTAACCGAGTATCCTGTCGGCCGCTCTCGCCTCGTAGATCGCCGTCTGCACCTGAGCGGCGATCACACTCTCTCCCCTGAGGCTTCTCTTCACACCCGTGAGCGCAGCTGCTCCCGTACCGGACGAGGAAACAAGGAAATGCAGCATCTCCTCCCGGAGCTCGGTCGTTGCTTCCACGATTCCGGAACCACTTCCCTCATCGATATACTCGGGCCACCAGAGAAGCAGAATGTCCTTTCCTCTTCCGCTCATGGCGGCTACCCGCACGCACCACGCGGTTCCCTCACTGTCTGAAAGGGTATCGACAGCTCTACCGGTCGAGGATGCCCTGAGAATCATGCTCTCGACCCTGTGTCTGTCATCCTCACGGAAAAGGCTCCTGATGTCTGTCCCTGAATCGCTTCGGAGTACAGAGAAGGGCCAGGTCGAAAAGAGGACTGCACCGGAGGGAACCGAGAAGAGGAACCTGCCTTCGGTCGCAGCCGAGAGTTTCATCAGGCTGGAGCCGATGACTCGGTTCTCCATCTCTGCAACGGCGCGGCAGACACCTTCCGCAAAGCTGCTGAGGGCTTCGACAGGCCTCCCGCCCATGAACAGGCACTCTCCCGTAGCCCGGGATCCAGTCGAGATGTCGAGGCTCCAGGATTCCTCTATTTCGGAGTCTCCGGATCCGGGGTCGGATTCCGCGATTGCGGATGCTCCTCCCGGTAGCCTGATCTCCACCCTTGACGCACCCGAGACTGCGAGGAATACCCGTGCGGAAATCCCGGCTATCTCCTCCCAGGAGACCGCGGAAAGCAGATCCGTCATTCCCCTGCTGAGAGTCTCGTACCTCGACATGGCTGCCTGCGCCTTTTCGAGCCCGATCCGGTCCATTGCATCGAGTCCTGTAACCATGTAGACCGCTGCAGACGATCCCTGTCCTGATCCCGACGTCCTCCTGATCCGGAGCATGAGAAGAGAGTCGTCCCCGGGCAGTTCCCAGGTGCCGAGGGGTTCTCCCGCACTGGACCGGAGGAGCTTCCTCGCTCCGGATGTACCTCCTATCGGAGCGAAGAGCCTCTCAGCTGCCAGCTCCGGATGTGCTGTCACTGTTTCACGGCTGAGACCCGAGACAGTCTCCATCGCCTCGTTCCAGAAGATCACCTTCCAGTCCTCCGTAAAGACGGCAACAGGCGTATCGATGGATGCGAGGAGGGTCTCCAGAAAATGCCTGTCACCGCTCCGCTGATACTCGAGATGTTCCTTCTCGGACTGCTCCCTGTAGTGGAGGAGGCTCAACTGTACGATGAAGGAGACGATACCACTCATGGCGTAGATGTCTTCGATCTGTGCTGAATACACGCCTGCCGCAACGATGAACCCGGCAGTATCGCTTCCACTCCCCAGGGGGAGGACGAAGCAATTCTCGAACATATCTTCCAGAGATCCCATCTCGTGTCCTGTCAGAAGGCTTCCGGGCAGAGTGGTCCAGACGGAAGAGGGAAGTCGCAGCTCGGAGAATTCCCCCGGTGGGGCACCATCGCTCCACAGGCCGTGCCAACCCGACAGGACGGTAGTGGTATAGGGATCGTAGAAGTAGACTGCTACCGCCTTCGCGGCAAATGCGGTGCACAGGATGTCTGCTATGCTGTCTCCCGAGGTGAGAACCGGACTCGAACCAAGGCAGTCAACGAGCTCGAGCACAGAGGTGATCCTGGTCCTGCTTCTGTCGAGATCCTCCCCGGCCAGAACGGCATCAGTATTCTCCTCGAAGATCCCGACGACGTAAGGCACCTCCTGCTCTTCCGGTTTCAGGGACCGAAGGACCTGAGAGATAACGTGGGGCTCCCCGTCCGGGCTGGTGTAGCGCACTGTAACGGCAGGGAAGGTCTCATCGCTCCCACCAAACAGACTTGCAGATACCCTGTCGATTTCAGAGAAACTCTCTTCCGGGAGAATCTCGTATAGAGGCATTCCGACAAGGCTCTCGCTGACTCCGAAGAGCAAGCCGAAGAACCTGTTGGAAGAGAGAATCCTGTAGTCTTCACCAAAGAGTACGAGTCCCGTTCCTATTGTCTGGAAGTAGGCCTGGTTCATCCTTCTGTTGGTTCTCAGGCGTTTCTCCGTAACGTAGCTCTCGCTCGTGTCGAAGAACGTGCCGACAACGCCGGGACCGCCTTTTGAAAAGGTAGCCTTGACCCTCCTGTTCGTGGAGGGAACGCACTGGACGACGGCTTCTCTGCCCTTCAGAGCTGTTTCGATGACGGTCTTCCAGCTGTAGAGCAGCGGCGGCTGCAGCACTTCGTCGAGCTTCCTGCCGATGGCGAAATCCGAAGAGACACCGAATATGGTCTCCATGCACCTGTTCCAGACTTCGATCCTGTTCTCGGGGCTTGCCGCCAATACACCCGCGCTCAGGTCGGAAACGAGTGCATCGTAAAAGGCGGTTCCGGATCCGGCGGATCCGAAGAGGACTACATCGACATGGGTGTCACAGGGAAGGATGAGGCACTCGAAGCTTCCTTCCTCGATGACACGAACCGGTTCGCCAGACATACTTCCCAGCAGAATCCCGGAGATCGATCCGGGCAGGAGCTCCAGGGGAGACGCACTCTCGGACAGCTCCACCGGGCTGATCCCCAGGAGTTTCTCGCAGTCACCCTCAACCTTCGATACAGCGTCTGATTCGTTGTAGCGGAACCTCATCCAAAGCCCTGTACCATTTCCCTGATCCCCGGGCAAGCCTTCTCCCTTCTGCCGACATGGTCAAAACATCTGAAATTCAGCCAGAGAACATACAACCGGAGAGAGAGTCGGTCAGGTCGCACCCCGTTCCCGCACAGGATGAACCGGGCTTATATTCGGCCCTGGGTATTCCGGAGTGAAGGGAGACTGACCTGGAACAGACTCTCGTAATACTGAAGCCAAACGCTGTCCTCAGGGGACTGACAGGTGAGCTCCTGCAGAGATTCGAACGGCGGGGGTTACGGATAGCGACGCTGAAAATGGTAACAATCGATCGTGATACAGCCGCCAGGCTCTACGCCGAGCATGTCGGCAAGCCTTTCTACGAGGGTCTCCTGGATTTTATAACCAGTGGGCCGTCTATGCTTGCGATACTCGTATCGCCCAGTGCGGTGCAGACGGTAAGGTCGATGGTGGGTGCCACGGACCCAGCGGAAGCGGCACCTGGCACCATAAGGGGAGACTACGCTCTCTCCATGAGGAAGAACCTGGTTCACGCCTCGGATTCGACAGCATCGGCAGAGCGGGAGATATCGATCTTCTGGGGCGAATGCGAGATCGAGGACTACAGCCTCCCCTGCGAGCCCTGGTTCTGATCCCCTCAGGGGTTCAGCGACAGCCCCAATGAGAACATGGATTCGGTGTTCTTCAGATCTTCGACGTTCTCGTAGCCGAACGATGGACCTTCGTACTTGGCTGTACTGGTTGAGAATGCACCGTCAAGGCTGAATCTCCCGAATGCGATCGAAGTTCCCACGGAGAAACCGAGGATAGAGGTGGTCTTGTTGTCACCCTTATCGGTGAAGAAAAAACCTCCCCTGAACCTGAGCGCTCCCTCAGGGGAGAACCTGCCGAAGATTCTGGCAGTGAATTCGTTTCCTTCACCGATGGATGCGAGCTCTCCTTCGATTCCTATGGCTCCCTGATTCGACGCATCGGTGTAGAACACCCCACCGGCGGCGAGTCTGTCGCTGTAGTAGTCGCTTCCCGATGTATAGGATATACCGATGGAAGTCATTTCCAGCGGGAGTATCACGCCGGCATGCCAGCAGAAGGCGCTCTCCTCCCAGCTCACTGTCCAGGTGGAGTCGTTAATCGACTCTTCCCTGTCGATGTACTCGTAGTCCATGTCAGAGCCGCCAAACCTCATCCCGGCAGACAGTCCGGCATTCAGCCAGGGCGCGAGCCGGTACGCCAGGCATCCGGCTGCTTCATAGAGCCCGCCAGATGATATTGCGATGGTATCGGCGAGGATCTTGCCAATTTCGGGGGGCTCGGTCTCGTAGATGTAGACATGGCCTTCGTATGAAGCGTCTGTTATCCGGGCCAGGCCTGCACCTGCTGCAAGAGAGGGTGACAGCTGGAGCTTGAAGGCGCCAAGGGCGCTCCCGAGGGCGATGTGATCATTGCGCCTTTTGCCCAGGCTGTCAGTCACTAGCTCCCGGGTAACCGCTCCACCGATTGCAACGGTATAGCTGCTTCCCGGTATCCGGTAGATATCGGCCGGATTGAGGAATATCGATGCAGCATCACCGAAGCCGACCGCCCTGGCTCCGCCCAGACCCAGCGAATTGGGGTGGATGCCGGGGAGAGGGCTGCCGCCGTTCAGGGCATTGATGTACCCATACGCAAAAAGCATACCCGGAACCAGTAGCAGCATCAGGGTTACCAGTCCGGCAACCGACCTGGTCTTACAGTAAATCACGAGAATCCTCCAGACTGGAGCGTTTATACGCCCGTGATGAGTGCAGTTCATCTACGAATACTATAACGGAATCGGAGATCGCCTGTCCCTGACAACACAGGGCGGCCATGCGGCCGCCCTGCACATTCTTCCTGCGGATCGCCTTAGAAGTTGCTCTTCACGTATTCGTATCCGGCCCTCACAGCCTTCTCGTTGATCTCCACGAGGGAAGCCTTGCTCGAGAAGAACTCGGGCAGGAGGCCTACGATCTCCTCCACGTCGAAGAGACCGGTCACTCCGGCGAAGGCCCCCACGGCTACCATGCTCTGGACTCTGGTATTTCCAAGATCATCGGCAAGACCGGTGATGGGAACCGGGTAGACCTTGATGTCGTCTCTCTCGGCGTCGATCTCGATCAGCGTGCTGTTGTAGATAAGGGTGCCGCCCGGAATGATGATCTTCTCGAACTTCTCCACGCTGGGGCGGTTCATGGCTATCATGACATCGGGACTGGTGGCTTCCATGGCACCGACAATACCGTCCTGGATCTTCACTGAGCAGTTGGCTGTTCCTCCGCGCATTTCAGGTCCATAGGACGGCAGCCACGATACGTTGTAGCCGTACTTCATCCCTACTGTTGCCAGCGTCTGGCCGATCACCATGATCCCCTGTCCTCCGAAACCGGACACACGGATGGAGGGATTGGAGTACTCGGGAGTAACTTCCTGCCTGGGGATGAACTTTTCTTCTCCCGTTACCAGTCCGAGCTTCTTCTTTACCTCGGCCGGATCCATGACGGGAACCGGACGCTGGATTACCTCGACCTCCTCGCCCCTGTCCTTGAAGACTCTCAGCGGGAACTCGGGGAGCATCATCTGCTCAATCCACTCGGGACCCTTGTCAGGCATGACCTTCCAGCCGCTGGGGCACATGCTGAGGACCTCGACGAAGGAGAATCCCTTCTTCTCGCTTACGTTCAGGAGTGCCTTCCTGATGGCGTCACGGGTCTTCCGGATGTTCGCGGCATTGTGGAGTGAGGTTCTGGCAACGAATGCGGGAGCGTAGAGCTGTGAGAGGACTTCGCTCATCTTCATGGGGTAGCCGTCGGTCTTCGTGTCCCGGCCGTAGGGAGTAGTGGTGGTTTTCTGTCCCTCGAGCGTAGTCGGAGCCATCTGACCGCCTGTCATCCCGTAGATTGCGTTGTTAACAAAGATGACCAGCAGGTTCTCGCCCCTGTTGGCCGCCTGGAGGATGTTGTTCCCTCCGATGGCGGCAAGGTCGCCGTCACCCTGGTAGCTTATCACTACACTGTCCGGATTTGCCCTGGACACAGCGGTACCCACGGCGGGAGCCCTGCCGTGGGCAACCTGGAAGTTGCCGGTGTTGAAGTAGTAGTAGGCGAAGACACTGCATCCTACGGGACTGATGACGATGGTCTTCTCGATCAGACCGAAGTCTTCCAGGGCTTCAGCCAGGAGCTTGTGGATGATACCGTGACCGCATCCGGGGCAGTAGTGTGTCCTGGTCTTCTCGGCGCCGGGTTTGTGCTTGTAGATCTCGTTGAAACCAAGTGGCTTCCTGAGTACTGTCTTTGTTTCAGCCATGATCACACCCCGTAAAGCTCGGAGATCTTCTCGAGGATCTCCTCAGCAGATGGAACATTGCCTCCGACCCTGAAGTACAGGTCAGACCGCATTTTCTGGCAGAGAGCCAGGTTGACGTCATCGACCATCTGCCCGGTGGACATCTCGACGGTGAGGATGCCTTTCAGATCCCTGTCGGCCAGGGCGCTGATCTCCTCCTTAGGGAACGGCATCAGGGTTATCGGACGAAAGAGCCCCAGTCGGATCCCCTTCTCCCGGGCCATGTCGACGGTGGTTCTGAGCACGCGGCTGACACAGCCGTAGCCAATGGCGACGATCTCGGCGTCATCCATCATGTACTCCTCGATCCTGACCTCGTTCTCCTCTACGGCCTGGTACTTCTGGAAGACGTTCATGTTCCACCTTTCTAGGTCGTCGTTATCGAGGTAGATGGAGTTGATCAGGTTCCTGGAGTCGGCAGTGCCCCTCACCGACCAGTCGGACTTGTCGGGGAGCTCTGAAATGGGCTCAGGGATGTCTACCGCTTCCATCATCTGGCCGATGACCCCGTCTGTGAGAACGAATACCGGGTTGCGGTACCGGTCTGCGATGTCAAAGGCAAGGAACGTGAGGTCGCACATTTCCTGAGCGGAGTTGGGAGCAAGGACGATGTGTCTGTAGTTGCCGTGTCCGCCCCCCTTCACGACCTGATTGTAGTCGCCCTGCTCGGGGCCGATGTTGCCAAGGCCCGGACCGCCTCTCATGATGTCCACCACCACGCAGGGGAGCGCTGATCCGGCACAGTAGGAGAGCCCCTCCATCTTGAGGCTGATCCCCGGACCGGAACTGGCTGTCATCACCCGGAGACCGGAACCCGAGGCGCCGTAAACCATCTGGATGGCTGCCACTTCACTTTCCGCCTGGAGGAAGGTTCGTCCGATGAGCGGGAAGAGGGTGGATGCAGCCTCGGCAATTTCGCTGGCCGGCGTGATGGGATAGCCGTAGTAGGCTTTGCAGCCTGCCATCACCGCGCCGTAGACTGCTGCGTAGTTGCCCTTCATCAGCTTCCGCGCCATCAGCTCACCTCTTCTTCAGTGTAGTCCTCGAGGTAGACGGTCATTGCACCGGGTTCGGGACATGCGTAGAAGCATATCCCGCAGCCTATGCAGCCTTCACCGGAGTATGTGGAGTAGTGGTATCCCTTGGAGTTCAGATTGTCCGAGAGGAAGAGTACTTTCTTGGGGCAGGAGAGGACGCAGAGTCCGCAGCCCTTGCACTCGTCAGTATCGATCTCAGGACAGGGATACTCCTTCTTTCCTGTCACGGAAGACCTCCTTGTTTATGGAAATCTATCTGGATAATGGACCTGGTTCACAGGACAACAACGATGGCTCCTCCAGGTGCGAAAGTCAACGGAAGAAAGGACGGAACGGCATCACTGGAGTGAGCGCATATGTTTAGGAAGCACCTTCTGCCACGCGCTGTCCACGCGGCTGTATCCCGCTATCTCCAGGGGTGAGGTGTCCCCGGGCCAGCAGGGGAACCGCACCGTCCGAACGCCGGTCGCCGCCAGTGCCGTCTCCAGTGCCGGGATGAAGTCCTCAGGTAGTACATTCTCGGCCAGCGAGAGGATAGTGACCAGCGCGATCAGCTCACCCTCCACTCTGACTCTTCCGAGTACCGAGCCGCCGAGCTCGACGCGCATACCGCCATCATCTCCAGGGACCAGGACAGGGAGTGCCTGGAAAGCTTCCCTCCTGCTCCTCTTACGAAACCACAGCATTGCCCCCAGGTAGAGGGCTGCGAAGGAGAACAGTGCAGCCGGAGTACTGATCCCGGACGTGAGCATCATACCCAGCATGAATACACCGTGCACCAGGAAGACTATCCCGAAGAGGAGAGTCAGCCTCCCTGCCAGCTCCCTGTTCATTCCCGAGCCGGTCAGGGTTCTCATCTGCCTGTCCAGGTAAGGTCTGCCCATGACGGTGCTGACGAGGAAGACGGCGGCGGCGACCAGTTCGAGGAGTGCGAACCCGGCACCGGGCTCCGCAATCAGATAACCGACGTAGCCCACACCCCCGAGGACAGCTCCCTCCAGGAGCAGAGACGGCATGGCCAGCCGTGCGACCGCCAGGAGGATGAAGAACTCGACCAGTCCTAGCCCGGTAACGAAGAGAGCCGCTTCAACCCCATGAAGAAAGAGGTCTGCGGTGATGTACCCGGCAAGGACGATCAGTGTTGGCCAGAGGGGGTGGCTCCTGCCGGTCAACTGATACTCCCGGGTGGTCTCCTGTAGAAAGTCGGGGGTGGAGCGAGATACAGGAGGAAGGGTGCGGGGACAACGTTGACAAGGGATCTTATCCTGAGCCAGAGGAAGAACCTCTGCTGCCTGTTCATGAAATCGTGCTGATCCTGTTCCCGGACTGTCGGCATTGTCAGCAGAACGATCTTCACGGACACCAGACCTCCCCCCGTGCACGGTCATCAGAAGTAGCCAGCACACCGTACAGCAGTGGAATATACCCGATCCACCATCCATACAAACACCACGTACGAGAGAGCGAGAAACCGCCTTCCCGGCCGTGACCCTCCACGTTATCTTTTCAGACCTATCGAATCTTCGGCACCGACTGGAAGATTCTACAGGGGAGGAAATCATACCCTCTGAACCGACCCGGATATCTGTAGTCATCCCGGCGTACAATGCTGGCAGGACGCTGGCCATGTGCCTCGATTCGCTGGCGGCTCAGGAGGAGGCTCCCGCTCAGGTTGTACTCGTCGACGACGGGTCAACCGATGACACACGGGCAATAGCCGGGGCAGCCGGGGTCGAGATCATCCGGTGCGAAGGACAGCACGGACCTGCCAGTGCCAGGAACCGGGGTGTGGAGGCCACATCAGGTGACGTGATCCTCTTCCTCGATGCAGATGTAACCGTGCCGCCCGACCTGATCGGGAGGCTTTCCGCCATCTTCGATGCCGATCAGAACGTTTCAGCGGTCCAGACCCTCTACACATCGCTGTGCCCGGCTGACAATTCCGTTTCGCGGTATCAGAATTTCTACTACCACCATGCACTGGCACGGATCAACGCCGAGAGCATCGCAACCTTCGCCACATGGTGTGCCGCGGTGAAGAGGAGCATCTTCCTGGAGCTCGGTGGATTCAACACCCTGATCCCGGAACCAACAGTCGAGGATGAGGAGTTCGGCTACGAGATCGCTGACCGCGGGGGGAGAATTCTGCTGGTCAAGGACATCCAGGTAACACACCTGGCCTCGTACACGCTGGGGCAATTCACAAGGAGAAGGCTCAGGATGGCCAGGGCTCAGACGAAGAGCGGCTGGCGCTCCATCAGGGACAGACTGCTCAAGAGGTACGTGAACCTTCGAGAGACCGGGACCCATCACAGCAGATGGGTGGTCCTCAGTATACTCCTCACGACCTTCGCATCGCTCTGCCTTGCCGGCTTGCTCATCTCCTCTTTCCTCCCGGGGGTCAGTCCCGGTACGCTTCTCCCGGCCTCTCTCGTTTCGATGGGAGCCGCATTGCTGTGCCACAGGAGCTTCTTTCGGAATGCGGCATCGATCCTTGGGGCGCATGTACTGCCTGCGTTCGCACTCATCTGCCTGATCGATATGGCCATTCTCGGGTTTGGAATCGTGCAGGGAACCTTCCAGTACCTCATCGGAAAACACTACTGAAGAAGAACAGCTCCAGGCTAGATCCTGCCGAAGATGTACCTGAGCATCGTTCGCAGCACGGAGAGACCGTAGGGAATCTGCTTCAGGCTGGAGTAGCCCTCTCCGTGGATGGTGGGTATGGGTACCTCACAGATTCTGAGACCTGCACGGATGGCTCCGACGAGCATCTCCGAATCGAAATTGAAAGTGTTCGAGTACCGGTGATAGGGGATCTTTTCGAGTGCATTGCGGCTGTAAGCCTTGTACCCGCTGTGGTAGGAGGTCAGGGATGCGCCGAAGACCATGTTTTCAAGCGAGTTGAGCCAGAGAGTGCCGTAGTACCTCGAGCGTGACATGCCCCCCTTCCGCATGTCGCCGAAGAGGGTCCTGCTCCCCCCGACCACGTCTGCCCCCTCCTCGAAGGGCTGGAGCATGTCCAGCATGCTGGCAGGGGGATACTGCCCGTCGGAGTGGAGCATTACCGCGACTTCTCCGCCTTCCTTCAGCATCCAGTCGAAGGCGCTCTTCTGAACCGCTCCATAACCCCTGTTCCGATCATGCCGGAGGAGGGAGATCTTGAGAAACTCGCGGGTCAGCTCCTCCGCAGTGGCAGCGGTGGAATCGGAGGACCCGTCGTCGATCACAAGCAGGACCCTTATCGCGGTCCAGGCTTCAGGAGGGATCGACCGTACGACGTCTCCCATGAGGGAGGCCGTATTGTAAGCCGGCATGAAGCAGACAACGTCGGAGACACCTATGATGAAATCCTTCAAATCGAGCTCCCGGTTGCTGTACGTCAGCCGTCGAATTCACCGGCAGATGAGAAGACGAGCTTTCCATCCTTCACGTCTACAAATATCCTCTCGCCCTGGTGAACCTCTCCCCGCAGGATCTGTTCAGCCAGCTCGTTCTGTACGTCCTTCTGCATGACCCGCTTCAGGGGACGTGCGCCGTAGACGGGGTCGTAGCCGCGGTCGGTAATAAGGTCCAGAGTGGTTTCCGAAGGCTCTACGGAGATCTGTCTTGGTTTCAGGATATCGTTCAGATGCCGGAACTGGATCTCTACGATTTCCCTGATGTTCTCGCGGGAGAGCGAGCTGAAGACGATCACGTCGTCGATCCTGTTGAGGAACTCGGGCCTGAAGTGAGCTTTGAGCTCGTTCCTTGCCCTGGTCGTAAGATCCTCCCGGGTCTGCCTGCCTGCCAGTTCAGCAATCCAGTCGCTCCCGAGGTTGCTGGTCATTATCACCACGGTGTTTCTGAAATCCACCGTGCGACCCTGACCGTCGGTGAGACGCCCGTCATCCAGAATCTGCAGGAAGACATTGAAGACGAGTGGATGGGCTTTCTCGATCTCATCGAAGAGGATCACCGAATAGGGCCGGCGCCTGACGGCCTCGGTAAGGTATCCGCCTTCGTCGTAGCCTACGTAGCCCGGTGGTGCACCGATGAGCCTCGAGACGGAATGTTTCTCCATGAACTCGCTCATGTCGATCCTTACCAGTGCATTCTCGTCGTCGAAGAGGAAGTCAGCCAGGGCGCGGGCCAGCTCCGTCTTTCCCACACCTGTCGGACCCATGAATATGAAGCTGCCCACGGGTCTGTCCGGATCCTGTACACCTGCCCTGGCCCGGCGTATTGCCTCTGAGACGGCGATGACTGCCTCGTCCTGTCCGACAATCCTTCTGTGGAGATCGCTCTCCATGTTCAGGAGACGCTCACGTTCGCTCTCGAGCATCCTGGTGACGGGGATCCCTGTCCATCTGGAGACGACTCCTGCGATATGTTCGGGTGTTATCTCCTCGGTCAGCATGGCTCCGTCTTTCTGAAGAGAAGCGAGTTTATTCCTGACCTCAGCGGATTCCTCTTCGAGCTTCCGGAGGATGCCATAGCGGATTTCGGCAACGTCCTGGAGCCTGCCTTCCCTCTCGGCCTTCTTCTCCTCTGACTTCTGCTCCTCTATCTCGCGGCTCAGGTTTCTCACCTGTTCGATGAGCTCCTTCTCATTGCTCCACCTTACCTCGAGTGCACCGAGCTCCTCTCCGAGGTTGGCAATATCCTCTTCGATAAGACCTAGCTTCTGCTTCGAGAGTTTGTCCTTCTCACGCTTCAGACCTTCCCTCTCGATCTCCAGCTGCATTATCCGGCGGCGGATCTCGTCCACTTCAGCCGGCATGCTGTCGATTTCGATCCGGAGCCTGCTCGCAGCTTCGTCCACAAGGTCGATAGCCTTGTCGGGGAGAAATCTCCCGCTGATGTACCTGTCAGAGAGGGTAGCCGCGGCTATCAGCGCGGAGTCAGTAATCTTGATTCCGTGATGCACCTCGTATCTCTCACGCAGTGCTCTGAGAATGCTGATAGTGTCCTGGACCGATGGGGCTTCGACGATTATCGGCTGGAACCGTCTCTCGAGTGCTGCATCCTTCTCGATATGCTTGCGGTACTCGTCGAGCGTGGTCGCACCGATTGCGTGGAGCTCACCGCGCGCAAGGGCCGGTTTCAGCATGTTCGACGCATCGACGGCTCCTTCGGCTGCACCAGCCCCCACAATAGTGTGCATCTCGTCGATGAACAGGATGATACTTCCCCGGGATGCTTCGATCTCCTGGAGGACCGACTTCAGTCTTTCTTCGAACTCACCCCTGTACTTCGCTCCTGCGATCAGGGCGCCCATGTCAAGTGCGAGAACCCTCCTGTCCAGGAGGCTCTCGGGAACGTCTCCCGCCGCGATCCTGCCTGCGAGCCCCTCCACTATCGCTGTCTTTCCGACGCCAGGCTCTCCTATCAGCACGGGATTGTTCTTCCTTCGTCTGCCCAGAATCTGCATTGTCCTCCGGATCTCGTTCTCCCGGCCGATCACGGGATCCAGCTTCTCCCGTCTCGCCAGCGAGGTCAGGTCCCTGGTGTACTTCTCGAGGGCTTCGTAGTGGTCTTCAGAGTTCTCGGAGCTCACTCTGGTCGATCCCCTGATATCCGCAAGAGCGGTCAGGAATCCTTTTGCGTCGACACCTGCATTCGAGAGTATCTCCGATGCTGCACCCTGGCCGGAGAGGATTGCGAGGAGGAGATGCTCCCTGGCGACGAAGTCATCCTTCATATCCCCGGCTACGGACTGCGCATCCCTTATGACCCTTGCCAGTCCGGTGGACATTCCAGGCTCACAGCCACCCGTTGATTTCGGTAGAGCCGAAATGGTTCCACTCAGGTCCCGTTCGAGAATGTTCCGGTCGATCTCCATCCGGGCAAGTACTCCGGCTATGGCGCCATCGGGGTCACCCACGAGGACGGAAGTGAGATGCAGAGACATGATCTCGGGATTACCTGCTGCAAGAGCCATGTGCTGCGCTTCGCTGATCGCCTCTCGGGCCTTTATCGTAAACCTGTCGAGTTTCATAGAGTACATCCTTCCCGCCGCTGATGGAGCAATATTCCCGCCACGGTAGCGGTCTGGAATCCCCGACAATCTGCAACGCTTGTATTTGTACAGCAGCAATATATGATAACTGACACCGTACGGCTCCAAAAAAACTGACGGCATCGGTCCGCGGAGTATGTCACAATGACACGCTGTAACGGGACCCTGCCTGCTTTACCGGAGCGTCCGGAGTGTGTAGCTTTCCGACTGCACCGGCAACCATACGATGGAGGAAACCAAATGGCAAAAGTCGGTATAGTGGGTCTGGGATACTGGGGTCCCAACCTTCTCCGGAACATCTACGCCAACCGGAGATGTGAACGTGTCGTCATATGTGACAGCGATGCCGGAAGGCTCAACCGGATCGCCCAGAGGTATCCTGCTGTCGATAAGACCACCGAATTCGGGGATCTTGTATCCGATGGTGATCTGGACGCGATAGTAGTCGCAACAGATGTATCTTCGCATCATCCACTTGCTCTCCAGGCACTCAAGGCGGGGAAGCACGTCTTCGTCGAAAAGCCCTTCGCAGAGAGCACCGATAAGGCGCAGGAACTCGTTACGGTGGGTGAGGAGAAGGGACTGATCACGATGGTCGGTCATACCTTCCTCTTCTCTCCACCTGTCCTGAAGGTCAAGCAGATCATCGAAAACGGCGAACTTGGGGACATACGTTTCATCACAGCCAGCAGGGTCAACCTGGGGCTTCATCAGAAGGATGTTTCGGTCATCTGGGATCTGGCACCTCACGACTTCTCGATGATCTTCCACTGGCTGGATGAGGATCCGGATCAGGTGGAGGCCTTCGGTCACGACTACGTCCTGGACGGAATTCCGGACGTCGCCTTCATCAACCTCAGCTTCCCCAGCGGAGCGATCTGCAACGTCCAGGTTTCCTGGCTTGCACCATCGAAGCTCCGGAGGACAGTCATCGTGGGAAGCAAGAAGATGCTTGTCTACGATGATACAGAGCCTTACGAGAAGATCAAAGTATTCGACACTGGCGTCGATATTAAGGACCCGGAAACCTTTGGCGAGTATCAGCTCATCTATCGCACAGGGTCCATCTTCTCTCCCAAGCTGGACAGCTACGAACCCCTGGCAGCGGAGATGGAGGAGTTCCTCAGGTGTGTAGAAACGGGTGCTTCCCCGAGAACTCACGGGAGGAACGGCTTGAGCGTGGTCAGGGCTCTGGAAATGGCCGATCGGAGTCTCAGAGAGAACGGTTGATTTGACGGACGGACCGGTTGTACTCCTCAAGTTGCTCGATCTCAAGCCCTTCAGAGATTCAGGGGGCTGTGAGGACCTGGCTGTCCTCGGCGGCTCGATACTGGCTCTGATCGGCGGCGAGGACTCCTCCAGAAAGAGCCTTACAAGGATGATCGCCGGCTACGAGAAGCCATGGTCCGGGGTAATACTGGTCGGACGGAGAATGATAGCTGCGGATCAGCGACAGGCCAGGAGGTACATCGGGTACGTCCAGAACCCGTTCGAGTCCCCCCCCGATGTCACACCGAGAGCGCACCTGATGCTGACGGCAGCGGGATTCGGACTCGGCAGGAATGAATCTGAGAACGCCGTCGAGGAACTCATCCGCTGGTGCTCCCTCTCATCGGTCGCCAGAAGACCTCTGAGCAACATCACACCGGACCAGTGTTACGCAACCGGTTTCGCATCCGCTCTGATTCACGGTCCGCAACTCATGGTGGTCGAGGGTCCGGTACCCGAATTCATCTCATCCAGGCTCTCAGATATCAGTGAATCCGGCAGAGCCGTCGTGCTATCGGTTCCAGGAGTGGAGCACATCCCTCCCGGTACCGACCGAATCGCGCTGTGCGACTCCTCGGGAATTGCGTCCGTTGTCAGACACAGCAACCTATCGGAAGCCTGCAGAAGGTCTGCCGAGTTGCGTGTCTCCTTCTACCCCTCCCTCGACAGGAGGATCATAGAGACCCTGCCCGGCGCGAAGGGTCTTGTGGCCATCGAGGGAGGATTCAGGTTCAGGCATGCTAATACGGTATCCGCTGTCTCGAACCTGGCCAACATGGCGCGAGCGAATGCAAGGTCCATAGTGGGGCTCGAGATAAGCCCCCCTTCACTAAGAACGCTCATCGAATTCTTTGCCGAGGATGACGAGCCGGGGGAGGCACAGGTCCTTTGTCTGGACGATCCGGAACACTGAGAATCTGGCTTCGCACCGGACAGCTCCTGCTCCGGCGCGCAGTGCAATCCGAGAGTTTCTGGTGGATAATCGCAGGTGGACCACTCTCGGCGATGCTCCTCACGGGCTTCTCGAACCCGGCAATCGTTCTACCGTCGGCTCTCGTCTGGACGATTCCCTGTGCCCTGATAATCGGATGGCCCTCATCACCCGTGCGGGAGGGGCTCGTTTCCCAGCTGATACTTACCTGGGCGGGACGAGGAGCTACGAAGATCCCGGAGCTGGTTCTCCCCACACTGATCTCGAGTGCCTTCGTCATGCTGTACTGCTACCTCTCCGGGCTCTACGGTCTCTTCTTCGTACCCTGGCAGACATACGTAATCATTCCCTTCTCCGCCCTCCTGGCTTCTTCCGTGACACTCCTGGTAGAGACGAGGTCCTCTTTCAGGGGCCGTGCTCTCCTCTCCCTGCTCTTCGCAGGCCAGTTCCTGCATATCCGGGGATCGGGCGGATTCACCGAGCTGCTCCTCCTCCCCGGCTACACCCTTTACTCGCTCATGTGGGGCAACGGCCAGCCGACGGGAAGCCACGCGGACACCTACATGGCTCTGGCTGTCTTCACAGGTGTACTGATGGTCTACGTCTCTGGCAGGTTTTCGAAGTAGAAGGACCCACCACCTGACATCCAGTCCCTGAGGGCATCGAGCGCCCGGCTGCTGCAGACCCTGCGGCGCGTCTTCCGATCACCTCGGATTCCTGCGGGTGGAAAGAGCCCGTAATTGATGTTGCTCGGCTGAAAGTCATGTTTTCCCGGCTCGGCGGACAGATGGTGCAGGATTGCTCCTAGCGCGGTCTCGCGTGGGGGCTGGACCGGTTCGCGTCCATTCAGGATGCAGAAACGGAAATAGGCCGCAAGCCAGCCGCAGGCTATCGACTCGATGTAGCCCTCGACACCGGTTATCTGCCCCGCGAGGGAAATCGAGGGCTTCGGCTTCAGGCACAGACACTCATCCAGGAGGCGGGGAGAATCGATGAAGGTGTTCCGGTGCATGGAACCAAGTCTGTGGAAGTGAGCACCAGAAAGACCGGGAATCATGCGGAAAATGCGTTTCTGCTCGGGATGAGTCAGCCTTGTCTGGAATCCGACCATGTTCCATGCAGTTCCTGGAAGGTTTTCCCGCCTGAGCTGTACGACCGCGAAGGGACGCACTCCGGTTTGGGGATCGGTGAGCCCTACAGGCTTCATCGGTCCGTGAGCGAGGGAGAGTGATCCACTCTGTGCAATCACCTCGACCGGCATGCATGCGGGGAAATGTCTTTCCTCCTCGAAACGGCGCGGCGGAACACTCCTGGCTGAGAGAAGGGCTTCCACAAAGCGGAAATACCCTTCCTCCGTGAGGGGGCAGTTCAGGTAATCGTCAGCTCCGCCCTTGTCGAACCTGGACTGTGGGAAAGCCACCGACCGGTCGATGCTCTCCCCCTCGACGATGGGAGCAATTGCGTCGTAGAAGTAGAGATCCTTACTTCCCGTCAGAGAGCCCAGTGATTCCGACAGGGAATCGGATGCGAGAGGCCCGGCGGCAAGGATGACCGGTCCGGGAAAACGTTCGAGGTCCGTGATCTCCCTCCTGATCAGGGTGATCCCGGGATTTCCCTCAATCGCCTCGGTCACTTCCCGGCTGAAAGCGTTTCTGTCCACGGCGAGCGCGCTGCCTGCGGGAACGGTATTCCTGGACGCGATCCGCAGCAGGAAGGATCGTGCCCGGCCCAGCTCCGACTTGAGAAGACCCGCCGCGTTGACAGGATCGGATGACCGAAAGGAGTTGGAGCAGACGAGTTCCGCCAGGTCGGAGGATGTGTGTGCAGGCGTCATCCTGTCGGGTTTCATCTCGTAGAGGTCTACGTCCACACCTCGGAGTGCCAGTTGCCAGGCCGCCTCGCAGCCCGCAAGCCCCCCGCCGATTACTGAGACCGATAGTTTCTGCGAAGCCGGATTATTCATCCAGCAAATCTAAGCAGGTAGCCGGTCACCGGGTATTGCCGGGTGTGTATCCATGAGACAACCGGGCGGGAGCCTCATAACTCTCGGCCCGGTTCTCCGATCCCCTCGATCGGGATCAGGTGTTCGTCAGAGATCCTCTTCTCCGACTACGGAAAGTGCCTTGATGGTGCCGCTCATCTCCTCGTCCAGCACTCCACCTGGTAGTGCATGGCCTCGAATCAGGAGCCCAGTACGGATAGCTGCTGGTGGAACCTCCTCCGGGTCTGATTATGAGCTCTTCGGCAGAAACCACTGCAGAGAACACCAGAAAGGTCAGTAGAATCCGGGTTGTGTGTTTCATGATTACCTCCCTATTATTTCATACAGGAATGGTATGAATTATACTCAACTTTTGCACTAATCCTGGCATTCGCGCAGGTCAACACAGTATCGATAGCCGATACCTTTCCCTGCGGTTATCTTACACGGAACATGACCCGCTTGGAGATCGGAGAACACAGGCCCTCATCATGTGCGGAATTGCCGGAATCGTATCCGAATCGATGCCCTCCGGGGAGATCAGATCCAGGCTCCGGGCTATGTGCAGCGTACAGAGACACCGGGGTCCGGACGATGAGAGGATCACCCTCAATGGTGAATCCTTCCGCGCGGGGATGGGTTTCTCCAGGCTTTCGATACTCGACCTGGAAACGGGCATGCAGCCGATAAGCGCATCGGACGGAACGATGATCGCCTGCAACGGCCAGGTGTACAACTACGTCGAGCTGAAACCGCAGGTTTCGGATCAGGAGTTCGTCTCCAGGGGTGACATCGAGGTCGCCCTTCATCTCTACAGGAAGTTCGGAACCGGTTTCGTCGAGATGCTCAACGGCATGTATGCCGGAGCGATATTCGACCCCATCCGAAGGAAGGTCCTGCTCTTTCGCGACCGCTTCGGTATAAAGCCCCTCTACTATGCGGTCGATGAGGACAGCTTCGTCTTCTCCTCGGAGGTGAGACCGATTCTAGAGGGCTACGGATTCCCGACGGAACTCTCGGCCTCCCTCTTGCCGGTCTACTTCACGTACCGGTATGTGCCGGGCGAGCAGACGATGTTCCGTGGTATAAGAAGCGTTCCCCCCGGCTCCATCCTGGAGCTGGACCCCGGATCCCTCGAGTTCCAGGTCACACGGTACTGGGAATACACTCCCGGAACCGATGTCATCGACCGTTCAGCATTCGATGCTGCAGACGAGTTCATCGAGATATGGAGAGACGCGGTCAGGATCAGGCTCAGGTCGGACGTCGAGGTCGGAACACTCCTGTCGGGCGGCATCGATTCGTCAGCTGTTACATCGGAGACCGCGCTGCACAAGCCCGACGTCAAGATGTTCACCATCGCCTTCGAAGAGAACCTGTACAACGAGCTACCCGCGGTGGAGCGCTTCCTGTCGGCAAATTCTGCAAGGCTCTCGGGAGCACGTCATTTCACGGGGCTCTGCCGCAGGAATTCACTGGCGGCTCTCCCGGACATTGTCCGTGCTCTGGAGGAACCGATCTCCCTGGGCGCACTTCTGCCCACAGACCAGGTGTGCGCTCTTGCGTCGGAATACGTAAAAGTCGTGATGACCGGTGAGGGAGCAGACGAGATCTTCGCGGGATACCGGAAGTTCCTGCTGGAGACGGCGGCTGTGGAATACGGCGACATGGATGATGCAGGCAGGGCTGATCTGGGGAGACGCTACCCCGAGCTGCGCTCCTACCTGGCGGTCCGGGATCCGGATCCCGTCAGGAGGTACGTGCAGAGCGAAGAGCTCTTTTCCCGTAAGGAGCTGGGCATCCTGCTCGGTACAGAGCCCGATCATCCGCTCTACCCTCCGGACGCGGTACCCGCTCTTCGGGCCGAAATGAACCCGCTCGACTCGTTCATCGCCATGGAATGCCAGTCCAGGCTGCCTAATTACGTGATACTGAGGCTCGACAAGCTCTCGATGAGACATTCACTGGAGACGAGGACGCCATTCCTCGACTACCGCCTTGCCGAATTCGCAGCGGGGCTGCCTCCCTCTCTCAAGGTCGATCTTGCCCTCGACCGGGAGAAGTACGTCTGCAGGCTGGGTTTCGCAAGGCACTCCATCCTGGACGACGAGACGGCTTTCAGGGCAAAGCAGCCCTTCACCATCCCGATTGCCGACTGGTTCGCTTCTCCCTCCCTCCTCCCCGAAAACATCCAGGAGGTCCTGCTGGGAGGCATGATCGAGAGTCAGGGCATGCTGAACGGAGCGTACGTGCAAAACCTCGTCGACAGGGTTTCGGTCGAGGGAACGGGACCTGGTACTCTGGTATCCGGAGCGGACAGGGTCCTTGCCGCACTGGTCTTCACACTCTGGTACAGGGAGTTCTTCTGATGACGGACCGAAGCAGATCGAGTGACTACACGGAGAGACTGCTTGCGCTGATCGACAGCGCCCGGGAGGAGGGTGAGCGAACGTACGGGTTCGAGTACGAGTTCATGCCCGTTCGCGTGCTCGATTCTGAAGATATGGACGTCATCTACGACTACCTGAGATCCGAGCGTTTCAGGGGTGGAGACGGCCTCTTCTCCTCCTGTGCGGGGATGGGGATCAGCTTCGAGCCCGGGGGGCAGATCGAGTTCCGCAGCGTGCCCATTACCGCCTGTAACGAAAAGGAGCTTCGATGCCAGCTCGACCTGATCGAGTTCGTTCTCTCTGGTATACAGAGCAGGACGGGAATCGGCTATGTCGGCACGGGTTTCATACCGGGCCGCGGAACGACACCCATGGTCCTCGCTGCACGGAGGTACCGGATCATGCACGAGCGGTTCGGTCATTCGGGAACACGTGGCAGGGAGATGATGAAGGGGACTGCTTCCATACAGCTCCACGCAAGGATGATGAACGCGGCCGACATCCTCCCCCTCTACGCGGCAATCCTGCATCTCATGCGGGAGGATGGTCTCCGAATGCCGCCCGAACGGACCGATATCTGGAGCAGGACGGATGACACCAGGTGCGGTCTGGTGGTAGGTGACGCATCTGGATTCGCTTCCCCGAACGAGCTCCTGCGGGAGTTCGTAGAGTTCACGATGAGAGCGGTAGACCTCGAGTCGGATCTTCCGTGGGAGCAGCTGGAGGGAACATCGTTCCAGGATTTCCTGGCTCACATGACGACCATCTTCACAGACATCAGGCTCAACATGAAAGGCATGACCTGGGAGCTGCGCACACCCGACAGCTTACCGCTCGAGGCCTTTCAGGCTCTCTGGAACAGATTCGTTACAGGTGTGGAGAGTTGCATGCAGGGCTGGCAGTCTCGCACCTCTCCGGTGTAGATTCATCCGGTACATCGATATGACAGCTTCAGCGGGGGATAGATGACATGACCACTGCAGAAAAGGGCTCGAAGGACTTCGTGAGGTCCATCGTCGAGGAGGACATGGCTTCAGGCAAGCACGACGGCAGGATTCACACCCGGTTCCCGCCAGAGCCTAACGGTTACATGCACATCGGCCATGCGAAGTCGATGTGCCTGAACTTCGTTATCGCCGGGGAGTACGGAGGTCAATGCAATCTCCGCTTCGACGACACCAATCCCACCAGGGAGGAAGCCGAGTATGTCGACTCCATCATGGAGGACATCAGGTGGCTCGGCTTCGACTGGGAAGACCGCCTCTGCTTTGCTTCCGACTACTTCGAAAAGATGTACAGCTTCGCCGAACAGCTCATAGAAGGGGACAGCGCCTACGTCTGCGACCTTTCACAGGAAGAGGTCCGGGAGTACAGGGGTACCCTCACCGAGCCGGGCAGGAACAGCCCCTTCAGAGATCGCTCCATCCAAGAGAACCTCGATCTCTTCCGCCGGATGCGCCACGGTGAATTTCCCGAGGGATCGCGGACACTCAGGGCGAAGATCGACATGACTCACGCGAACATCAACATGAGAGACCCGGCAATCTACCGCATCCTGAAAGAGAGACACCTCAGGACGGGAGATGACTGGTGCATCTACCCGATGTACGACTACGCCCACTGCCTTGAGGACTCGATAGAGGAGATCACCCACTCTCTCTGCTCGATCGAGTTCGAGGACCACAGACTCCTCTACGACTGGTTCCTGAACCAGCTCGATATCTTCCACCCCCGGCAGATCGAGTTCGCCCGGCTCAACCTGACCTACACGGTGATGAGCAAGCGTGCTCTGCGGAGACTCGTCGAGAGCGGTGCAGTCACTGGCTGGGACGATCCAAGAATGCCTACGCTGAGCGCCCTTCGCAGGAGGGGAGTAACTCCGGAATCGATCAGATCGTTCATATCCAGGATTGGCCTGGCCAAGCGGGACAGCATCGTGGACATGGCTCTCTTCGAACACTGCATCCGCGAGGATCTCAACATGACCTCCGAGAGGGTCATGGGTGTGCTGAATCCGCTCCGGGTCGTCATAGAAAACTACCCGGACGGAAAGACCGAGGAATTTGATTTCGTGAGGAATCCTGAAGACGAGTCGGCCGGAAAGAGGAAGGTTCCGTTCTCGAGAGTCCTCTACATCGAACGGGACGATTTCAGGGAAGATCCGCCGCGGAAGTATTACAGGCTGGCTCCCGGCAGAGAGGTCAGGCTGAGGTATGCCTACCTGATAACCTGCACCGATGTCGTACGCGACGAGAATGGTGAGGTGACGGAGATCCGGTGCACATATGATCCGGAAACACGGGGCGGAAATGCTCCGGACGGAAGGAAGGTCAGGGGAACGCTCCACTGGGTCTCGGCACTTCATTCCCTGGAGGCCGAGGTCAGGCTCTACGACAGGCTCTTCACGATCGAGAACCCTCCCCTCGATGAGCGGATGGAGGAGTTCCTCAATCCGGAATCCCTGAAGATCCTCACGGGCTGCCGCGTGGAATCCTGCCTGGCATCCGCTGAACCGGGCGAGCGGGTCCAGTTCGAGAGGAAGGGCTACTTCTGCATGGACACCGATTCTATGCCCGGAAAACCCGTATTCAACAGGACCATTCCCCTCAGGGACACCTGGGCGAAGATTGAAGCAAGGAGAACCGACGGCAACCCGAATAGTCCGCTATGAATGAACGGGTATCGGGGATGGACCTGATCGTCCTTTCATGAGATGCGATCGCAGAACCTGTCTCGGAGCAGCAGGCATTGCAGCCATGCTGCTTCTCGCATGCGGTGGTGAGCCACCCCCGGAGGAACCGCAGGAATCCCACTGGACCGATGGTGTCTACGAGGGAACCGTGACCACACCCATGGACACCGATGTGTTCGCTTCCCTGTTGCTTCGCGACGACGGATCGGGGCTTGTGCTGATCGACGCTTTCATGGGATTTTTCGATGGTCCTGTCACGGTTGTCTCGGGTAGCGACACGACTCTGATTATCTCATTTCATGACGGTGACGGCGTGGAGATGCTGGGCGATCTATCGGTCTCCGGAGATACGCTCGAAGGTACGTGGAGCTACGCCGTGAGGGAGCACGACCTCTCCGGTTCGATACAACTGGTGTTTGCGGCCGGTGATCTTCCTTCCGAAGAGGAGTTCTTCTCGGCCTGCCTCTTCGTACCCGCTGACTTCGAAGTTCCGTATGGATTCGAGACCGACTGGTGCAGGGTGAGGATGCTCACCGTCGACGATGCCCTGCCGGATTACGAGGCGGTCATGTCAAGCGCCGAGATGCTCAGGGAGCTCTCCGGGGGCAGGTGGCCATCTACTGACATGACGCTGGAGGAGGACCTGTCCGACCTGGAGATGCATCAGTCAGAACACGAGAACAGGGAAGCCTTTACATACACGATAGTATCCCTCGACGAGGACAGCGTACTGGGCTGCATCTACATCATGCCTCCGCACCCGGGTTCGAACATCGATGCAGCGGTGCGGTTCTGGCTGAGGCAGAACCTCTGGGAGCGGGGGCTGGACACGGGATTCTACGACCTGCTAAGGAACTGGATCGATGCTGACTGGCCTTTCGGGGAAGTTATCTACCCCGGCAGGGAACGTGACGGAGCATGAGGAAACGTCTCTCCATACCGTTCATCCTTCTTGCTTCCATACCGCTGTTCTCCGTTGCCCACAGTGCAGGGGCATGCACCGGATTCGCGGTCTACAGCGGAGACAGCGCATGGTACGGGATGAACTTCGATTATCCTGAGAGTTCCGAGATCGGCTTCACAGTCAGCGCGCATGGAGAGAGGATCGTATTCAGGATGGTCTTCGAAGCGGCCGAGACACTCTTTTCCACCGTGGCGCAGGTCCGGGAACTCCTGGGTGAAGTGCTTCTGGTCCATGCTCCTTTCCCGACGCTGCACCTTCTCGTGGCTGATCCCGGCGGGAATGCCCTCATCACAGAGGTGGGAGACGTGGGAAACGCAGTGGCGGAGATGGAGGATGACTTCCTGGTGATGACGAATTTCAGGAATGCGGATTTCACCGGCCTCTCCCGCGACCTCGTGAGCGGAGTCGGTGCGGACAGGTATATCACCGCCTCCTCTCTCCTGAGCGAATTCGAGGGTATCGTCAGTCCGCTCGAAGTAATGTATGTGCTGTCCAAGGCGAGGAGTGAGGACGAGGTGTTCGTCACGAGGGTCTCCATGGTCTTCGATCCGTCCAGCGCGTGGGTGCGGTGTGCCGGAGTATGGGAGCTACTGTGAGGGGCATCAGACGAAGTGCCGTGCGTTCCGATGAGGCCGAGGGGATCTACCCCCCGGAGAGACTCCTCGACCTCCTGCCCGGAACGGACATCCTCATCGTGTGCCTTCCCCTCACCACGGCGGCCAGTGGTATGATAGGGACGCTGAGCTTTCACTACTTCCCTCGCATGCGGTGATCGTCAACGTGGCCAGGGGGGGTGCGTTCGGAGTCACGGGACTCGAAGAGCTCAGAATCGAGTATCTTGCGGATGCGATAAATGCCCTGGCAGGAGGGGACGAACCTCCCGGACGTGTGGGCCTCGCACAGGGGTACTGAAGGAGACGACAATGACCGGCACTGTCTACTACTTCACCGGGACTGGCAACTCTCTTGCCGCGGCAAGGACGATCGGCGAGAGCCTGGGGAACTGTACGCTCGTCCCCATCTCGTCCATAGCCGATCAGCCGTCGCTGGGTCAGGATGTTACAGGCATCGTCTTCCCCCTCTACTTCTGCGGACTCCCGGAGATCGTTCTCCGGTTCGCAGGACAGCTCGACCTGGATCTTGCGGAATACACCTTCGCGGTAGTCACAAGGGGTGGAGGTCCCAGCAGAGCTCTCCGCCAGCTGCATCAGATCTTCTCTGAGAAAGGCTGGATGCTCGATGCAGGTTTCCTCCTGAACATGCCCAACAACTACACTCCCATGCACAATGTCCCTTCACCGGAGAAAGAGAGGAAGGTTCTCGATCAGGCGCAGAAGAAACTCGATACAATCTGCGAAATGATCCGCAACCACGAGACCCGTATGGACCGAGAGCCCCTGATCGGCCGGATGATCGGACACGAGATCTACCACATGGTTATCGACACGATTCACACACGCGACCGCAGGTTCCACCTCTCGGAGGGTTGCACCTCGTGCGGCATCTGTGCGAACGTCTGCCCGGTCGGGAACATCTCGATGGAGGGTGGGATTCCGGTATGGCACGGCAACTGCCAGCAATGCTTCGCCTGCCACCACTTCTGTGCAGAGAAGGTCATCCAGTTCGGACGAAGGACTGCGAAGCGGGGAAGATACCATCATCCCGAGATACGCCGCGATGACGTCGCCAGGCAGCGTATGGGGATTTCCGAGAACTACTGACGGGCGATACTACCTGCCGTACCTGCCCATGAGTTCAACGGTATGGAGAATGTGCCCGTCCATCGATCGTCTCACATCGACCTCGCTGGCTCCGGGCTCCAGGTCCAGCATCGTGTCGAGTGCGTAAAGACGGAAAAAGTACCTGTGAGTACCCGATGGCGGTGCCGGACCGCCGTACCCGATTCTTCCCCAGCTGTTGATGCCCTGCAAGGCACAGCTCTCGAGCTCTGATTCGTTCGGAATATTCTCTTCGAACGAATTGACGGTATCGGGAATGTTGTAGACGACCCAGTGTATCCAGTTTCCCACCGGCGCATCCGGATCCTCGCATATGAGCACGTAGCTCACCGTCTTGGGATAGATGGTCCAGGACAGAGGTGGAGAAATGTCCTGCCCGTCTGCGGTGTACAGGACAGGTATCATCTCCCCGTCAGCGAACGCCGTACTGAAGAGGATGAAGAGTACTTCCATGGCAACCCCCTGTCTGAAACGTTAACGTTCCGGTTCTCCCATATGTGTGTCCAGTAACCAGTATTGTCCAGAACAGCTAATTCTCACTGACTGTATCTCCCTTTATTCTTTATTCTCGGAGGTTTTTATGGATAATGAGGTGGTCCTGCATCTGAATCAGCGGATTCCTCTTCATCCAGAAATTACTGTAGACATATTCGGTGATCTCCTCCTTTTGCTCGAAGGTGTACCTGTGCACGCTTGGGTAGAGGAGGATCATCCAGATTACCGCCTTGAATTTCCCGAAATCATCTACAAAGAAATTGACACGGTGGGTTTTCCTCATGAACTTTGCGTTGATGAAGGCACTGTTCTTTTCCAGCTCCCTGCCGAAGGAACTCAGATCCTGATCATTACGGCAGTTGAAGAACTTACCGGCAAAATGATTGTACAGCCAGGTGGTGGAGCGCGGGTCTCTGCTGTCTGAAGACATCAGTACCGCATGGATGGCTCCCCGACGAGCCAGAACCTTACGGTAAAGGCTCTCGAAGAGCTCGCTCCATTCATATTCCTCGCAGTAGTAAAGCGAATGATGGAGAGTAATCAGATCCTGCTTCCTGCCACCCAGATAACCCTTCAGGAACTGCTCCGCCTGCAGAGGGTGGACAAGGACCCTCGTGTAATCCTCCCTGATGGTGGTCACAAGTTCTATCCACTCTCTTCTGACACGCTCTTCGATGACTGCAAGGGGGACGCTGTCTATGTCAAGAAGGTAGATACCTGCCTGGAAGGCTGATTCCAGTATTTTGAATTGCGGTTCCGCTCCGGAACCAATTGAAAGGACTCTTAATTTCCTTGAAAGAGGAAGTGCTTTGCTCATCGTTCTGATCACTTCCATCAGCACTCTTCCGATATCCGCTTTATCGCTGCTGTATTGCGACCAGATCAGATCCTCATCGTACATGTCTGCATTGCCGGTCTTTATGCCTTTCTCGATCAGGTCTCTTCTGGTGTTGTCTCTCACCTCATCCTCCCGCGTGGATTCGGGATCAATATACAGTTGTCCTCTTTGCGCAGACATCCGTTTCGGTAAGAAGGCAAAGCAGCCTTACTGAGAGTAATTGTTCTGTGTGTATCCATTGAAAGGTTGTACCGAAGTGGATGGCGAGTATTCCTGTGGAAACCGTTGCCCGGAACGTTAACGCCATGGTTCGCGAAAATGTGTACGCAGTGGTGCTCGACAGGTCATATCTATCTCAATAACAATACTTTCCGGTCGAGATGACCGGCATCCAACTCCACCCTGACCAGGTATGCTCCGGAAGGTACTTCTCTGGCATCCCAGCTGTAATCTCCGTGGGTGTCGGTCATATCGGAATGCACGAGATGGCAGGATATGTCGTAGATGTAGATCTGGACAGGCGAATCGTTGCAGTTAACATTAATCATGAGTACCCGGGTGGGCGGGTTCGGAAAGAGGTCCGCCTGTACACGTGCAGGAGCATTGATTCACTGTCTACGATGCCTGTGAGAAGTGACGGCTAACCGGTATCCCCAGCGGGGCTGCACTTCATCCCGATTTCTTTCGCCTGACTGATGATGTATGCGTTTCCAGTGGTCAGGGCATACTCCATGGCTTTCTCCGCGGTCTTCTGCGCCTTACGCCGTTTTCCCGTCACAAGGTGGAGCTCGGCCATCGACAGGTGAATACTGCACTCGAGGTGAGCGCTTCCGTATTTGCTCTGCCCCGAGATCGACAGAGCCCCGAGGAGATGTTTCCGGGCCTCCCCGTAGCGTTTCTGGATGATCCTGATCCGGGCCATGCCGGTGAGGGCACTTACACTCTCACGGTTCTGTCCAATGCCGGTCGCTGCAGCGTACGCCTTTCTATAGGTCTTCAGTGCATCCTCGAGCTCTCCCCGTGATTCCATCAGTTTCGCAGATGCCAGGTCCGCAAGCATGAGGGCTCTCTGATTGTCTGTCTCCTCGCCAACCTGCCTGGCTTCCTCGATACAGGCTTCGACCCCGTCCGGTCTGTCCATGTCCAGGCTGTTCACCGCGATCCAACCAACCACCTCCGCCAGTATTCTCCTGCGGCCGGTCTTCCTGTGCAGGTCTGCGGATTGCAGGTAGTAATCGATGGCTTCATCCATCCTGTAGAGGTCAGTGAGAGCGTTACCGATATTCCCGAGCACGATCGCCTCGCCGGTCCTGTTTCCTACTGCCCGGTGCCGTTCGAGAGACTGGTGATAGTAATCGAGGGCACGATCCAGCCTATGCTCCAGTCTTTCCAGAATAGCGAGGCTGCAGAGGACATTGCCCTCCATCCTCCGTTCCCCGGCTTCCCTGCATGCTTCCAGGGCCTGGATTCCGTACTCCCTCGATTCTTCGATCCGGCCGAGATCCCTGAGGAGTATGCACATGCGGTTCAGGCTCAGCAGCTCTCTCTTCCTGTTTCCCGTTTCCCTGATGATCCCGAGGCTTTCCTCGGTCAGAGACAGCGCTTCCGCGGACCTCCCCATCGTCTTGTGAACGAGGCCTGTCTCCATCAGCACATCGGCTTCGCAGGTCCGGTCACCCGATTCCCGTGCCATGATAAGAGCCTCCTCCAGCAGTGGAATCGCCTGATCGAGCCTGCCCTGCATCTGGGCTATCTCTGCCTGTATCCGCAATGCACCTGCCAGTCGGCCGGCGTTGTCCTCCATTCTCAAGAGGTCGATAGCTTCCTTCTGCCAGTCGGCAGCTTCTTTGAGATTGCCCAGTGCGCTGTAACACAGTGCGATCCCACTCATGGCACATGCTCTGCCGGTGCTGTTTCCCGCTGTTTCGAAGAGTTTCAGCGCGGCGGTGTAGGTATTCAGTGCTTCGACCATGTTCTCGGTGGATCTGTAGTACTCACCCCATGCCAGAAAGAGATCGGGTTTCTCTGCTTCGAGCCTCCCGTCACGGAGGATCCTGTCGAGTCTTTCCAGTGTCCAGAATCTCTCCCGACGGGTAAGGAGAATGCCTTCGGTCTTCTGCCTCTGCATGAGTATCCGATAGAGTGTGACGGCGTCATCTGCACTCTCCAGAGGCTCCCGCAGCCAGTTGCCCAGCCTGCGAGACCAGTCGAGGACTCCACTCCAGTCAGAGCGCTCACTTGCCAGAAACAGAGCCTTCTCCCCCCAGAAAAGGGTGTTCTTCCGATCGCCTGCATCCTCCCAGTGGCATGCTACGGCATCGACGAGAGCCTCGTCGTCACCTCCAGCATCGAGGAGGACTTCTGCGCATATGGAATGGAGGATCCTGCGGTTGTGTCTCAGAATGGAAGAGTAGACTGCGTCGCGTATGAGAGCGTGCCTGAACCCCATTTCCCCGCTTGCGGACGACCCGTGAAAGAAGCCGCGACTGCAGAGCTCTTTCAGCAGATCGTCTGCATTCGGGATCGAAGGGTACGCTCTCGAGATCATGCTTCCGAGAACGTCACCGTGGAATTCGTTACCGAGAACTGAAGCAAGCTGCAGGACCTGTCTCGGACTTTCCGGGAGGTGATCGACCCTCGACCTCACGAGAGCGGAAATGGTTGAAGGCATGGGTATCCCTTCAGGATCGGCCAGGAGAACCCAACCGCCGTCCGCCGTTCGTTCAAGGACTCCGGTCTCGGTCATTCCCAGGACAAGCTCCTCCAGGAAGAAAATGTTGCCTCCGGAAGTCTTCAGCAGGAAATCGACTGCTCCGAGCGAGTCGGTGACTGTTTCCTCCTCCCGAAGCCCCAGCAGACGGGACACGATTTTCCTCGCTCCGGACTCACCGATCTCGGCCAGGTTCAGGCTATGCCGTGTCACGTATCCCTCCGGAAGCCCCGCCAGAATTTCGTTTCCGATTGACGGCTGCGGTCTGTAGAGCAGCAGGAAGAGCACTGGTTTTTCAGTATCACAGTTGGTTGCAACGAACTCAATGACTTCCCTCGAGGCGGAATCGATCCAGTGAAAATCATCGACAACCACAACAAGCTGCTCGTGGGCATCCGCCAGCATCCGGATCAGGTCAGAGATCGCTGAAAGCAAACGGAGACGGCTGGATTCGGCATCGTGATGACGGAATCCGGTTCTGTCGGCTTCTTCGAGGGAGAGCAACTCTACGATGCACTGGACGGTTTCTTCCCTAATATCAGGTATCTGCGACCCGGCCTTCCGGGACCTTATCTCCGCAAGTCTCTCTTCAACGACCTCGTGTGTCGATACTCCATCTCCGACGACGGATCTCAGTAGACCGATGACCGGGCCGAGCGGTGGCTGGGCATACGAGATGCAGGCTGTCCTGAGAATCAGGACATCACCCTTTCTCTTCCCCACTCTCGAGG